>ERZ802830.4445-NODE-4445-length-11260-cov-5.77367_pt1 | contig 11260 bp, 7 predicted proteins | sample MGYA00345654_ERZ802830 | MGnify/ENA primary metagenome ERZ802830 (study PRJEB30503, sample SAMEA104212375) | marine metagenome | biome: Westerlies Biome; feature: [SRF] surface water layer (ENVO:00010504) within the epipelagic zone...; material: water...
ATGAGTTTGATTTCAACATCATGTATTCGCAGCGGGGCCAGCTGACGCTGGCGCATACCGACGCCACGGTGCGCTCGTTTCGACAGCGAGCAGAGGTCAACAAGCATTTTGGTGGGCGCACAGAGCTCATTGATCCGGTCGATATCGGCGAGCTGGTACCGACGCTCAATTTAAGCCCGGCAGGTCTGCCGGTATTGGCGGGACTCTGGCATCAAGACGGCGCGACGGCGCGTCACGATGCGGTGGCGTGGGGTTATGCCAAGGGAGCTACCCAGCGAGGTGTCGAGCTACATCAGCTCACGGAAGTCACCGGTATTGAGGTCGAGGCGGGGCGTGTGACCGGCGTTCAGACGAACCGGGGCCGTGTGTCCGCAGGTTGCGTTGTGCAGGCGGTGGCCGGACATAGCGCGGAGCTCGCACAATTAGCCGGATTTCAAATGCCCATTGTGGCCTACCCGTTGCAGGCGATGGTCACGCAGCCGGTCAAGCCCTTTCTCAATCCGCTGGTGAGTTCTTCAGCGCTGCATTGTTACGTGCAACAAACCAGTCGCGGAGAAATCGTATTTGGCGGTGGCTCAGATCCTTATCCGTTATACGGGACTCGCTCTACCCTCGACCTTAAGGAAAGCTTAATGGCCTCCGCCGTCGAGATGTTCCCTTTTATGAGCGAGATGCGGCTGATGCGACAGTGGGCGGGCATCACCGATATGACCAGTGATTACAGTCCGATTATGGGGCGGAGCCCCATTGAGAATTACTACGTGGACGCGGGCTGGGGCACGTGGGGCTTTAAGGCGACACCCATTAGCGGTGTCACGATGGCTCAATTAATTGCGTCGGGCGGCAAAGTGCCGGAACTCATCGCCCCCTTTAGTCTTGATCGTTTCGACGCCTTTCGTCAGGTCAATGAGATGGGCGCCACGGCGGCGAGTCACTAGGGCCTTGTTATGAAAATACTCTCCTGTCCTCTTAACGGCCCTCGTAACATCGCAGAATTTATCTATGGTGGGCAGGTTAAGGAAATGCCGGATCCTGCCCAGGCGACCGATCAGCAATGGGCGCACTACGTTTTTTACGAGCATTCTCATATCGGTGTGGTCCGAGAATGGTGGATGCATGCACCGAGTAGTTATTGGTTTATTGCTGAGCGCCATAATCAGAGTGATGAGGTAGTGCGGACCTACGACCCCAGCGAGCTGTTCGGTGGGGGTGAGCTGTCGCTCCCTGCGACTGAACAGCAGCCAGATAGCCCCGGGGTTTCCTGATGCGCCACAGACTGCCTTTGCCGTATGGACAACGTATTAACCGTGATGCGCCATTGCCTGCGCAGTTTGACGGTCGCGATCTCCCAGCATTTGACGGTGATACGGTGGCTTCAGCGATCGTGGCGAGCGGCCAGTGGGTCGTCTCGCGGTCTTTTAAATATCATCGCCCCCGCGGTCCGCTGACGTTTGCTGGACACGATGTGAACACCTTGGTGCAAACGCCCGATGCACCTAACCGTCTCGCTGATGAATTACCCGTGCGTGATTTCCCCACGACCACGGCACAAAACGTTTCAGGGTCCCTCATGGCAGACCGCAATGTGATCATTGACTGGTTCGGGCGATTCTTGCCCGTCGGATTTTACTATAAGGCGTTTTTTCGGCCTTTGGGTATTTGGTCGTTTTGGGAGCGATTGATTCGGTGGGCAGCCGGACTTGGCGTCGCGAATCTGGCTATTACCCCCCGTTACACCGATAAACAATATTTGTTCAGTGACGTCGTTGTGATCGGTGGTGGCCCAGCGGGGATGAGTGCGGCGCTGGCTGCGGCGGAGGGCGGCGCCCGGGTCTTGTTAGTGGATGAGCAGCCCTGCCTAGGGGGCTCACTGACCTACCATCGTTTTGCGATCGATACGACAGAAAGAGACCAGCTCGCCCACGAGCTGATGGCCGCGGTGCAGGCTCATGCGCACATTCGGGTGCTGTCGCATGCACTGTGTAATGGCTGGTTCACCGATCATTACCTACCCGTGATTCAAGGTGACCGGCTTTACAAGGTGCGGGCGAAAAGCTGCATTTTGGCGACGGGGAGCAGTGAGCAACACGTAATCTTTCGTAACAATGATCTGCCCGGCGTGATTTTGTGCAGTGCATTGGATCGTCTGATCTGCCATTACGGTATAGCCCCATCGGGCGACTTGGTGGTGCTGGCGGGTAATGATCAAGCTTGGTTGTCCGCCCTGACCGCTGACGACGCAGGGATGACGGTGGCGGCAATCGTCGATTTACGACGAGGACCAGACGAGGCGGCACTGTTGGAAGAGGCGGCTCGTCGCGGTATTACGGTGCATTGCTCGGCGACGGTCTACTCGGCAGATCGCGATCCGAAATCACAGTCACTGCGGGCGGTTTCGGTGCGAGAGGTGACGGCAGAAGGGCAGGTAGTCGACGTGATCGCCACCCTCGATTGCCGCGTGATGGCGATGAGTGCGGGTTACATGCCCGCCTATCAGTTGGCCTGTCAGGCCGGGGCGCAGCTCCATTACGATGACGCGAGTGCACATTTTCGCATCGAGGCGCTGCCCAGCGGTCTGTTTCTCGCGGGTAGCGTTAACAGTGTTCACACGTTGAGCGCGTTGCTGGCTGACGGACGTAACGCGGCGCGCCAGGCACTTCGCCATACCGGTTTTACAGCAGGAGCAGACGAGGCAATCAGCTGCCATGCCGCAGTCAATCACCCTTGGCCGATCTTCCCTCATCCCAAGGGGCGCGACTTTGTCGATTTTGACGAGGATCTGCAGGTTAAAGATATTGTCAATGCAACGCGATTGGGATATCGCGATATACAATTGGTCAAACGTTACTCAACCGTCGGCATGGGGCCCTCCCAAGGACGGCATTCCGCACTGCCGACTGCGCGGCTTGTGGCCCGAGCAACCGGGCGATCAGTCAGTGAAACGGGGGTGACCACTGCGCGACCACCGGTCAAGCCTGAGGCGATTGGTCTGTTGGCGGGGCGACGATTCCACCCTCACCGACGGACAGCACTGGCTGAATATCACGAGCAATTAGGCGCGCAATGGATACCAGCAGGGCTTTGGAGCAGACCCGCTTATTATGGAGCGCCGGCTGATAAAGCGCAGCGTGTTGCCGAAGAGGTGCGAGCCGTTCGCGAAGGGGTCGGTCTCATCGATGTCAGCACGCTGGGTGGTATCGATTTGCGCGGACCCGATGCCGCCGAGTTTATGAATCGATTCTATACCTATGGCTTTTTAAAGCAGCCCGTTGGACGAACACGCTATGCGGTCTTAGTGAGTGAGCAAGGTGTTGTCATTGACGACGGTGTCGCCGCACGATTGGCAGAGGACCACTTTTACGTAACCGCGACAACGGGCGGGGTAGAGCGGGTTTATCAGGAGATGCTGCGTTGGAATGCGCAGTGGCGTCTACGAGTTGACGTGGCCAATGTGACGGCGGCGTTCTCGGCGATCAATATTGCCGGTCCTGAGTCACGCAAGGTGTTGGAGACGCTGTTGGGATCAGTCGATCTGAGCGCAGAGAGGTTTCCGTATCTGGGCTGCCGTGTCGGCGAGATCGGCGGAGTCCCGGTGCGGATGATGCGAGTCGGTTTCGTCGGCGAGCTGGGGTATGAGCTGCATGTCCCCAGTTTATTCGCCGGGCAGCTCTGGTCGTTACTGGCGACTGCCGGGGCGCCTTGGGGTATTCGCCCCTTTGGTGTCGAGGCGCAGCGGCTACTGCGTTTAGAAAAGGGCCACATTATTGTGAGTCAAGATACCGATGGCATGACACATCCCTGCGAAGTGGGTCTCGATTGGGCGATGAACCGAACCAAACCTGACTTTGTCGGGCGTCGGTCGGTCGACATTTTGGCCAAGGCTCCGCTGACGCGTCAGTTAGTGGGCTTTTCACTGGCGATCACCGCACCGAAACCGCTCGAGGGGCATCTTGTGATTCGCGACGGAAATATAGTGGGCAACGTCACCTCCTGTGAGGTGTCGCCGACACTCGGGCGTATTATTGGGCTTGCTTACGCGCACCCTGACGATGCGATGCTTGGAGGCAGTATTTGGGTGCGGACCGAGGGCGGGGTCGCAGTGCAAGCGCGCGTAGAGGCACTGCCTTTTTATGATCCTGACACCGAGAGGCAACTACTGTGAGCGTGTTATCGAGCCCGTTAGGGCTTCGCCACCCCATTGTCGGCGCGGACGGTCTGGCGCTGAGAGACTTGTCGTTACAGCAGCGATCCGGTGTGCGCGGCGCTGGAGCAAGCGCGTATCTAGTTCAGCAGTCTTATACTGTGCCGAATGCGCCGAATCAGCTCGAGCCTACTGGCAATGGCGCATGGGTGATGTCGCTCAGCCATCGTGAATTTTGGATGTTGCAACCGGAGCAAAAAGCGGTCGCCTCAGCAATGCAAGGAGAAGCGCTGGCAGCTGAAGTGTGGCCGCTGTATTGCCAGCATAGCCATGCATGGCTGCAGCTGGTCGGTGCACCGCGCGCCGAGGTGATGGCGACACTTTGTGGGGTCGATCTCTCTCATAAAGAGTTTCCCGAGGGGAGTGTGGTGCAAACGCAGGTGGCACGCGTCACGTCAATCATCGCGCACCACGCGGAGGGGCCAGAGGGCGTCTTCTCGCTGTTCGTGGATCAGTCGTTGGCAGTGTATTTATGGGAGGCCCTGGAAGACGCCATCACGGGGTTTGATTGCTCAACCTGAGTCACTTTTTAATCCAGATTACCGAAATGATTCGTAGGTCTGTCAATCGTTATGACATTTACGAAATTAAACAACCTCCCTGCGTTTTCGTCGCTAATTTGCACATTAAGTCGCCAATACATTAAAAGGTTGAGACACTTAAATCTGCCAGTATTGGGTCAAAATGAAGCCAGTCGGGTTTCGGAGTAGTGAGTAAGCGTAATGGCAGACATTGAAGAAGCGTTCTTAAACCGTGATCGAAAGGATAAATCCGCCTTTAAGGCGCCGCCCTTTATCCCTCGGCGAGTGCTCAAAGACTTAGGCACAGAAAAGTTAAAGGGAGACCGTTATTTCTCCCGTGAATTTATGCAACAGGAGTGGGAAAAGGTTTGGAAGAAAACCTGGCACTTCGTGATGAAGGCATCAGAGCTTGATCAGGCAGGGGCCTTTTATACCCATGAGTTAGGGAAGGAATCGTTTCTTTTTGTGCGTGGCAGCGACGATGAGATCCGAGGTTTCTATAATGTATGCCGGCATAGAGGCAATCGACTTTGTCAGGTGGAAGAAGGAGTGGTTGACACTTTTACCTGCCCCTACCACGGTTGGAAGTGGAATGATGACGGGTCGTTAAAGCAGGTGGCTGACCCCCACTTCTTTAAGCAATTCGACGAGGGGATACCCGAGGACGAGCTGGGTCTCGTGCCCATCAAAGTCGATGTTTGGGAGGGCTGGCTCTGGTTCAATATGGACAGTGAGTCCTGCCCACTACGAGAATATTTGGGGCCTATCGGAGAGCATCTCGAGACATACCATTTTGAGGATTGTACGGTTCTCGAGTATCAAACCTTTGAGTGGAATGCCAATTGGAAGCATGCTTGGGATGCTTTCAACGAAAGTTACCACTTTGCCGAATTGCATCCGAACATGGTCAATATCGGAGAAGGGCATGATGTGCCGATAGAGCTCTGCGGCATCCATTCACGCATGCTGAATTTCAATAGAACGGTGAGCGAAGTGCTTGAAGATCGCTCAAGTTGGACCGAGCTACGCCGTCGTTTTATGCTGAGTGAAGCGGCGTTGGGCCCATCCCCTGATCCTGATGCTGCTCAGAAGAGCGCGATCGAAGTAGGTGGCAAGCCGATCGATGCGAAAGACATGCATCTCTATGAAATTGATCATCGTCGATCCATGGAGCTTGAGTCTCATCTCCCTTTTACGGAGATGAACGACGAGCAGTTGGTCCATCAGTATCACTATAGTTTTTTCCCTGGCGTGACCTTTACGCAGAGCGCCGACGGGGGCGCAATTTTCCGCTATCGACCGCACCCGAGTGACCCGGGGCGTTGTTTTTATGACTTGCTTATTTTTGCCAATCTGCCGCCCGAAATGGAGGCGCCGGAGAGACCTGAGCACCAGTTACATCGTTACGATGATGGCATTGATTACGTCAAGGTGCTGGAGAACAGTTTCGACCCAGCGTACTCGAAAGTGGTAGCAGAGGACGCCTCAAACATGCCCACACTGCAAGCGGGCTGCCAATCTGACAGCTTTCAAGGCGGTATTCTGGGAGACCAAGAGGTGCGTCTTCGGCATTTTCACCAAATGATTGACGGCTTTATCGATGGCTCGATTTCAACCCACAATTTGCCATCGCAAGATGCGTTTATGGAACCAGAGGTGTGATGTGTCGCTGGAAGTTGCCACGGTGATAGTCACAAAAAGTGACTCGCATCTCGTTGGTCGCATCAAACGTCACGATCCAGCGACGAGCGTTGCCCTAGGAAGCGGCACCGTGCGGGAATCTGGGGTATTGAACTGCGACGCCCTCTCAATAGGTAGTGCTGCCGCAGCGTGAGCAAGTGCCGCAGGTTATTGTTTCGCCGATAGCGACTCAATCTGTTCGAGCAGTGAGTCCGGTACTTCGACACCATTGTCTCTGTGATGCGCCCGAGCTTGCGCACGTCGCTCCCCGGGAATCCGGACGTCGTTACCATCGGTCAATGCAGTGCACATCGTCTCGAGGTGACTGACAAAGTCGTCGCTATAAAAAGTCGGGTCGATCGCGATGATGGTCTGGCCCACATTCGGAGGGCCCCCCTCTGTGGTCGCGAACATTGAGGCTTCGTAAGAGCAATTACTGCCGGTAAGCACGCCTCCCAAAATATCCACCATCAAGCCCAGTCCAAAGCCTTTTGGACCGCCAACGGGCAGCTGGGCACCTTTGAGTCCGGCTGCTGGGTCAGTGGTGGGGTTGCCCTCAGGATCAATGGCATGACCGGGTTCAATGTCGCGTCCCTCCGCGGCTGCGCGCACTAGGTTAACGCGTGCGGTGGAGGCGGTAGCCATATCGATGACGAGCGGTTCGTCCGAGCCTCTGGGCGCTCCAAATGCAAAGGGATTGGTGCCGAAAAAAGGCACTTTGCCCCCGTGCGCTGCCACTGCTTTCGAGCTATTCGCGAACATCAAAGACACCAGCCCTTCCTGTGCCAATCGACGCACAAACCAGCCCAGCACCCCGGCGGAAGAGGACTGGTGAATCGACATCAGCGCAACCCCTTGTGCTTTGGCGGTGTCAATAAGCCGTTGCTCAGCAATAAGATAAGCGTGATGGCAAAAGCCGAAGTCGGCATTGACCACAGTCGTGGCGTCGGAGGTTTTGACAATGTGAGGCTGCGCATGAGGATTCACTTTTCCGCAGCGCAGGTGTTTGAGGTAAAGGTGCAGGTAACCCAGACCGACGTTGCGAATGCCTTCTGCTTCAGCGTCGGCGATTTCTTCTGCCACGATTGCCGCTTGCTCGTCACTGGCACCTGCGCGCTTTAGGGCGTCAGAGCACAGTGATTCGATTTCCTTTAGTGACAGCACGGGCATGGTCGGACTCCTCAGTGAAAGCAGATTGTGCCAAAAAGTGGCGGCGTCCGCATGAGCGGTAACCCATGCTTCGCCAAGATTGACGCGTTAGGATGCGCTCATATTATTTTAGGCTGCTGGGATAGCGGTACGGCCCACTGTTGATCCGTCAGCGCCTACCGCTGTCAGATAGCAGTCCAGCCACCATCAATAGAAAATAGCATGCCCGTGACGAAACTGGAGGCATCGCTTGCGAGCCAAAGCGCGGCGTTGGCGACCTCGTCGGGTGTGCCGAGCCGATTCATTGGATTAGCGGCTGCAAGGCCGGCACGGTCTTCCTCTGCCACGGACTCGATGAGAAGCGGTGTTTCGATGAAGCCCGGGCAAATGGCATTAATCCGGATGCCCGTCTCGCCATATTCTACTGCGGTGTTCCGAGTGAGGCCGCCGACGGCGTATTTAGAGGCGACATACAGGCCCGCACCGGAAAAGGTGGTTTTGCTCAGTGCCGAAGCCATGTTGATGATCTGGCCGCCGCCAACTGGCGTCATGATCTTCAGGCTCTCACGCATGCACAGCCAGACTCCCTTGAGGTTGATGCCCATTAATCGGTCATAGTCAGCTTCATCTGTTTCTGCCAAGGGCACTAGGGGTGACCCAACGCCCGCATTGTTGAGCACGATATCGAGGCCGCCCAGCGCCTGATGACTCCGACTGAAAAAGTCTGCGACCGCATGAGCATCGGCAACGTCACAGAGTTGCCCGTAGTGCTGACCGCCGATAGCGCTGAGTGCCGCAAGTGCCTCGTCTAAACGGGTCTGATCGACGTCACAGATCGCAACGTCTGCCCCGGCGCGCACAAACGCCTGCGCACAGGCCAGTCCGATACCGGCGCCTGCGCCGGTGATGAGCGCTTTCTTACCTTTCAGTGTCAGTTCCATATCGATGTTCTCGCTTGATCACCGTTAAAGTATACGGCATCACTGCATGCTTATCCGCTGGCCCGCTAGGGCGCTTTTAGCCGGGATGATGTAACTGGGTAGGCAGGCCCGTGTCCTTGATTTACCCTAGCGATTCAAAAGGCTGGGCCCCGCCGTATTGGCAGGCATTAGGTGACCGAGATTGGCAGATATCAGGTGAGTGAGCGTATGTGGATCGATGTGTTTAATGGTGACGCAGATGGTATTTGCGCGCTATTACAGTTGCGCTTGCAGCAACCTCGCGAGAGTCTTCGTATCACTGGGGTGAAGCGCGATATTGCATTACTCGAGCGGGTGAATGCATCGTCGGGTGATCACGTGACAGTGCTCGATATCTCGCTGGCAAAGAATCAGAGCGCTTTGCAAAGAGTGCTCGCTCAGGGCGCCTCGGTTGAGTATTTTGACCACCATGACCCCGGGGATCTGCCCGAACATCCGGGCCTCACCACCACGATCAGCGAAGCACCGGAAGTGTGTACTGCATTATTGGTTAACGGTCATTTGCGCGGCGCACGTGTCGAATGGGCCATTGTCGGCGCGTTTGGTGACAACTTAGATGAGCCGGCGCAGCAGTTGGCGAGAAAAGTTGGGCGAGCAGAACCTGAAATAGCCTTCCTGCGGCATCTGGGTCACTGCATCAATTACAACGGGTATGGTGCAGAACTGGCGGATCTGCACTTTCATCCTGACGCATTGTATGCCGAGCTTTATCACGCGGAGACGCCGACTGCGTTCAGGGACTCTCGAACTTATTCTGTTTTGAGCGACGGGTATGCCGCAGATCTTGCCGCTTCCGCAGCGTTGCAGCCGGTTGACGAGGGGGCTGGTTATGCGATGTACCAGTTGCCTAATGCAGCTTGGGCTCGTAGGGTCAGTGGTGTCTTCAGTAACGATCTGGTGCGCGCGCACCCTGACAGGGCGCACGCAGTGCTAACGGATCAGGGAGCTGGTGCGTTTCTGGTCAGTCTACGGGCGCCTTTTAACCACCGTTACGGCGCATCAAAAATCTACACGCAATTGGAGAGCGGCGGGGGACGTGAGGCGGCCGCCGGCATCAATCGGCTACCCGGCGAGCACGTGGAAAAACTGATCGCTGCACTGGCTGCCGAGTACGGCAGCCAGTCCTGGCTCTGAGCTATGCGGCGCTTTTAGAAAACGATAATTCTGGGAATCCTGTGTCGGCAGACTCGCGGAGTTTGTCGTAGTAAATATGTGCTCCGCCAAAGTAGACGAGCACCCGTGGCTTGCGCTTCTCTAGGTTGGCACCCATCATCCAGGAGTTCACCTTATCGCCCTGCGCCATGAGCGTCTGGTTGTGGATTTCGGCTGTGTGCTCCGTCCAGGCGTCCTCGGCTTGCTGGCTGGGTTCGAATAGGTCGTAGCCCTCTGCCTCCATTTTCTTGATGCAGTCCGTGATGTAAGCGACGTTTTGCTCGATCGATGTGGGCAGGTTGGCAAACGGCGCTTGAGGGCCTGTGATCATGAAAAAGTTGGGGTAATCGGCGGCGTAAACGCCCATGATGGACTTTGACTCGTCCTCCCACTTTTCGCGGAGTGTATGCCCGTGTGCACCACGGATATCGATAGCCTCGAGGGCTCCAGTATAAGCTTGGAACCCGGTGGCCAATACGATGATGTCGAACTCGTGAAGGTTTTCAGTCGTTTGGACTCCCGTCTCGGTGATTGCCGTGATGGGCTCGCGGTCTTTGATATCAACGAGCGTGACGTTGTCGCGATTAAAGGCTTCGTAATAGCCGTGATCAAGCGGTGGACGCTTGGCAAATAACGGATAGCCCTTGGGCGTTAGTAATTCAGCGACCTCCGGGTCATTGACTTTGTCTTTAATCTTGCTGGTAATAAAGTCAGAGGCCATTTGGTTGGCTTCTGCGCTGCCCAGAAGATCGTCAAACGTTTCGAAAACCCATCTGAAACTGCCATTCCAATGTTCTTCGAAGATGCGCTGGACCTCTTCAGGCGGCGTATCAACGGCATTACGCCCGGGCGGTTGCTCAAAGGCCATGCCGAACATGTGGTTACGAGCCTTAGCGATGATCTCGTCGTAGTTGTCTTTGATCTCTTTTTCCCATTCCGGCGTCATATCTTTCTGCATAGCCGGCAAGACAAAGTTGGGTGTGCGTTGAAAAACAGTGACTTGTGCCGCTGTCTTGGCGACCTCGGGTAGCATCTGTACCGTCGTGGCGCCTGCGCCAATGATGCCTACCCGCTTGCCTGCCACGTCGAGCCCTTCGGGCCATCGTGACGAGTGGAACAGCGGGCCATTGAAGCTGTCCATGCCGGCAATATTCGGAATGACAGGCTGAGAAATCATGCCCATCGCACTGATGAAGTACTTTGCAGTGTGGGTTTTACCGTCACCCGTATGAACGTTCCAGAGGCGCGTTTCATTATCAAATTCAGCGCTCTCCACTTCGGTGCTGAGCTGAAATGAAGGCCACAACGAGAATTTATCCATGACGAACTTAAGGTAAGCCTGTGTTTCTTCCCAGCCAGAATAGCGCTTGGTCCAAGACCATTCTTGAAGCACCTCTTTAGAAAAGGTCAGGCAGTAATAATAGGACTCACTGTCCGTCGCGGCACCGGGATAGCGGTTCCAGGTCCACGTGCCACCGATGTCGTCTGCGCGATCGAAAATTTGGGTATTTAACCCCGCTTCTCGCAGGTGGTAGCTCACTGAGGTGCGCGCGAATCCTGCGCCGACGGCGATGAAG
>ERZ802830.4448-NODE-4448-length-11252-cov-34.4666_pt1 | contig 11252 bp, 7 predicted proteins | sample MGYA00345654_ERZ802830 | MGnify/ENA primary metagenome ERZ802830 (study PRJEB30503, sample SAMEA104212375) | marine metagenome | biome: Westerlies Biome; feature: [SRF] surface water layer (ENVO:00010504) within the epipelagic zone...; material: water...
CCCGATCGTTGGCCTTGGCAAATTAATTACTGAAGACAGTTAGAACCGATCGATAGCCTTGAGCAATTCAGGGGTCTTGAGGCCAAGGGAATGTTCCAACACTGGACGTCCTGATGAACCATTCATGAGGTTCTGTAAGTCATTCACAAAGCGTCGGTGATCTTCATCAGGACGGCTAATCCCAATACGCGCCTGATGCATCGCCCAATTCAACGCATCCAGATCAGCCTTCAGATCGTCGCGTGAAGCCGGCCACTGCCAAACCAGGCATCTGGCCCAATTACTGCTCATGCGCAGCAAGACATCAGCTGGTACGCGGTTGAGATCAGTGCGCTGCAGCAAGCGATGGGACGCCACGGTGATCTCTGCCATCAGCTCATCTCGGCCACAGAGCAAAGCGAGATGCAGCACAACGGTCCAAGTCGACACCAATCGCTTTAGCCGATTGTCGCGGTTCCGTCTCTGACACTTCTGAGTCGAAGGGTCCACTTCCAGCCGGCTGGCCTCCAGCATCAATTGATCAATCAGGGATGTCGCTGCTTTTGAATCAGCAATGCGAATCAGACTCCATCCCAACGCAATACCGGCATACAGGCGTTGATCAGGATCCAACACATCTGCATTCAATAGAGATGAAAATAATTCCTTTTGCTGTGTGTTGTCCTGCGGTCGAAGACCCCGCTGAAACAGCAAGCGTTCGATCAGATCCCGCCGTTGTCTGCGGCGAAGTCGCTGGAGTGCATCTAAAAGTGCAGGCCAATCGACCATCTCCAGCGCCAGCCAAACCGACTGTTCGGCTCGAGCACTCTGGGAGGGACGCTGCAGCGCTTGCACCACCAGCAACGGCCAAGCCCAAAACGGACGAATCAGATACCAAGACCATCGATGAATGGGCTTAAGCAAGAAGCGCCCCCGGAGATCGTTTGGAAGGAGGCGCACGGGCATACGCACCACCAATTCCTCCGGCAGGCTGAAGAACAAACCCCAATAAATCCGACGACGCAACCGCTGGGCTTCGTCATCCAGTTGAAGCGATGGACGGGGAATCGTGGGGCGCTGCACCCTCAACGCACCGTTGGTGGGGTCGGTGTCGTACTCACTGCTGAGACGCTTGGCGCTCCAGGGATGACCAGCGGCCAAGAGCCGATTGGTGATCGCAGTAGCCCGTTTGAGGGATTGTGCAGACACCCGTTGCATCGCAGTAGGGGATGACACCTCCCCAGAACGACTGACCCGCAGGCTGGCTGAATGGGCAATCACGCCAAGGGCACTCGCTGGCAACCGTTGCACCACAACACCCTGGGCCTCAACGCGGGAGCGAAAGTCCTTGTCGTCAAAGCCATAGCCCAAGAGCACTTCGTTAAAGCCACCCACCTGATCAACGAATCGACGCTCAAGCAACCACTGCCCAGCGCGACCATCGGGCCCACTACAAAAGGCAGCCACCGGGCCAGCCGCAGCCAATTGTTCAGGCGAGGGCATGGCCTCAGGCCAACAATCGGCATCCAACTTGAACAACCGATCACCCCGGGCCAGCCGCAACGCCAAGTTGTAGGCACGGCAGAGATGCCATTGACGCTCACCATCGACCCGTACCAGACGAATCCGCGAATCCGCTGGCAAATCAGCCCGCGTTAGCGGTTGATCGCTACTCCAATCGAGGATTAGATGCTCCTGGTGATGGGGCCACCGCGAAACATGGTCAGCCGATACCAGAAGGTGAGCCCTTCGGTTCATGCACACCGTCACGATGCTCACCTTCACGATGCTGAGGGGATCGGTCATCGCGAGAACGCTCCCTGCTGAGCAACGCGATGGAGCAAGGCGCTCACCGCAGCCAAGTGATGCTCAACGGTGAAATTGAGGCTCATCCGCTCGTGTCCAGCCGCACCGAGCCTGGCCGCCAGCTGTGGATCACGCACCAACTGAGCCATCGCTTCAGCCATACCCGGCACATCACCCTCCTCCACCAAAAGACCGGTGCTGCCATCCATGACCACCTCTGGAATCCCGGCATGGCGTGTCGCCACTACAGGGAGTCCGCTCAGCTGGGCTTCCATCACCGCCACAGGGCTTCCTTCACTATCTCCGTCGGGTGCCACCAGGGAGTGCTGCACAAACCCACGCACTTGGCGCATCAACGCTGCAATCTCTGCAGGCGGTAACACCCCAGCGAAATGCACTTGCGTCGTCAAAGACTGTTGATGCACAAGCCGTTTGGCCTCCTCCAGCATCGGACCATCCCCCACCATCACCAGCCGACAGGCAGACGCCAGTGACTCTGGGAGCTGACTCAGTAGACGCTCAAAGGCCGCGATGGTGAGCAAAGGACCTTTCTTCGGCACAAACCGGCCGACTGCCAAAAACGTGGGTGGTGCCGTTTCCGGCGATGCGCCTTGAAACAGAGCAGCATCCGCCCCAGAGGGACTAATCAGCACCCGCTCAGGAGGGGCGCCGAGGCTTTGCAGGGTGGAGCGCATCGGAATGCTTTTCACAATGAACCCTGATGCCACCTGCATCAGTTGGCGATAGCGCTGTTCCAAACGACGGAATTTCGATTCAGACGAGGCATCCGATCCACGGAAATGCACCACCAACGGCACACCACTCCAACGGGCGACATGCATGACACGAATGGCATGGAACCCAAACTCCGCCAACACGACATCCGGTTGATGGCAGCGCACGATCAACCTCGCCACAAGAGCCGCCGGCCACGACGCAAGCCGCAACCAACCCAGCTGTGTGAACGCTTTGCTGATCAGCACCGCGACTCCGTAGAGACAACGCAGGGGCTGCATGGCAGGCCGCTCATCTCCGAAATAGGCATGCACCCGAAAGGGCAAGCCCCGCAAATTGGCGCGAATAAACGTTTCCGAGGCCGCACGACGGGTGGGAGCAAACACCAGCAGGGTTCGTGGATCGGTCATCACAACGCCAACGCAGCTTTCCAAATTGGCTCCAGCACTGGCCAATCCTGGGTTTTCAAGCGCTCCTGAGCCGCCAGACCCAAGCGGGTGCGCAACTGGGGGTCGTTTTGAAGACGCAGCATGGCTCTAGCCAGTGCAGCCGCATCGTCATGGGGCACCACGAGTCCGTTCTGGCCATCGGTGACGAACTCCAACGGACCAGGGGATGCATCGTTCACGATCACGGCCAAACCAGCCGCCATGGCTTCCAACAAGGCATTCGGCATGCCTTCTTTTCTGGATGGCAGCACGAACACGGCCGCTGCAGCCAACTCAGCACGCACGTCGCGGCAATGACCCAAAAAACGAATCCGATGCCGTACCCCACAACGCTCCGCCAGGGCCTCTAAACCAATCCGCTCCGGACCATCCCCCACCAGCGTTAGCGACCAACTGTTCGTGGACTCCGACCCATCCGACAAACGGGCAAACGCCTCGATGAGACGGTCCAAGCCCTTTTGATGGACGGCGCGGGCGATGGTCAAAAAGCCCGTGTTTTGAGCCACGTTCGACGGACGCTCCGCCACCTGTGGCAATGGATTAGGAAGCAGCTTGAGGCGTTGCAGGGACGTCACGGCGCGCAAGCTGTCGAGGGTGCCTTGGGCATTCGCCGTGACCACATCAGCCCGTTGGAAGAGCAATGGCCGCAACGCACGCCACTCGACCGGCAACACATCGCGACGAAGATCATTGCGCTCCGACACCACCAAATGAGCCTCTTCAGACCAAAGGGCAAGACAAGCCGCGAGATTGGTTTTGCTTAAAAACGACAACACCCGCCTCGGCGGGTGTTGTCGCCAATGGCCAGTCAATACGTCCGCCCTTGGACCGACAATGCCCCGACAGCACCAAAGCATCCAACGCTGGATCCAATCCGAACCAACTCGGGGGGTGCTGCTCCCAAAAAGGGACGGGCCAGCCAAGGACAGACACACACGTGCACTCCAACGATGCAGGAAGCGCCGCCAACGGCATTGTTTCGCCATGGCCTGATGCAGGGAGCCACCTAAATCGATGTGGTCGACCCCCAGAGGCAACACGTGAAGGACCTCCTGATCAGGAAGCAAAGTAATCAGTTCCACCCGATATCCAGCCTGCTGAAAATGCTCCGCTGCCAACACGGCGACTTTTTGAGCTCCGCCGGCCCCCAGATGCGGCAAGACCAGAGACAAATCAGAGCCAGCGGACTCACTCAAGGAGCAGACCTCGTCCCTTGCAACAGTTGCTCCAACGCATGCACGAAACGGCTGCGTAATTCAGGCTCTGAATAGCGGCTGCGGACATCAAGGGCTCGATCAGCCAGCCCGCGGCAACGCTCCTGGTCCATGAGCAAATCAGCCAAAACGTCCGACCATTGATCTGGCAGGGCCCGGCGTGGCATCAGCATGCCGTTGCGTCCATGCTCAATCAAATCCGCTGGCCCATGGGGACAATCAGAAGCCAGGCAAACGCAACCACTTGCCATCGCTTCTAACAACACGTTGGGGAAGCCTTCATAGCGGGATGGCAACACGAAGAAGCTGCAACGCGCGTACCAATCGGCCATGTTTCCCACCCGGCCTGGAAAATGAAGACGCTCAGCCACATCGGGTGCTTGTCGCAACAGGTGGCGTAAAGCCTGCTGCTGATTCACCCCGTGATAAGGCTCAGCGTCCAACCCCAAAATCACAAGCTGAAGGTGAGGGAAGCGACGGGCTAAAGGGATCAAAGCCCGCACGATGACGTCGAACCCTTTTTGGTGCGATTTGGTTCCTGCCCCCAAAAGAACGGGCGCATTTCGGGGAACACCTTGATCGGCAAGCCATGCGTTGGGGTCCACTTCGGGAGTAAACCGTTGCAGTGGCCACTGCACAGGGTTGGGCATCAACAACTGCGGACGTGCCGCCAACCGCTGATCTAACCATTGACCGGTGGCGCGGGTCTGTACGAGATGCAAGGACGCCCATGCGTAGGTGAACCGTCTCAAGATTCCCCAGGGCAAGGTCATCCGTTTGAGAGGCGGATAGTTGCGCTCCGACACCACACAAGGCACATCGAGCGGTCGTGCTGCCAACAGCAGCTTCACTGACGGCTTCGTGGTCATTCCCACTGCCAGATCGATCGCTTCAGCACGCAACCAACGGCGCAGACGCACCACTCGCCACGGAAAGCCCCATCGGCCAAAACGCATCAACCAAGACGGCTCTTGGGGCTCTACGGCCCGCTGAACTCCATTTGGAATCGGATAAAAATCAGCATCGAGACCCTTCCGAGTCAGAACGATTGGAGTCCATCCAGACTCCGCGCACCAGCGAGCGAAGGCGAGAGTAATACGTTCGGCACCACCAATCTTCAAAGAATCCACATACAAAGCGACTCTTTTTTCTCCAGGATTGGCATCAATCATCTAATTTAAATGCTGATCAACAGCACCAAAAGAATACCAGGGGAACAGAGAAAGGTATTCCACTAAAATAGAATTTTGGGGGGATTTATTAGACAACAGTAGCAGAATAAATTGGCAAAAGCTGCTTGAGTGATTGCTGCCGCCTCGCATATCCGCCTCGATATCAGCGACAACTTTGATCATATCGGCAGCAAAAACTCGATGATTTTCTTGAGCAGGATTACCCTCATGACGTGGATCTTGGCAATAAGTACATTGACGATCAAGTCGCATTTTTGCAGCAGAGAGAAGGTCCAAATTTTGATTTTTATGGGCAAAAATAATGTCGATTGAAAGAGCACGACACAAATTTCGCGTCATCCGATAGGACGTTTCCTGATCAATCTTGGCTGGATCAAATCGATCCATAAACCTGGCAACCCGTTGTCCAAGCGTTGCCAAAGCATCCCAGTCTCCCTGCCACAAATGCAATCTCAACAAGGTGGAATAACAAGAAATCAACTGCTTGGCACGATTGGCACGATTGGGCCGTTGACAAACCCAAGTACCCGAATCTTGCTCCAAATCGATCACGATTTGATCCAAGCTGAGAACCGCTCGAACCATTCCTGCTCCATCTCGAGATTGCAAGGCGCGATGCGCCAAAACGATCTGGCTATAGCGCCGATCCACCAAGGGCAGTGCATCCGTCCGACTGATGGCCTCAAACAGAGCAATTTGATCCTCCGCATCGACAGGGCGAGCACCCCGACGGAACAAAAAGTGATGCAAGACAGTGACCGTGCCGTGTCTACACCAGAGTTCGGCGAACAACACCATGGCCTGATCCCAACGCCTCAAGGCCACCTCGCGTCGCACCAATCGTTCCAGCAGGCGCGTGTTCCAGGGAATGCTCCTTCCTCCGAATCGGAGCACAGCCGTCGACCAACGCCTGCATTTCAACCCCATCAACGCCTGATCCAACATCGCAAAGGGCATGACGGTTAGACGCTGCAAAATGCTGTTGATTAGTCCGGCCCAAGGGGCCTGCGATCGAAGCGGAGCGACGCGGCAACGCATCCGGTCGGGGAGCAAACCAAGCTGCTGCAACATCTCCAACATGTGTTGGGTGCGCTGGTGATACGTGTGCTGAGAGGCGCGTTCCAACCGAAGCGCTAGCGGTGGACCTGCTCCCGCCAATGCCTGTTGAATCGCAACTTCAAACTCCTCGGCGGACGGAGGGCACAACAAGGCGACATCACGATGGGACTGCAACGACGGAATCTCGGTTGCCACGGTGGGACAGCCAGATGCCAAATACTCGAAAAATTTCATCGGGAACATCTGCCGTGTGTAGTCGTTCAACCGAAGAGGAAGCAAAGCCACATCGCTATGGGCCAACCAAGCGGGCAGCTCTCGGTATGGCCTTACACCCATGCCATACACATTCGACAAGGCCAGAACAGAGGATAAATCCGTAGATGGATCACATTCAGCAACCGGCCCCACCAACACATAAGACCACTGAGGTGTGTTGCGAATTAAGGCCTCCAACATCTCGAGATCGAGCTTGTAGGCATCAAGTGCGCCCACGAATAACAGCCTGGGACTCGGGACCGTGGTCAGATCATCCGGGCAGGGCAACGCCGACTCCAAGGCTTGACGGAAATGGCTGGCATCCGCCACATTTCCAAAAAAATAAGTGTGCGGATTCAACGGCTCTAACCGCCGTTGCAGCTCCGGCGCCGTCGTCAATACCAAGTTCACCGAAGCACAAAGATCACGCTCGCCGCGTTCAATCAAGGCCGACGGCATTCCAGGCTGATCCTGAATACTGTCCACGCAGTGATACACGGATGCACTGAAATCATGGATCGCCAAATACAGGCGAGTGAGCGGGTTATAGGTCCAGAGAAGCGGATTATGAAAATGCAGCAACCGCAGCACGAACGCCAATCCCATTCGAAACAAGCCACGGTTGAGCGCTAAAGCACGGCCCTGGGTTCCACCTGGCAACACGGCTGGAGACCAAACCCAAAGATTGCGGCGCACCTGGCGTGGTGGCCGCAGGATTCTTTGAATCCGCCGCATAATCCTCAACCCATCGGAGGTACTGGCCCGAGGAGGACGCAAGCCGAGGGATTCCACATAAAGAACACGGTGACCGTTCTCGACCAAGCTGAGAGCCGTGTGCTGCTTGTTGGTCCAGAGCGGATGATCCCAATCAGCCGTCGCAAGAACAACAAAATCAGCCATAGCGATTAGCTGCCTTCAAATTGCGTCATTTCACGAAACGATTCAGATTGCGCACACAAGGCATCGAAATCACCAGCAGCTTTAATAACACCATTCTCAATCTCATAAATTCGATCACACTTGCGAACGGTCGACAAACGATGCGCAATCACAATCGTTGTACATCTCCTGCCAACCAAATCCAAAGCTTGCATCACATCGTTCTCAGTTTTGTTATCTAAAGCGCTGGTTGCTTCATCAAGAACAAGCACTTTAGCGCCACGATAAAAAGCACGTGCCAAAGACAATCGCTGACGCTGCCCACCGGACAGCTTGATTCCATTTTCACCAATCATTGTGAACAACCCGTAAGGCATATCGGACACAACATCATCAAATTGAGCACTCTCTAAAGCAGCCCAAATTTGGTCATCATCGATATTTTCTGGATCGATTCCAAAGGCCACATTTTCACGAATGCTCGTGTCAAGCAAACGAATATCTTGCGGCACTAAAGCGCAATTCGCCTGCCAAGCTGGCAACTCCTCTGGCGTCAAAGGAACACCATCCAAGCGAAGTCCGCCTGCACTGGGGTGATATAAACCCAAAAGGAGATGGGCAAGCGTCGTTTTCCCGCTGCCCGTTCGACCAACCAAGGCAATACGCGACCCCACGGGAATCGTGAGATCAATCTCAGTCAGAACATTCCGGTCACTCCCGGAGTAACGGAAACTGACCTGCCTAAGCTGAATCGATTGCCGGGGCATTACTCCAGAGGCCGTTGGAATGATGGGCGACGTTGACTCCATCCGCGCAGGTCGAAGCGATAAAAGCTCTAGAGCATCTTGAATTTCGGGCAAACCGCCTCGCACCTTATTGATATTGCGGAAGGTATTTTGCATCGGGGCAGAAATTCTCAGCAGCGTGCCAAGAACAGCCGCCAGGGTTGGAATGGCCTGACGCACTCCTGCCGCATCTCCATTAAAAACAGCTGGACCTAAGCCAAATAAAAATAAAATTGTGATTCCAGCCGGCTCAATCACATAACGGGGAACATCAGGAAGCAACTTTGTAATGCGATCGTAGCGTTTTGCGATAATTCCATCACGGTAAAAGCGACCAATAAAAAATTGATCAGCCGAATACAATTGAACATCACGCATGGAGCGCAACGATTCCATTAACAGCAAATTAATCCTGCGGGAATAACGAACCCTTTGCTTCGTCGCGAAGCGCATGTAGGGAACAATAATCTTCGACGCAAAGGCATAGGCTATTAACATCAACCCGAACATCACCAAGGCAGGCATCCCAAGGACAAGTACAACGCCCACCAACAAGACCACCACGGACAACGCATTTCCTGCGATGGTGATCATTGGACTCACCACAGATGTGGATACTTTATTGAGAATTCTATTGAACGTTTCAGAAAGATTAGCTGTTCGATGTTGAGTGAAAAATTCATAATTTTGCAACATCAAATTGCGATAAACCTTATTAACAAGATCATTCCAAATCTCAGCACTCAGCATGCTTTGCAGATAAGCAACACCAAAGCGAATCGCTGAAGTAACCCAAAAGGCAACAATTAGCAACCCCAGCAGCCACCCAGCCTGATCGAGGATTCCGCCACCAAAAACTCGAATTCCCGGAATCTGGTCGGTGAGCTTCACCCCTGCCATCAAGCCCACGAGCCGCGCCAGCAAACCGACGAGCAAAATATCCATCAGGCCCTGCAGGAACGAGGCCAGAAGAACGACAATTAAAAATCGAACACGACTGGCCGGCAGCTCCTTGAGCAGCCGGCTGAGATCTCTCCAAGTCTGACTTCGAACAGGCATGAAAGCAGCGGGTCCGTACGCGGTGCCGACACAACGCCAGCCTGCTGTTCTTGAACCTAGGTCGATTCAGGTAGGGGACCCATCAGGTTGCAGGCCAGCCGGGCAACCGATCGACCACTCGACGCAAGCGCTTCATTCGTTGCCGCCATCGCAACTGCCAAGTGGCCGGATTAACCAGCAATGGGCCCTGCAGTACATCCAAAGCATCGAGGTGCTTCAGAGCTTGACGCCAACTCTCCAGCAAACGGGGCTCTGTATAGGGAGCCAAGTCCGCCTCCAGCTGATCTGCTTGAGGACGCCATTGCGACGGGTTCCGCACCGCAGACTGGATCCGGTGAACATCAAACTCAAGTCGTCCGCAGCCAATTTGATGGACAGTCCGGCAGGGATCACCATGATCGGCAAGGGCATGGTTCAGGCTGCTGAACACCACACAACCGCAGGCCAACGCCTCTAAGGGCGGCAAACCAAACCCCTCGGTGACCCCTCTGCCCCGCCAGTAGTCGGCTGAGTCGTAGAGATACACCGTGGACTGATTAAACAGCTCCACGAGATCGTCGACCCAGCCGTTCTGAACCTCCACCTTCAATCCAACCCGTTGAAGTGCCGGCACCAATTGGTTCAACACATAGGGGCTGCTCTTTCTGGCTTGCACTAAGACATCAATTGGACGGACTCCCTCTCTCCCGCGCGCACCGCGCTTCAACCACTGATCCGCAAGGGCGTTTGGCACCAAGCAAAGGGGGTTACGCGGCGCCCGTGCTCCCCAATATCCGAGCGTATTTCTGCTGACGGCAAGCACCGGAACACCAGCAGGAAGGTCAAACCCATATCCACTGCTATGGGCGTGATAAGCAACGCGGTGGCCGCGCAAGCGTCGAATCAATTTCGGAACATCGAAGCCCCAGCTCACAATCCAGAGGATGCTGCGATCGGGTTGTTCGCTTTGAAGGCAGTCGTCCAGAAAGACGTGGTCGTCCTGGCGCTGGCGGTACGTGACCACTTCCGTGGCACACAAGCCCGCCATCAGGCGGGCAGTTTGCAATTCAACGCTGAGTCCACCACATCGATAACGACGACCGGTGCCAGGAACCAGAAAACGTATAAGCCTGGTGGCCACAGATCAGGCGGTGGCCGCCTCCGTGCTGCCCGTCCGCTGACGACGGGTCAAGAAACCAAACAAGACCTTGCCGATCGCAGCCACCAGGTTGCCCTCAAGCTCCTGGAACATTTTCATGTTGAGGTGGAAGGCGTTGTTGGCTTCCTCAACGATCCGATCGGCCATCGCCTGGTCGATCGGCAAGTCATCCATCGTGGAGCGATACATCGTTTTGAACGCCTTCTCATCGGCAATGTCGTTGAAGACATAAAAACGAAGACCATCGTCTCCATTCATATTCATCGCTTTCTGAGCAATGTTTTTCAGAATCTGGCCACCAGAGAGATCTCCCATGTAGCGGGTGTAATGGTGCCCGACCAATAATTCCGGCGACTCTTTCGCGAGAGCGTGAATTCGCTCTACATAGAGGGCGGCCGAGGGAGATGGCTGGATCTCCTGCTTCCAGTCGTCTCCGAAGTAATAGGCGAGATCCTGCGACAGGGATTCCAGCCGATTGAGCTCTTTTTTTCCAACCGGTCCAACCACTGGATGCTCAGAGAGCTGATCGATTTCCTGTTCCATCGCCTCATAGACGAAATAGAGATCGGCAACGAGCTTGCGGTAGCTGGACTTATCAACAACACCTTTGAGGAAGCAGCTCACGAAGCCGGTGTTTTCGGCCATTGTGTGGGCCTTTTTCGTGCCTTCCCTGAGCTGAGCAGCAAGTGCGACGGACATGA
>ERZ802830.4449-NODE-4449-length-11252-cov-5.80709_pt1 | contig 11252 bp, 7 predicted proteins | sample MGYA00345654_ERZ802830 | MGnify/ENA primary metagenome ERZ802830 (study PRJEB30503, sample SAMEA104212375) | marine metagenome | biome: Westerlies Biome; feature: [SRF] surface water layer (ENVO:00010504) within the epipelagic zone...; material: water...
GAGCATAGAGCAAAGGCCCCAATTTCAAGGGAAAGCCGAGGTGCTCCCCAAGTCCCATAAATTCTTGATTAACAGCAAAACCCCACCATTTGGAACTGTAAAACACAACGGTGAGTAGGCTTGAAAGTGCATAGGCAAAAATCGAGTTGACGCCAAACACATGGGCGAATTGGAATCGGAATTTCATTTTTTTCAAGTCAAAAACATAGACTGCGGCAGCCAGTGCCAAAGCACTCACACCTCCCATAAAAAGGCTAAAGGAAGAGCTCCACAGGTTTTTGTTTAAGGGGAAAAACCATTGCATGACATCGCCTGAAAAAAGCAAGAGAAATCCGAAAAAGAACAACTGATTGACCCTATGGCTCAACTCCTCTTTTTTCAACAGGAGATATCCCGCCATCATACCCATTAGACCCGTAGCAATGGCAGGAAGCGTGCTGAGGATGCCTTCAGGATCCCAAGTGTGTTTCCAAAGCCTACCGGGGAGTAGTAGGTTGTCGAGATAATGGGCCCAGTTTTTTTCTGGGACGCTCAAATCAGGCACTCCTATACCGGGGACAGGAATATACGCCATGACAATCCAGTAGAAGAATAATAAGGCGATTCCGAGGTACAATTGTACTTTTCGAGAGGTGTATAAAAACAGAAGTGCACAGGCTAAATAGACAAAAGCGATGCGAGGGAGAACCCCTACCCATCGGATGCCTTCAAAGTTAAAACTGGGCCACAACCACAAAAAAATGCCTACCGCATAAATCTTTACTGAGCGAAGCAAGACTTTTTTGGTCATCTCAGTACGGTTTTTTCCCTGCTCTTTTTGTCTGCTAAAAGAGAGGGCTATGGAAACACCAACAATAAAAAGAAAGGAGGGAAAAACATAGTCTGTAGGGGTTATTCCATTCCATTCGGCGTGAAGCAAAGGGGCATACACATGACTCCAGGAGCCGGGTGTATTGACAATGATCATCAGGATGATGGTCAGCCCTCTTACAACATCCAACGCGTGTAAGCGTTTGTTTTCAAGATTTTTCATTTAGTTCACTTTGATAGGATTTCCACCTCTTCCGTTGGGGTCAAAAGTACGTACCCTAATTTGGTCAGAAGGACTTATTTCTAAAGCAGTAGTATATTTTTCATCCAAACGAGTAGGGGTGGTGCCATCTCGAGTAAATCGAATTTCTAGTCCAGGGAATTGTTGTCGAATGCGGAGTAAACCTTCTTCTACCACTGCTCCTGGTTTTGGCAGATCATAAAGAAGTTCGTTGTAAACGCTTGATAAATAGGGAAGATGGCGTTTCCCCACGGTATTTACAAAAGTGTTCCAGCGGGTAGTCAATTCAGGCTCCTGTAATTCTGCAGAGGTATTTTCTAACCAAGGTTCTTTAGAACTCCACGCCCGTTCGGAAAAAACAATGAGGTTCGGCATCAACATCCGGTCAAATTCGTAAGCATTGGCTGCAGTTTCCGTCCACAATTGAGATTGAATTCCAAGGAAGTTGGATTTCGCTTTTTCTTGTAATTTCACTTTGTTTTTCAAATCTTTCGTATCAATTCCCAAGCCCTTGAGTTTTACCTTATTGGCAAATACATCCAAGGGTTCCGTACCCCAACTGTCTTTATAATTCACATAACCGGACCAACTCAAGCCGGGGTTTTCCATATCCATATCATCGGTCATGTCGAAGTAAAAGGCAGAGGAATTGCTCATTACAGATTTAAAACCCATATTGGCGAGTTTGTAAATCATATCTTCTCTTCCGCCGCCCCAAGTATTGTTCCAAACACTGGGGATAAAATCTAAATCCATCAAATTTTTATTGACCTCTATTTCCGACTGACTTTTTTCACTGTGGGACAAGAGTACATCTTCCCAACCTGCCATTTGCACTCCCGAGGCAGTAACAATCTTATTTAAACGTTTTACACTGGCGTCATAAAGATCTTGATAGGTGTTTATTTCATTAGACTTTTTAATGTAGTCTTCACAAAGGGGCGATTTTTGCCAAACACCATAGGGCAACTCATCGGCTCCTATATTATAGGTCTTCATCGGTAAGTCTGCCTCAGTGTACATGGCTTTGATTTCGTCAAAGACTTTTTCAAAAAAACGAAAAGCACTGGGATCGCAGATGCAAATGGTATTGTCTTTAAACAATTGCGCAGAGGTATAGTCACTTTGATCGTTGGGATCGTGCAGTCGGTATTCGTTGGCAGCTTCCACCTCTCCTTTTTCGAGTAAATTTTCGTAGCGTGCTTTCATCGCTACCACTGCAGCACGAGCGTGTGAGGGAAAACTAAGCTGAGGCACGACACGAATATTTCTCTGTGTTGCGGCTTGTAGAATTTCTATAAAATCTGTTCGTGTGAGGTAGCCACTACCTTGGCTTTCTTTTTCTCCAGACCCCGACCCGTACATGGGCAGTAATCGATCCTTTTCGTCCTGAGTAAAACCGCGTTTGCTTCCAATTTCAGTTAACTCTTCCAAACCCGGAATTTCAATGCGCCAGCCTTCGTCATCGGAAAGCTTTAGATCAAAAAGGTTGAGTTTGTAATACGCCATATAATCCAGGATTTCCAGAATTTTTTCTTTGGGAGCGTAGTTCCGAGACAAATCCAACATAAAACCGCGATGTCCAAAACGAGGAGCATCTTCGATCTGTAACAAGGGAATGCCATCGCCTTCCCTTTGAGCATGAATTAAAATCTGGTGGAGGGACCCCATACCATAAAACAAGCCGCTGTACCCCGAAGCTGTAATCGTGATGTTTTCCTGACCGATGACCAACTGATAGGCCTCTTCTTCCAAGGTGCTGTTTTTTTGAATTTGAATTTGAGCTTTTTCTGAATTTGTAGTCAACGAAAAATCCAATCCTTGCTGCATCCGTTCACTTAGAAAAGCAGCCTGTTCTTGAAACGCTCCAAAGTCAATGCTTAAAGTGGTGGGAAACGGTCGGTAGTCGTTTTGTAATTCTATTTTTCGAGGAGTAGGGAGTACCCAGTAGAGGTCTTCTTTTGGGAGTGGAGTAATGCCTTCATAAGTCGCATAACGATCAGCTGCAGTAGGGAGGTTGAGGTCAGTAACACCAGGAGCCTTTTCCCAATGGATTTGACTCTCCAGGTCATACAGTTTGTCCTGACTCGCATTATGTACAAAAAATCCAATGGGTCCCATGACCAGCCGCGGCATAATTCCTGTTTGAAGAGCAGAAAATTTTAATGTTTCTCCCGGGTTAAGACTATAGGAAGAACCAAAATGCAACTGACAATACTGACTATTTTTGGTGGGGACAATATGAATGCCCTCAGGGAGACTTTCTTGTTGTAGCACGCCACTAAACTGATTCCAATGCAAGGTCCATTGTCCTCCTTGCCAGACATCCTCAGAAGGATTTGTGACCTCGAAAGTGACCTCCATTTGATCCTGAGCCACATCAAAGGCATCGATTGTAAATTGAAGCTGAGAAGTATTCTCTTTGGGTTTTTGACACGCTGTAATAACAAAAAGCGATAAAAAGAACAGGTGGTGTGTTTTCATTCAAAATGTTTTGTACTAAAATAGGATTTTTTTATTTCTCCACTCGAAACGCTTTTATCGCTGTATTGGGTTCAATAATGCTATAATTTTTCCAAAATTCAGGGTCGTAGGTGGTTTTATTAACAGGAAGAATTTCCCCCTTTTCTTCCAAAGCTTTAAAAACATCTTCGTCCAAGGGTGTGGTTTCAAAAACTACGAGCTGATAGCGCTGGGTGTTTCTATTGACCACGTTGAGGTCCATTTTCAGTTGGTTTTGTTTATTGCGACCTTTGACCACTTTGTTTTTTTCTGTGATCACTAGGGGTCGGTCAAAACCTCCTTCAAAACTGGAATTGATGTCCAAGTATTCCAAACTGTATTTCCCTGAAGTTGTTTTTTTAAACTGAATGACAACCTCCCGTAAATCTTCTTTAAAGGAAACTCCAAGCAGGCTAAAATCTCTAATGTTCTGGATGTTTTTATATTCCAAACGGATCAAGGCCAGCCGATCTGCATCCACAAAGAGTTTTCCTTTAAAGTCTGCATTTCCGTCAGGTTCAAAATCGAGAATATAAACAGGCGTATCCCCCAGATAGGTAAAGTCGGTTTGGGTAAAGGTGTATTTGGAAGCTTTTTTTAAGAGGGTCAAATCGAGTTCGTCCTCATCAAAAAGTCCAACGATCAGATTGCGAATCACCCTTTTTCGCCATTTTAAAAAATCGTCTTTTTCCTTTTGAATTTTTTGTTCAGCCGTCAAGGTGTCTTTGGCACTGGAGTTGATTTCATCGGCCTCCACTTTTCCTCCGATGATTCCCGAGCGGACTTTAAAATAGGAATTGGTTTTGACGTTTTCTTTTAACAACGTATCAAACAGTTTTTCGATGTTTTCAAAAATGGCGCTTTTCTCTTTGTCTTCCAGTTCCAAGGCCCTGAGCAATTCTAATTTTTGAGATTCCTTAGTATAGTCTCCGCTGAGATTACCCAACAGTTCAAAATACCACTCGTTGTATCTAGGTACCTTACTCAAGGTAGCGTCCCAAAACCCTTGATTGAATTCGGGAATGGAGGTTTTTTTGATTTTAACACCTAGGGATTTAAAACGTTGGGATCCCGTTTCTCTAAAAAACACTTTCTTTTTACTCAACCCCAACTCATATTTTTGGGGGATGTCTTTTTGAATTTCTTTTAAAATCTGTTTGACATCCAGTTGTGTATTGCTTAAAATGACAGAGTTCAGTTCAATGGCCTTGGGGGTGAGGTAAAATATACTGTCTTTCGCTTGGGGTAGGGATAAACCGAGGGTTTCATATCCCATACAAGAAATAAAGAGAGAGTCGGTTGTCTCGCTCGCATCCACTTGCAAACGAAAACGCCCTTCTTCATTAGACACCACACCACTTCCAGATTTTAAGTAAATACTGGCAAAGGGGATGGGTTTTTGATTTAAACTGTCTAGAACGATTGCATTTAATTCTTGACCACGCATAGAAAAATTGATCAAAAGAAAAAAGCAAAACAATAAACTTGGGGTTGTTTTCATAGTTAGGGGAATTTACAACTGCTCCTGCAAACTTTTGATTTCATCGCGGTATTTTGCTGCTTCAATAAAGTCCAGTGACTTTGCTGCTTGCTCCATGGCTTTTCGGACTTCTCGAATTTTCTTTTCGATTTCGGGTTTGGTCAAATAGCGGTTTACTTCCTCAGCAACTTTACGTGCTTCTAATTCTTGGGCGTGTGTTGCTACAGAGTTCTTTGCCAAAGCACTGTCCAGTGATTTGTTCAATGCTGTAGGAGTGAGTTTGTGTTTTTTGTTGTAAGCCATTTGTTTGTCACGGCGGTAATTCGTTTCGTCTATGGTTTTCTGCATGCTTTTGGTAACTGTATCGGCATACATAATGGCTTTTCCGTTGACGTTTCGTGCTGCGCGTCCCACGGTTTGAGTCAGCGAACGGTTGGAGCGCAAAAAACCTTCTTTGTCCGCATCCAGAATCGCAACTAAAGAAACTTCGGGTAAATCCAGTCCTTCTCTTAAAAGGTTGACTCCGATCAGCACATCAAAAATTCCCTTACGCAAGTCCTGCATGATTTCTACCCGTTCCAAAGTATCCACATCACTGTGTATGTAGCGACAGCGAATTTGCGCCCGACTGAGGTATTGGGTCAGCTCTTCAGCCATGCGTTTAGTCAAGGTTGTCACCAAGGTACGTTCGTCTTTTTCGGTGAGTTGTTGAATCTCTTCGATCAGGTCGTCAATTTGATCCTGACTGGGACGTACTTCAATTATAGGATCCAGCAGTCCCGTGGGTCGAATGATTTGTTCTACAAAAGCACCTTCTGTTTTTTCCAATTCGTAATCTGCTGGGGTTGCACTCACATAAAGTACTTGATTTTGCAAAGCTTCAAATTCTTCAAATTTTAAGGGGCGGTTGTCCATGGCTGCAGGCAAACGAAAACCGTATTCCACCAGATTTTCTTTTCTACTGCGGTCCCCGCCGTACATGGCGTGAACTTGAGAAATGGTGACATGACTTTCATCGACGATCATCAAAAAGTCTTTGGGGAAATAGTCCAAAAGACAAAAGGGGCGAGTACCCGGAGCACGACCGTCCAAATAGCGGGAATAATTCTCAATTCCTGAGCAGTAGCCCAATTCTCTGATCATTTCCAAGTCAAATTCAGTTCTTTCTTCCAGACGTTTGGCTTCCAAAAACCTTCCCACTTCTTTAAAGTAATCCACTTGTTTGATTAAATCGTCTTGGATTTGATGGATCGCATTTTGGAGGATGTCAGGTGAGGTAACAAAAATATTGGCGGGGTAGATATTGACCTTATCGTACTGTTCTATTTTTTGATTGTTGATGGGATCAAAGGCTTCGATCAGCTCGATTTCATCGCCAAAAAAATGAATTTTAAACGCAATATCGGCATAGCCTGGAAAAACATCGATGATGTCTCCCAATACACGAAAATTTCCTCTGCTGAATTCGGCAGTAGTGCGGGAATATAAACTTTGAACTAAACGGTGCATCAACTGGGTTCGAGAAATCACCTGATCGCGTTCCAATTCAATCACATTCTTTTCAAACTCAGCAGGGTTTCCAATGCCGTACAGGCAAGAAACAGAAGCGACTACCAAGACATCTCTTCGTCCCGAAAGGAGGGAAGAGGTTGTACTCAATCGAAGTTTTTCGATCTCCTCATTGATGGACAAGTCTTTTTCGATATAGGTACCTGTGGTCGGAATGTAGGCTTCAGGTTGGTAATAGTCGTAGTAAGAAACAAAATATTCCACTGCATTGTTGGGGAAAAATTGTTTGAATTCAGAATAGAGTTGTGCCGCTAGGGTTTTGTTGTGTGCTAAAACCAGGGTGGGACGTTGCAATTCTTTTACCGCATTCGCCATGGAAAACGTCTTCCCGGAACCTGTCACACCTTGTAAAGTAACAAAGGGATCTTGGTTTTGAAATTGGGTTACGATTTCTTTAATCGCCTGAGGTTGATCCCCAGTCGGTTGAAAGTCCGAAACAAGTTGAAACTCCATAGCATTTTATCAAGCTCTAAATTTACAAAATAGTAAGGTCTATGAAACGAAACCAGAGTAAAGTTCTTTTATAAATCTCGTTTTTTGAGAAGGAGGTATGACCACCAGAGGAAAAGAGCAGACCAAACTAAAACGATGCTTATGTTGAGTATAGAAATTCCGTAATCTTTAGAAAAGCCTTCACCAATTTGATCGACGATATTTTGAACTGCAGAGAGTCGAGAAAACGGTTCTTTAATCAAATTCCCCATTGCATTTAAAGGGAAAAACTGAAAAACCTGTTCCGCGGAAAGGAATGGGATCAAGTCGGATAATTTCCATTTCATCAATCCATAAAAGATTCCTTCAATGACTTGCCACAGGGCAAGAAACCCTAGGGCAAAAGCGGACCGCTTGATGAGTAGTCCTAAAAACAAACAAAAGCTGAAAAATCCAAAGAGTTTTACGGCATAGGCAAAGAGATATTCAAGTTCTGAAAATACAATTTGAAGTTCGTTATAGTCCGAATAAATTCCTCCGAGAATCAATGAAATAATAAAAACCAATAAGGTAGATATCCCCACAAAAGCGAGGATGGCGTACACCTTGGAACGTAAAAACTCCCCCTTGCTCAGTCCGTCAATCAAATTTTGTTTTAGCGTTTTATAGGAATATTCGTTTCCGATCATGGCTACAATAATAATGGCAAAAAAGATCTTTAACAATGCGATCATAAAAGTGTTGAAATGCCAGATAAAGGGAAAGTTAAAAATCCCCTGATCTGCAAGATGAAAATTGATAGGACCGATTTCAACCTCGATGGTACTGAGTATCGCAATACTAAAAATTAGAATAAAATAGCCAAAAATGAGGATTTTGGAAATCCTATTGTGCCAAAGTTTAAAGAGTTCGATTGAGAGAAGACGCATTGGATTAAGATTGGGTTAGGTTTAAAAACTGATCTTCCAAGGATGGGCGTTTTTTTACAAAATGAGTACAATAGATATTAGCCTTAGTAAGTTTTTTTAAAAGTACTTCTTCCGAGAGTTCTTCTTTGAGAAGTACCTTTAAGTAATTGTTTTCTAATTTCACTTCTTTGACTTCGGATAACGTTTTAATGAATTGGGTTAAAGCCTTTCGGTCATTCGCTCTCAATTCAAAAAAACCGAAACTTTGAGAAACTTCCTCTACGGGTCCTTCATAAAACTTCACCCCCTCTTTTAATACAATCACCTGGTTACACACTTTCTCTACTTCATCTAGGAGGTGAGAAGCCAAAAGAATAGTGGTGCCTAATTCTGCAATGGTAGTGATCAACTTCCGAATTTGATGAATGCCTTCGGGATCTAAGCCATTGGTAGGTTCGTCTAAAATGAGTAAATCTGGGTTGTTAACTAGAGCCGCTGCAATGGCCAGACGTTGTTTCATTCCTAAAGAAAACGTTCTAAATTTGCTGTGTCTCCGATCCCAAAGCCCTACAAGAATTAATTTTTCTTGAATAGTCTCATAGGAACACTGCTTAATTTTACAAATCAGTCTTAAATTTTGAAGGGCAGACATATAAGGGTAAAAATTGGGTCGCTCAATAATAGCTCCAATTTTTTTTAAGGCTTGATGTGTAGTTCGCTTTCCTTGATACCAAGTAAAACTTCCACCTGTGGGGTTAATCACATTTAAAATCATACCTAGAGTTGTGGATTTCCCACTGCCGTTTGGCCCTAAAAGTCCATAGACCTTACCTTTTTCTAAGGTAATTGAAAGTTGATCTACTGCCTTTAGGTTTCCAAAGGATTTACTCAACTTATCTAATTGTAGGAGTGTGTTTGACATAGTAGTATAACGATTTAGGCACTTATTTGTTACGCAAAAGATAAGTACATTTGGGCAAACTTAGGTATGGAAGAAAAATTAATATCTCAAAAAAAGCCATTTTATCCTATCGTTTCAGATTTGGCTAATTTTTTAAAGGCCTATGACCGTTGGGTAGACACACCAATTTATTACAGTGATTTATTGCGTTTTTCGGGTTCTGTGGTGGTCTATGACAAAAACGACCAGGACACGCTTTGGGTCAGTGTTTATTTTACAGATACCGAAAGACGCGAGATCGACTACAATTTGAAGAAAATATACACCCTTTTGCATTCTGATGGAAATGAGTCGGGAATTCAGTACCTCAATGTAGACGCCATAGACTACTGCACCTTTGGTAATTCAAAACCTTTTCGGATCAAAATTCGAAACATTTTAAATGATAATTTTACCTACTACTACATCAAACAAACAGATGCCTCTCGGATTTATGGTTTGGAATACGAACATATGCTTTCGCCTTACAACCTCAATTTTTTGGTGAATGATAACACCCTTATTGAGGAACATATTGCTGGGATTCCAGGTGATACCTTTATCAAAGATTTTCTCCCCGCTTGTTCTGATTCGGAAAAAGCTCAAATTGCCAAAGAGTACGTCAAGTTTAACGAACGCAGTATGATCCGTTTATTAGGCGATATGCGAGCCTATAATTATGTGGTGGTTCCCACTCATGATTTTGACCAGGTGGTCTATAAAATTCGGCCTATTGATTTTGACCAACAGTCTTTTGAGGGGAAACTCTCTGTGTATCGCCCACAATTTTTTAAAGAAAACATTCCAATTATGGATTTGGTCAGATCGAAACTAACGCACAATTCAATCAATCAATACAAAATAGAAGAACGCTCTATTGTTGCTCGGAGGATTATTAGTTCAGGCAATCGTTTGAATAAATTATTGACCATAATGGAGCAGGATGTGATTACCTCGGATTCCAATCTAAAACGCCTTCGAAAGGAGATTTATAAGTTCACTAAGGATAAGGCTTTTTTAGAGAGTCAATCTATGGGAGAGGTCATGCGGGCTGCGCTCAATTACGTTCGCTTTACTTATGAAAAAGTGAACATGCACGACTTATTTTAATAAAACTCGCTTTCGTCATAATCATTATCCAAATCAGAAGCCTCTTCATCGGCAGGGTCCGTATCAAAATGGGATTCGTCTTCAGCTTCAAAAAGTTTTTCAGGAGCTTCCTCGGGGACTTCCCCTTGACTGTGAATCAAGTTGGGATAACTCATTCCAGAGAGAGCTTCTCCCACTTCCTTGAGTTCAACAAAAAAGGTCCAAAGGTTTAGAAAGTCATACACGTAGATCAGATGGTGTTGTGCAAGTGTAAAAACTGTATTTAAAGGCTCCTCCCTCATGTTGGGCCCCTGTTCCATAGATTCTAAGGGAAGTTCTTCTCCTTGTTGCCAAGAGGCGTCAGATTCGTAAAAAGAGGCCATCTCATTACCTAAAAAGCCAAAGGATTGGGTAATGGCAAGGTGTAACTCTTCCAAAGTTGCGGTGGCTTCGATTTCAATATCTCGAAGCACGTCTTCTTCTACATCTAAAATTATTCGAATTCTATATATCATTCTTGTCGGATTAAACGGATCATAAAATAGCTTTGCGCCCCAAATAGTAAAGAAGCAAAAACCAAATGTAGGGGTTGTGAAGAAAAGGGAAAATCAAAATAATACATCCAGATGCCTGTGAGAATTTCAAGTCCGATGAGCAGCAGTATACTCAGAAAGACAGGAGGGAGGTATTTGTTTTGCCATAATTTGTAAAAGAGTAGGCCGTGAACTGCTAATACAAGAAGCGAAAAGCTGCGGTGAAAATAAAAAAGAAAGGGTGCTTCTGCCAACCATTTTGATGCAGCATCCAGCCCCCAATAATGCATTTGATCGTCCACGAATTGACGCACTTGGGTACCCATTCCTATTTGAATAAGGGTTAGAACAAGTCCTACTCCCACCAAACTCTTGAACACCATGGTGTTTGGCAGAGCAGGTTGGGAGTCATTTTCCCTTGCCAAAAGGTACACCAGTAGCAATACCAGCAGCAGTGCCATTCCCATATGGACAGTGATTTTGTAAGGCAGTAAATTAGAGTCCACAACGGTTTTTCCCAACCATGCCTGAAATCCCATTCCGAGTATAATCAAAAAGGAGAAGACACGCGCCAGGCGATCTGTTTTAAAACGAAACAAGGAGGAAACAAAAAGCAATAAGGTAGCCAACCCTGCTAGTGCTCCTAGTAGCCGATTGATGAATTCAATCCACGTGTGGGTCGGATTAAAAAGAGCGTAGTCGTGTTTGGTGTAGGGCTCCCAATTTTCAGCTTTGTATGTTGTTCCGC
>ERZ802830.4454-NODE-4454-length-11234-cov-6.97791_pt1 | contig 11234 bp, 7 predicted proteins | sample MGYA00345654_ERZ802830 | MGnify/ENA primary metagenome ERZ802830 (study PRJEB30503, sample SAMEA104212375) | marine metagenome | biome: Westerlies Biome; feature: [SRF] surface water layer (ENVO:00010504) within the epipelagic zone...; material: water...
TTTTTTAATATATTTTAACATAAGTATTTAGTGCTTATTATTCTTTGTTTATTGATAACACTACAATCAATTGATAAATAAAGCGTTACTTTTTAACTTTGTGTTTATAAAGTGTTAACTAAAAATAAATATTTATAAATAAAATAAAAAGTTGTTTTTTTTTAAACATATCAACATTGCTAATAATAATAAATGTTTTTTAACATTCATTTTATTTTATATTATAAAGTTAAATATTGTTTATAGCCAAGATTCTGTATATCAAAAATTTTATTTTGACTCAAAAGAAGTAAGTAGCGAAGGTTTTTTAATTAATGGTATTCCTGATGGTAAATGGATAAGTTATTATGAAAATAAAAACATTAAATCGGAAGGTTTCTGGAAAAATTCATTATTAGATAGTACATGGATTTTCTATGACTCTAGCGGCAGGGTAACTTTAGAAGAAAATTATAGTAAAAATTTGAAAAATGGTTTATCCATTTTTTACGATACTATTGGTTTTATAATAAAAGAATCAAATTATGTAGATGGAAAGAAAACAGGAACTGAACTATTATATTTTACTGGTACTAATAAAATTAAAGAAGAAAATAATTTTAAAAATGGAATTAAAGATGGAGTCTCTTTAGAATATGATAAAAATCGACAATTAATAACTATATATAATTTTGATATGGGAGTTGTATATAAAAAAGAAGAAATAAATAGGCTAGATTCTGAAGGTAATAAGCAAGGAATGTGGAAAGAATATCATGAAAACGGAAAGATAAAAGAAGAAGCATTTTATTTTCACGGTAAACAGGATGGCATAGTTAAAAAATACAACAATAAAGGAAAATTAGAAAAAATGGAGAGCTTCAACAAAGGAAAAGAGAGCGAAACAGAAATTTCTCTAGGCTTAGAACTTTCTAAAATTCCTTTGGAATTAGATAAATATTTACTGGGTGTGCTAAAGGAAAATTTAAAACAAGGTTTGTTTAGGGAATTTGATTCCGTAGGAGAAACAGGAAAAATAAAATTTTTCAATAATGATACTCTTATTTATGAAGGATATTATGATGTTCTAAGAAAAAAAACAGGATTATGGACTTTTTATTGGGAGAATGGTCAAGTAAAAAAAACAGGTTTTTATAAAAAGAATAAAAAGAATAACGAATGGAAATATTATTATAAAAGTGGAGAAATCCAACAAAAAGGACGGTTTGTAAGAGATCAACCTGAAGGTTTATGGGAATGGTGGTATGAAAATGGACAAAAAAGAAGAAAAGAAGAATACACCAACGGAAGAGAAAATGGGATGGTAAAAGAATTTGATACAAGTGGAATATTAATAACTAAAGGAGAATATGCATTTGGAGAAAGGGAAGGAGAATGGGTTTATATTATCAATGATTATAAAGAAAAAGGGAAATTTATTGGGGGAATGAAAACAGGAAATTGGAAAACTATTTATACAGAAAAAAATCAAATCAAATTTCAAGGAGAATATATAAATGATGTCCCCATAGGTAAACATATTTATTATTTTTCAAACGGTGAAATTAAAGAAGTTGGAAAATATAAGGATGGTGAAAAAGAGGGAGAATGGAGACGCTACAACAACAAAGGAGATTTAATAGTTACTTACCTTTATAAAAGAGGAAATGAAATAAAAAGAGATGGAGTAAAAATTAAATAATGAAAAAAATTCTAATCTTACTTCTCTTCATTATTAATAACACTTATGGAAATTATGAAAAAATAGAAATTAAAAATTTTGGAATTATTTCAATTGGAAATGGAGAAAATTATATTGGAAAACATCAATGGAATCTTTCATTTTACATAGAGGATTCTCTATTTAAATTTTATATAAAATCCAATTCGAATGATAGATACATTTTTTTTAATTTAAGTAAATTATTAAATATTAAATATTTGAATTATTTAAATCAATTCGAAACAAACTATGTAATTAAAAAAGATGAAAAAATTGTTTTTAATGACAAATCTAAAATTAACCTGAACCCAAAAAACATATTTACAATCTTTAGAAAAAAAGCACCCACCAATTTAGCTATAAAAGGTAAAATAATAGATTCTTATGCACTGGATAATTTAGAAGATTACTATTACTTTATTAGAACCATAATTGATAATAAATTACTTTGTTGGGTAATAGTGAAAAACAATCAAATAATGAATGTCCACACAGAAACTAATAACAATAAGTACCATAATCTAGGAAGAATTACCATTACAAACTTTATAAATAAAATAAATCCAGAATTTACATTTACATTCAAAAATGAAGATGAAAAAAAAATTATATCTCTAGGAGAAAAAAGTAAATACATCAGTAGTTTTTCTAAAAATAATTTAAAAACACCTTCATTTAGTAAAATTTATGATCATCTAGAATACAGGGGTTTTATTTTCTATAGCTATAAAAAAAATGGGTGAAATTTATATAGTTCCAACACCTATTGGGAATTTAGGAGACTTTACTTACAGATCTAAGGAAATATTAAGCGAAGTAAGTAAAATTTATGCTGAAGACACAAGGACAAGTAAAAAGCTTTTAAAAAAGTACGAAATAGAAACGCCAATTTATTCATATCACCAACATAATGAACATAAAATTGTAGCGTCATTAATTAATGAAATAAAAGAAAAAAAAATTAAAATAGCGCTTATTTCTGACGCGGGAACCCCGGGTATTAGTGACCCTGGATATTTATTGGTAAACAAAGCAAAAGAAAATAACATTGATGTATTTTGCTTACCAGGTGCGACATCTATTATTCCAGCCTTAATTCAATCCGGATTTGCAACAGAAGAATTTTCTTATTATGGTTTTTTACCACACAAAAAAGGGAGAAAAATAAAACTTCAAAAAATTATTAACCAAAGATCAACAGTTATAATATTAGAATCTCCACACAGACTAATTAAGCTATTAGAAGAGTTAAAAAAAGAAATTAAAGACCAAAGATTAATTAGTATTTCAAGGGAGCTAACAAAAATTTACGAAGAAAACATAAGAGGAACAGCAGAAGAACTACTTTTACATTTTAAATCCAAAAAAATAAAAGGAGAAATTGTTGTGGTAATTGATAAAGTGTCAAAGAAAAAAAATGGCAGAATACAATCATAAAGAGATAGAAAAAAAATGGCAGGAGAAATGGGAAAAAGAAAAAACCTATCTTGTTAAAAACCAATACGAACTCCCTAAATATTATGTATTAGACATGTTTCCCTATCCCTCTGGAGAGGGACTACATGTAGGACATCCTTTAGGTTATATAGCGTCTGACATTGTTTCAAGGTATAAAAGACATTTAGGGTACAATGTTTTACACCCGATGGGATATGACTCTTTTGGATTGCCAGCTGAACAGTACGCTATTCAAACAGGAAAACATCCTACAGAAACAACAGAGAAAAACATTAAAAGATACCGTCAACAATTAGATAGACTGGGGTTCAGTTATGACTGGTCAAGAGAAATTAAAACTTCAGACCCAAGTTTTTACAAGTGGACACAAGAATTTTTTATTTTGATGTTTAATTCTTGGTACGATAACATTGAAAATAAAGCAAGAAAAATAGAAGACTTAGTAGCGTGTTTTGAGAGAAACGGAACCAAAAACATCAACTCTTCATCCACGAAAAAAATAGAATTTTCGGCTAAAGAGTGGTCTAGCTATAATGACCAAAAAAAAGAAAGCCTATTAATGAACTACAGAATAGCTTTTTTGTCTGAAGGTGTTGTTAATTGGTGTCCAGAATTAGGAACAGTGTTGGCCAACGACGAGGTAAAAGAAGGTTTTTCTGAAAGGGGAGGCTTCCCTGTTGAGCAGAAGAAAATGGTTCAGTGGAGTTTAAGAATTTCTGCATATGCAGAAAGACTTTTAAAAGGTTTAGAGAGGGTGGATTTTTCTAATTCACTTAAAGAACAACAAAAAAATTGGATTGGAAAATCAAAAGGAGCCACTGTTATTTTCGAAACCGAAAACGGCCAAAAGATAAAGGTTTTTACCACTAGATTAGACACCATATATGGAGTTGGATTTATGGTACTAGCACCAGAAAATAAGTTGGTAAAAGAGCTCACTACCATTAAACAAAAAAAAGAAATAGAAGACTATATTAAACAAACCATTAAGAAATCTGAAAGACAAAGAATTTCTGAAAAAGGCAAGCCAACCGGGGCTTTTACAGGTTCTTTTGCCCTTCACCCTTTAAATAAGAAAAAATTGCCCATATGGATAGCTGACTATGTTTTAAATGATTACGGGACCGGTGCCGTTATGGCTGTTCCATGCGGAGATCAAAGAGACCACGATTTTGCAAAAGAATTTAAAATAGAGATACCAGAAATTTTTGAAAACATCAATTGTCAAGAAAAAGCCTATTTAGAAAAAGAGGCAAAATTAAGAAACTCAGATTTTTTAAACGGAGAGAGTTACGATACAGCCATAGAAAAAATAACAAATTTAATGAACTCAAAAGGCTTATCAGAAACACAAACAAATTATAAATTAAGGGATGCCATATTTTCAAGACAAAGATACTGGGGAGAGCCATTCCCTGTATATTATGAAAAGAATATTCCTAAAATTATAGAAAATGAACAGGTCTTATTACCCAAAATAAATAAGTTTTTGCCCACAGAAAATGGTGATCCACCTTTAGCCAGAGCTCAATCTAACGATTGGAACATCTTCAGGGGAGAAAGAATGGAACAAAACACTATGCCTGGTTGGGCGGGTTCTTCATGGTATTTTTTAAGGTTTATGGACCCCAAAAACAAAAAAACCTTTTGTTCAATAGAAAATTTAAAATATTGGAATCAAGTAGATCTTTATATGGGTGGGGCAGAACACGCTGTGGGCCATCTACTTTATTCTAGGTTTTGGACCAAATTTCTATATGATCACGGCAAAGTCCCCTTTGACGAGCCCTACAAAAAACTAGTAAATCAAGGCATGGTTGGTGGGCCAATACACTTTTTGTGGCTTAAAAAAGAAAAAGAAAATAATTCCCCTGTTTTTGTAGAAAACCCCCAGACGCAAGACCACATAAACCTAATAAAAATACCTTGTCACATTGATTTTGTTTCATCAGCAGGAACAAAAGAAGCCCACTTAAATATTGATCAAATAGTATCTTTTACTAAATGGAGACCAGAATATAAATTTGCAATATTTGAAATAAAAGGAAAAAAATTAACCTTAGAACAAATAAAAGAGACACTTGACACTAAATTCAGTCTATTATTAGAGCAAGGCAAAATGTCAAAAAGATATTTTAACACTATAGACCCTGAAAAAATATGCGATCAATATGGCGCAGATACCTTAAGGTGTTATGAAATGTTTTTAGGCCCTATAGAAGAACACAAGCCGTGGAACACGAATGGAATAAGCGGCGTTAATAATTTCTTAAAAAAAACATGGAAACTTGTTAAAGGCTTTAACGGCGCAAAACCAACAGAAAAAGAGTTAAAAATATTGCACAAAACCATCAAAAAGACAACAGAAGACATTGAAAGCTTGTCACTAAACACTGCTATTTCTACTTTTATGATTGCTGTTAATGAGCTGACTAAAATTAAAACAACAAGCCAAGAAATATTGTCAGAATTTATTATTCTTATGTCTCCTTTTGCCCCACACATAAGCGAAGAACTGTGGTTCACCTTAGGGAACAATGAATCCATAACCCACCAAAACTGGCCAAAACACAATGAGGAATATATAAAGGAGTCAGAACACGAATACCCCATATCTTTCAATGGTAAAATGAGGTTTAAAATAAAAATGCCTTTAAACTTAGATAAAGAAACAATAGAAAAGCAGGTTTTAATTAATGAGAGAACCACCAAACAAATTGGAGGACGGCCAGTAAAAAAAGTAATAGTTGTCCCAGGTAAAATTGTTAATATAGTTATTTAGCACCCTTCTTAAGTATAGAAAAACTTAAGTCTTCTTTCCTTACAATTCTTTTATAAAAAACAATAACCAGCCCAACACTAGAGGAAATACAAGCGTCGGCAAAATTAAATACTGGTGGAAAAACTTCTTTTCCCCCAAACCCAAACGGAGTCCATTTTGGCCAATAAAACTCTAGATGAATCATGTCAACTACACAGCCCTCTAAAAATCCAGCGTACTGCCCTCCAAAAAAAGTAGAAACACCTGAGTAGCCCACCCAATATCCTATTTCATTGTTCCAACTGGTGCCAGAGTCAAACAACAAACCATAAAATAAATTATCTAAAATATTCCCTACAGCACCAGCAAAAATAAACGAGGCTAAGGTTATTAACCCCCTGTGAGCGCCCGAATGAATTAGTTGTAAAATATATTTTGCTATAAAAAAAACAGCTAACAACCTAAAGACGCCTAAAAAATATTTGCTCAATAACCCCCCAAAGGAAAGACCAAAAGCCATTCCTGGATTTTCAACAAAATCAAATCTTAAAACTCCAATATCAAAAATGTTTTCACCTAAACGAAAGTTGGTTTTTGTCCAAATTTTAAGAGATTGATCAACAAACAAGACAAAAAAAACAATAATAATGGGGTAGTATTTTTTAGTCAAGAAGAACTAATTTTCAGCTTTTTTAGCTTCAATACTTAAAGTAGCATGAGGGACCAGCCTCAAACGGTCTTTATTTATAAGTTTTCCAGTTTTTCGACAAATACCATAAGTTTTATTGTTAATTCTTATTAAGGCATTTTCAAGGTTTTTTATAAACTTTTCTGTTCTGGACGCTAATTGAGCATTTTCTTCTCTCATTAGCGTTTCTGCGCCATCTTCCATCATGTTGAAAGACCTGCTTGTGTCATTGGTTCCGTGGTCGTCTTTATGTGAAAGGGAGCCTTTTAAAATTAATAAATCTTCTTTTGCTTCACCCAGTTTTTTTTCAATTATCGTTCTGAACTCTTCAAGCTCAGAATCTCCATATCTGTTTTTTTTTTTTGCTATGATATTCACTTTAGTTTTTCTATAGAGTATTTTAACTTCTCTTCTTCAAATATGTTTTTTCCATTTAAAACACTCACAAAGGATAAGTTTTTTGTCAGTGTTTCGGAACAAATATAATTTAAATTGTTATTTATAGCGCTTTTCATTTTTTGATCAGTTAAAATTTGAATTTCAATAAAATCAGTGACCTCCAGACCAAGATCTTTTCGATTGTTTTGAATCTTGTTGACAAAATCTCTAGAAACGCCCTCCTCTCTCAGATTCTCACTTATAGAAACATCAAGTGCTACAGTAATGGCCCCGTTACTAGCAATTTCCCAGCCTGGAACGTCAGCAGTAATCACTTCAACATCTTCTATTAAAAGACTTAAAACACCTGAGCTTATCATGATATCTTTTGATTTTTTAGTTTCGAAATCAATAATATCTTCGTTTGACCATGAAGCAACCGCCGCGGCGATTTCTTTTATATTTTTTCCTTGTTTTGGACCTAAAACCTTAAAATTAACTTTAGCTTTTTTCTTTAATATAGGGTCGCTAAAGGAAATTATTTCTATGCTTTTTACGTTTACTTCATTTAGAATAATTTCTTGTACATCTTTAATGTTTTTTTCAAAGTTATCGTCTATTGAGGGAATTAAAACTCTATGAAGAGGCTGCCTAACTTTTATTCTGGTTTTTTTTCTAAGCCTTAAAATCAAAGAAGAAATTTTTTGAGCAAGAGACATTTTAATCTCCAATTCAACACTTATCATTTGTGGATTAAATCCAGGAAAGTCAGCAAGATGCACAGAGTTTAGGTGCTGAAGATCCTTAAACAACACCTCACTATAAAAAGGAGCGATAGGAGACATTAAAAGACTAATATTTTTTAAACAAAAAAATAAAGTGTCATAAGCGGCTTTTTTGTCTTCAGTAAACTCTCCTTTCCAAAAACGTTTTCTACAAAGCCTAACATACCAATTGCTAAGGTCATCAATTACAAAAGACTGAATTAGCCTTGCTGCTTGGGTTGGTTCATAATCCTCATAGGATGTTTCCACCTCTTTTATAAGAGAATTAAGTCTAGAAAGCACCCAAAAATCTAATTCGCTTAAACTTTTGGATTTGTTGACATTACTAAACTCATAATTATCTAAGTTGGCGTAAAGGGCAAAAAAATTATAAGTATTGTGAAGTGTGCCAAAGAATTTTCTAGTAACCTCCTCAATGCCCTCCAAGTCAAACTTTAAATTATCCCAAGGTTGAGCATTTGAAATCATGTACCAGCGAGTAGCATCAGGTCCATATTTTTCTAGAGTTTTGAAGGGGTCAACGGCATTTCCAAGCCTCTTTGACATTTTTTGTCCGTTTTTATCCAAGACCAAACCATTAGAAACCACGTTTTTATAAGCCACTGACTTTTTGGTCATAGTAGCAATAGCATGAAGAGTATAAAACCACCCTCTTGTTTGGTCCACACCTTCTGCTATAAAATCTGCAGGAAAAGCTTTATTTTCATCAATTAATTCACGATTTTCAAAAGGATAATGCCACTGAGCAAAGGGCATCGATCCAGAGTCAAACCAAACATCTATTAGGTCACTTTCTCTATAAAGAGGCTTTCCTTCCTTTGAGGATAAAACAATCTTATCAACATGGCTTTTATGTAAGTCAAAAAAGGTGTAATTATCTTCTGAAAAATCACCCTCTACAAAGTTTTCAAGAGGGTTAACTGTCATGTTTCCTGCTTTTATAGAAAAAGCTATTTCTTTTTTTAATTCATTAACAGAGCCAATGCAAATGGTTTCTTTTTTATCTTCACTTCGCCAAATTGGAATTGGAATTCCCCAGAAACGAGACCTAGACAAGTTCCAGTCGTTTGCATTTTCTAACCAGTTACCAAAACGCCCAACACCCGTAGAAGAGGGTTTCCAATTAATACTTTTATTAAGCTCCACCATATCTTCCTTAAAAGAAGAAACTTTAATAAACCAAGAGTCTAAAGGATAATAAAGCACAGGCTTGTCTGTTCTCCAACAATGAGGATAAGAATGCTCATATTTTTCTACCCTGAAAGCCTTGTTTTCTTCTTTGAGTTTTATAGCAATTTCAACATCAACAGATTTTCTATTAGAATCTTCGTTACTATAAAAAGAGTTTTTTACAAATTTCCCGCTTAAATCTCCCAACCCTTCAATAAAAGCACCTTTGAGGTTAATTAAAGGGACCAGCTCCCCGTATTCATCTTTTACCAGCATTGGGGGGACGTTGGAGTCTTTAGCCACCTTTGCATCATCTGCACCAAAAGTAGGGGCAATATGAACAATTCCAGTGCCATCTTCAGTTGATACAAAATCACCATGAATGACTTGAAAAGCGTTTTCACTATTTTCCGCGGGGCTAGCTATAGGCAATAGCTGTTCATACTTGAGCCCTATAAGCTCAGAACCTAGGAACTCTTTTATAACTTTGTATGTAACTTGTTTTTTATCATCAACTAAACCCGATAATTCAATATATGGGCTAGAAAACACTTTTTTTAAAAGTTCCTTAGCCAGCACCACCACCACTTTTTTCTTTGTATATAAGTTGAAAGTATCTACAACAATATAAACAACATTTTTGTTTACAGCTAAAGCTGTATTAGAAGGAAGGGTCCAAGGAGTTGTGGTCCATGCTAATAAAAATACATTTTCATCACTACCAAAAAAGGAATTAGAGTCTTTTTTTATTAAAAACTGAGCAGTTATAGAAGTGTCTTTAACGTTTTTATAACATCCTGGCTGATTTAATTCATGAGAACTAAGACCAGTGCCAGCCATAGGCGAGTAGGGTTGTATCGTATAGCCTTTATAAATTAGTTTTTTTTCAAACGCTTGTTTTAAAAGCCACCAAACAGACTCTATATATTTGTTTTCGTAGGTTATATAAGGATCTTGGGTGTCAACCCAATAACCCATTTTATGAGTAAGGTCATTCCAGACATCAGTATAGCGCATCACTGCTTTTTTACAAGCCTCATTATATTCCTCAACCGTTATACTTTTTCCAATATCATCTTTGGTTATTCCTAGCTCTTTCTCAACACCTAATTCTACTGGCAACCCATGGGTATCCCAACCCGCCTTTCTATTAACTTGAAAACCCTTTAATGTTTTATATCTGCAAAAAACATCTTTAATGGTTCTAGCCATCACATGGTGAATTCCAGGCAACCCGTTGGATGACGGGGGACCTTCGTAAAAAACAAAAGCCTTAGCACCCTGCCTTTGGGCAACACTTTTTTCAAAGGTGTTATCCCTCTTCCACCAATCAATTATTTCAGTTGCTAAACCCGAAAGCCGAAGCTCTTTTCTTTGTTTAAATACAGCCATGTAGAGTTATTTTTTAAAATTTAGACTTAAGTCTGTTTTTTTGTGGCTATGAAAAATTAATCTATTTTTCTTTTTTGATCTTAATTTTTTCTGTATCTCTTCTGGAAATCCAATAATTTCTACACATTCTGGAGAGCAACAGTTTTGGGTTTTTTTGGAACACCTTTCACATTGGATAAAAAGTAAATTACATTGCAAGTTAGCACAATTTGTGTGTTTATCACAACCACTACCACATTGATGACATTTACTAATTACATCATCAGTAACCCGTTCACTCATTCTTGCATCAAAAACAAAGTTTAAGCCCTTAAATTTGTTTTCTAAATTATTTTCTTTCACGGATTTAACATAGTTTATTATACCCCCATCAAGCTGATTAACATCTTTAAATCCATTATGCTTTAAATAGGCCGAGGCTTTTTCGCAGCGAATACCTCCAGTGCAGTAAAGCATCACAGTATTATTCTCTTTTCCCTTCAATAGATCTACAACCATTGGCAGCTCTTCCCTAAATGTTACAGACTGAGGAAGAACAGCACCATTAAAATGCCCAACTTCACTTTCATAGTGATTTCTCATATCAACAACAATCGCACCATCATCCATTTTTTTATTCCAGTCTAAAGCAGAAAGCTTTTTACCTATATTATTTATATTAAAATCAGTTTCTTTAAGCCCATCTGCAACAATTTGTTTCTTAACTTTTATAGATAATTTATAAAAAGAAACTTTATTTTTTTCTGTACCAAACTTAAGTTCTATTCCTTTGAGCAAGTTAATTGAGCCTATTAGATTTTTAAACCTATTTAGTTGAGGTTCAGGGATTGAAACTTGAGCATTAATCCCCTCGTTTGCAATATAAACCCTACCTAAAACACTTAACTTACTCCACTCTTC
>ERZ802830.4456-NODE-4456-length-11227-cov-17.2179_pt1 | contig 11227 bp, 10 predicted proteins | sample MGYA00345654_ERZ802830 | MGnify/ENA primary metagenome ERZ802830 (study PRJEB30503, sample SAMEA104212375) | marine metagenome | biome: Westerlies Biome; feature: [SRF] surface water layer (ENVO:00010504) within the epipelagic zone...; material: water...
CTACACCTACTCTTAGGTAGTAGAAAGCACCCATAAATCCTAGAGGTGCGAACTCTGGATAATCAGCACCACAACAAGTTACACCGGTACCTTTCTCAGGGTAGTCGTCTGTAATATTTTCAGCTCCTAGAGTAATTTGGTAGTTTCCAAAGTCTCTTGTGAACTCAAGATCTAATTGTGATTGATCATCTAGCTTGGTTATGTCAGCAGCACCAGAAGCAAGAACACCAGAATAATAATCTGATTCTCCAACATACATGTACCTTGCTAGAATCGTCCAGTCTCCAACATTGTGCACAGCACTAAGATTCCATCTACTTTCAGGAAGAAGTGCTTCTAAGGCACTAATTCTGCTTGCACTGATTAGGGTTGATTTATCAACTTCAGTTTCTGTTTCGTTATAAACAAAAGTAAAGTCAGTAACACCACCCATCATTTCAGCAGAGTAAGTAGCAACAACATCGATACCTTCTGTTGTAGTATCGAAGTCATTTGCGAAGAATCTAAAAGTTCCCATATCACTAGCACCTGGTACCTTATTGGCAACTAAAACGGCTCTTTGAGCATCGCTTAAAGAGAAGTTACCTGTCAATGCAATACGATCTGTAATCTCAATGTTATAGGCATCGATAGTTACATTAAGAGCATCAGTCACATCCCATACCATACCAAAACTTAGATTATCGGACTCTTCAGGCTGCAGAGATGCTCCACCTGCACTAACTGAAATAGGGTTAGTAGGTGACAGTGTTCCCTGTTGAACTAGCTCTCCAGTTCCGGATACAGATGCTGTTGTAACATTGGATACGTTAGATTGTCCTGGAGTAGGGGCTCTGAAGCCAGTACTTACAGTCGTTCTAAATTTCAAGTTATCAGTTGCTCTGTATAAAGCAGAGAATTTAGTATTAGTAGTAGTTCCGAAGGTATCGAAATCTTCAAATCTTGTAGCTAGTCCTAGAACAAGATTCTCAGTAACATCACCTTCAAAATCTAGATAAATTGCATAGTTCTGTTGATCCCAGACTCCTGCAATATCAGGAGTGAAACCAGCGAAACCATTTGAACCTATACCAAAACCTTGAGTAAAGTAAGGTCCAGTCGTAAAACTAGCAACGTCTCCATTGACTATCTCAAATTGCTCTTCTCTCCACTCAAAACCATAGGCAAAACTTAGATCAAAGCTTTGCATTGGGATAGATCTTACAAAATCAATATTAAGATTCTTCTCTAACTGAATATAGCTTCCCGGATTGAATTCCGTTGGCGACTGCGGTCCTAAAGATGGATTAACAGTATTCATAATAAAGAAGTCTGATCTGTTTTCACCGATGTGCGCACTAATATCGTAATCAGTTCCACTTTCCATAGTTCCAGAAACACCTGAAGCTATAGACCAGTCAGTTACATCACCACCGAAGCTTGGAGTGAATCCTCCAGGGAAAAGCTCATTGAAAACAAAACAGTTTGCATCATTAGTGTAAGCTGCTAAAGCTGCTCCAACTAAATTTCCAGCAGTTGCGTCTACAGTACCATTAGCAGCACAAGTTCTAGCACCACCTGCAGCTTCTCCTGCATCAGCTATAAGCCTGAAGTCACTACCATTATCATAAACACCAGTTCTGTTATTAGGATTCCTGAAAAAGAATCCACCTAAAACGTTCTTTTCTGCATAGTTTGCAAACATGTAGAATTTACTAGATTCAGTGAGGTCTAATCCTATATTTGCAATGAATTTATAATCATCGCTTACTTTAGGAGAACCCCAAACTTGAGCTTCACCATTTCCAAAAGGATGTTCCCAAACTGGCACTCCTGCAGCTTTCAATGAAGCAGCATCACCACGCTGAGAGCTCCTAGCAGTTGGATCAGTTTCTTGTAATTCCATTGAGAAATTTGCATAGCCATCATCCGTAAATGGCATTCCAACATTTGCAGCGATACGCCATGTTTCACCATCACCTTCGCTATATTCACCTTGCCTAATTTCAAGTCTAGTACCTTCAGAACTATCGTTTAAGACAAAATTTAATATACCTGCAATAGCATCAGAGCCATATTGAGCGGCTGCACCGTCTCTTAGGACCTCAACTTTTTTGAGTGCAATTGAAGGTAGGGCAGAGATATCTGGTCCTTGAGCACCATCAGCAATTCCACCACCTAAAAAAGAAATTACAGATCCTCTGTGTCTTCTTTTTCCATTCACCAAAACAAGCATATTGTCGGGCGGTAAGCCTCTTAGATTAGCTGGCCTAATTAAAGTAGCAGCATCACTTATTGGTTGAGTATTAACATTGAAAGAAGGAACAAGGGTTCTAATCATATAGTCCATGTCCGTTCCACCCTGATTTTTAATATCAGCAGCTGATATTACATCAACAGGTGCAGGAGAATCTCCCACCGATCTAGCATCTCTTCTTGACCCTACTGCAACTACTTCTTCTATCTCATCTGCAGCAGACAAAATTGAAGGAATTGTTGGTAAGGTAATCAATGATAGAGAGATAACTAAACTATTTAGTTTCGTTCTAAACATATTGTATTTCCCCAAAAGTTTATAAAATTAAGCTATCGTCTTTGAAATTAACAAAAAGAAGTTTTAAACATTACTTTATGTTGTTAATCTGTAATTGACTTTAGCGAAGGTTATATTTTAATTACGGATTGACCACAAAGCAAACGTAAAAACACTTAAATTTACTTTTTTTTGTGTTTTTTTTACGTGTACCTTCTATTTGTGTACCTTTTTTATGTTTATTTACAGAAAAGCAACTCTTAAAGACTCTCCAGAAATTGAGTTTTTAATGAATTTATCCATTAATGAAATTATCGGTAAAATTGTAGATGAAAGACAGTTAGAAGCTGCAAAAGAATCTATGGGTTTAGATACTCAACTAGTTGAAGATGGTAGTTATTTTTTAGTTTTCGAAAAAGAACAATTAATAGGAGCGGGAGGTTATAGTTTACGATCAACTTTATTTGGTGGAGATCATACTCCTAATAGATCAGATACAATGCTTGAGCCAGGTAAAGACTTTGCAAAAATCCGAGCTATGTATACTCATCCTGATTGGATTAGAAAAGGTGTAGGAAGTTTTATATTAGAATTATCTGAAAGAAAAGCTAAAGAAAAAGGTTTTAATAAATACGAATTGATGGCTACCGTCTCCGGCATCTTTCTCTATGAAAAAAAAGGATATGTTGTAGAAGATGAAGTTCAATATATAAGCAGACTAGGTAATAAAGTATCAATGTATAAAATGACTAAAGAAGTAAATGAGTGAAGAAGATCAATTAAATATTTTTAATGAGCCTTTAGAGGCTTGTAGCTTTGATCCAGTGACTGGATTCTTTAGGTCAGGATGTTGTGAAACCTCTGAGCAAGATACAGGCAGTCATACAGTTTGTGCGATCATGACAGAAGAGTTTCTCAAATTCAGTAAGTCAAAAGGAAATGATCTATCTACTCCTGTTCCAGCATTTGATTTTCCAGGCTTAAATTCAGGTGATAGATGGTGTTTATGTGCAGCTAGATGGCTTGAGGCTTACGAAGCAGGTTCAGCTCCGTCAATAATTGCTAGGGCAACACATAGAAGGGCTCTAGAAATAATCCCCATGGAGGCAATGAAAGAATTTTCCTTAGATATTTTATGAAAAAAGATCTTTTTTTTATGCAAAGAGCTCTCAAACAGGCCAATGATGCGGCTAATTTGGGCGAAGTTCCAGTAGGTGCTGTATTAACACTGAATGATGAGATTATCGCAGAAGATCATAACAGATCAATTTCATTGAATGATCCTAGTGCGCATGCAGAAATAAATGTTATAAGAAAAGGCGCAGAACTAATGGGAAATTATAGACTTACAAATACTTCGCTCTATGTAACCTTAGAGCCTTGCATGATGTGCTGTGGTGCTTTAGTGCATGCAAGGATAGACAATCTAATATTCTCTGCTGCAGATCCTAAATCCGGAGCAGTTATCAGTAATTTAAATTTACTTGAAGCAGAATTTCTAAATCACAATGTAAGCTTTAAACAAGGACCTTTAATTAAAGAGTCTTCAGATTTATTAAAGTGCTTTTTTAGAGAGAGGAGGCTATAAATTAAACTCAGTCCATATAGGAGCATGGTCTGAAGGCTTCTCCATACCTCTTATATCATAATCAATTCCTGAAGCCTTGACTGCTGAATTAAGTTTTTTAGTAACCCAAATGTGATCAATCCTTAAACCTCTTTTAGGGTTATCTTCAAAACCCTTACTTCTATAGTCAAACCAACTAAATTCATCATTTTTTTCTGAATAAAGAGTTCTGTAAGAATCAAATAGTCCCCAATCAGTCAGCTCTGATAACATTTCTCTCTCTTCTGGAAGAAAGCTACATTTTCCAGTTCTTAGCCATCTTTTTTTGTTTTCTTCCCCAATACCAATATCTATATCTTGGGGTGAAATATTTAAGTCACCCATGACTATTAAATGATCTTTCGGGTCATAATTCTTTTGTAAGTGCGTTATGAGATCTTTATAAAATTTGACCTTATAGGGAAATTTTACCGGATGTTCCCTCTCTTCACCTTGTGGAAAGTATCCATTTAATATGTGTATTTTTTTTCTATCTTTTTTTAGAGTGACTGAAATAAATCTTTTTTGAGATTCATCATCATCCGTTTCAAACCCTTTATTTACACTTAACGGCTCCTCCTTTGTAAGGATAGCAACACCATAATGTCCTTTTTGGCCATGAATATGAGCCTTGTAGCCTAAAGATTCTGGAATTTCATAGGGAAAATCATCGTCATGAACTTTAGTCTCTTGAAGTCCGATCGCATCGGGCTTATGCTTTTTAACGATCGCTTCTACTTGATGAGGCCTGGCTCTAATGCTGTTTATATTAAATGAGATTATTTTCATGAAGACTTCGTAACGAAATTTGAAGCTAGTAGAGGTTTATTTTTTATTTCTATGAGATCTATAAGTATATTCGCAGCCTCTTCTAATATCTCAGAATCCACATCAAGTACTTCTGGATCATCCTCTCTCTCTACAAATTCTTTATATGTCTGATAGGTAGGAAGGTCCAGAGAAGCTCTTAGCGTGTTCTCATTATTAAGTAGAAACTCTTCTATTTTTGTTTTCTGTTGCAATCTAACTTCCAAATTTAGGTCCAAAAAGTCTAATTCATTTTCTTTTTGCCATTTTTTCCTCACTTCTATGCTGTCGAACAGCGCTGAGCTTTGAACTCTTGATAAGCTTTGCTCTTTAAGTAACTCCTTAAAATTACTAACTCTATTGAAGTTTTTAAAGCTAGTGCTTGGAATAGTATCATGCGCCAAAGCCCTATCTAGATTACTCTCTCCTAAGTCTTGTATATCGAATAACGAGGGAAGATTAATATCTGGCTCAACACCAAGATTTTGAGTACTACTGCCTGATACTCTATAAAACTTAGACTCTGTAAATTTAATCTGACCTGATGAAAGCAAATCAACTTTTTGGACGGTTCCCTTTCCGAAAGTACTTGTACCGACAACTAAACCTCTATCATAATCTTGAATTGCACCTGCTAATATTTCTGAAGCCGATGCACTAAATTTATTTACTAAAACAACTAGTGGTTTATCAAAATACTGATAACCCCATCTTCCGCCGAGCCCTTGAATATTGCCATTAGAACTCTTCACTTGAACAGTAGTTCCTCTTCCAAGGAATAAGTGAGCTAACTCATTTGCTTCGAATAAAGAACCACCTCCATTGTTTCTAAGGTCTATCACCAAACCATCAACATTTTCTGTTTTTAATTCTTGTAAGAGTCTCTTAACATCTTTACTGCTACTTTTATAATTATAATCTCGTTTCTGGTAGGCATCGAAGTCGAAATAAAACGCAGGCAGTTCTATTACACCAACTTTGTATTCTTTCTCATTTCGTTTTAAGGATAGAATTTTTCTTTCTGCCTCTTGATCTTCTAACTTAACGACGTTTCTTATGATTTCTATCTCTTTTGTTTCATTGTCATTAATTGAAGTTGACGGAATTACTTGTAACCTAACTTTAGAACCTTTAGGACCTCTTATTAAGTCTACGACATCATCAATTCTCCAGCCTATAACATCAACAATCTCACCTTTGTCATCCTGTCCTACGCCAATAATTTTATCTTCTGGTTTTAAAGACTCTGTCTTTTCCGCAGGTCCGCCAGGTACGAGCGAAGATATAGATGTATAAAGCCCATCAGAAGATAGGAGCGCTCCTATTCCTTCTAAAGACAGACTCATATTGATATCAAAGTCTTCAGAATTTTTTGGAGACATGTAAGCAGTATGCGGCCCGTAAACTGAAGCAATAGAATTTACAAAAATATTGAATACATCTTCATTTCTAGTTTGTTCAAAATAATTTAACTGATTCTCCATTCTTTTTACGGTTTTACTTACTGACTCATCAATTGTGTTTCCAGAAAGCATAAGCTGAATAACGTCATTGATACTTAAATCGATCCATAACTCTTTCAATTCATCAGATGTATTTAGCCTTTCACCTTCAGAGAGAGTTCTAATTAAAGTTCGAGAACTCTTTAAATTATTTTCATTAATGTCATCAAGAAAGTTTATTTGAGTTGTATATCTTTGCTTGTAACGTATGACGTAATTATTGAATAGGAAAAAGGCTCTTTCCAGATCATCAGTGATCGTCGAATCTGCATTAATGTCCTTGAATATTGCTTCAACTTCCGAAGTAGTAAAAATATTTTTATTAGGATCTAATCTATCAATGAATACCTCAAACGAATCCGATTTTACGGCTCTGTAGTCTTTTTTTACAAGATGATTAGACTCAAGTTTATTAATTATCTCCGAAGCTAAATTTACTTGGTCTTGACTGAAAGCATACTTTTCAACTACTTCAGTTTCTGATGTTGTGACCGTTGTAGTCCACAATAATATAGCTATTAGAAGAAAATTCTGTTTCATAATGTAATAAGAAAGTAGGGCAGATGTATTCTATCTAAAAATTTAATTAAATAGAATTCTATAAGTAGATATTCTTCATTTTTCTATATGATGGTAAATTAAATAAGATTACATAAATGAAGAAAATTGAATATTACTTAGATTGCAGCAGTCCATGGACCTATCTATCATTCAGAGGAATCTTAGATTTGAAACGGAAAAAGGATTTTGAGATTATCTGGAAGCCGATCCTAGTTGGAGGAATTTTTAACTCAATAAATCCAAGTGTTTATGAAAGTAGAAAGAATCCTGTAAAAGAAAAAGCAGCTTACTCTCAAAAAGACTTGAAAGATTGGTCAGGATTAAGAGAGATTACAATTAATTGGCCTAAGATATTTCCAGTAAATAGTGTGAAAGCCATGCGTGGTGCTTTTTATTTTATAGATAAGGGTGGAATAGAATCTTACCTTGAAGATGTTTTTCACGGATATTGGACCAACGGCAAAGATATTTCAGATACTGACTATTTGTCTTTAATTGCTGAGGAAAATGGAGGCAAGGCTTTGGAGTATTTAGAATTCATTTCGACAGATGAAGCTAAACAAAGACTGATAGATAACACTCAAGAATTAATTGATAGGGGTGGCTTTGGATCTCCAACTTTCTTCTTAGATGATCAAGATATGTTCTTCGGGAATGATAGAATTCAGCTTATTGAACAAAGAATCTAAATTACTTATTCTTTATCTTTTGCCATCTCAGAGATGCTTTTTGAATCTTGACCAAACATAGTTTTTAGTCCTTCCTTTGTGATACCTTTACCAAAATTTCTTTGTTCTTTCCCTACCTCAATACCTTTTCTTACAGCAGGTCTTGATTTAATGTCATCAAACCATCTTCTGACATTTGGGAACTCATCAAGGTTGACCTCATATCTCTTATAGGCAGTAATCCATGGGAAAGATGCCATATCTGCTATGGAATAATCTCCAGCTAAATAATCTCTTTCATTCAAAATATTATTCATTACTCCCAATAATCTATCGTATTCATTTTTATACCTTTTCTCAGAATAAGAATGATCACCAGGAAAGTTGGGCGCATAATTAACAAAGTGACTCACTTGTCCGGCCATCGGCCCCAAACCACCAACTTGCCAAAAAAGCCACTCCAAAACTCTTTCTTTATGAGGCGAAACTTGAGGAAAGAATTTTCCTGTCTTTTCGCCCAGATACATGAGTATTGCTCCTGACTCAAATACACTTAATGGTTCGCCTTCTTGAATATTTGTATGATCAACTATAACTGGCATTCTGTTATTTGGACTTATCTTTAGGAAATCAGGCTTAAACTGATCACCTTTGCCTAAGTTAACTGGCACAACTTTGTAATCCAAGTCACACTCCTCTAACATGATTGAAATTTTCCATCCATTAGGAGTTGGCGCGTAATATAAATCTATCATTTTTTTAAATCCTCAATAAAGTTATCTTTTTCTGTCCAAAGGTTTTCCATCCAAGATTTTAAATCTTGCCTGAATACTATGTCTTCTTCGTAGTTTTTCTGAAGTAGATTTTCTGGAATAGGTATCTCGCTAACTTTAATTGTTACTTTTGACATTCTACCGCACAAAAAATCCCAAAAAGATCTTTTCGAACTATGGTAGTAAATAGAAAAATCGAGCATCAACTGAATGTACGGCATAGTAGTCAATGTTAAGCCTATACCTCCAGATTTTGGGTTAAGTAGGTTCTTGAATTTTGAATCTTGAGTTAACCTTTTCTCTTCATTAAACCGTGTACCCTCTGCAAAACTAAAGATAGAAACAGGATATCTAGAATACCTTTCAAAAGATTTTTCCATAGCTTTAATATCTTTGCCTCTCAGATTCGGATTTTTGTCTAATTCCTCTTTTGAATACCTTTTTAAAAATGGCATATCCAATGCCCACCATGCTAATCCAATAACTGGAACCCAAATGAGTACATGTTTCATAAAAAACTTAAGCATGGGCACTTTTCTATTCGTGATTGCTTGGAGAACGAATATGTCAGCCCAGGATTGATGATTTGCAACAGATAAATACCATCTTGTGTTATCTAGTGATTCGAATCCTTCTATTTTCCATTCAGGCTTATGAAGGGCTTGAATCCATAGACCATTACAATATATCCAACATTCTCCAATATTAATTATCAGCTTAGTACAAACTCTTTTCCAACTTTCGATGGGTAAAAGTAACTTTAAGATCGCAATACTCAGAAGGAATATGCACCAGAAAAGTGTATTCAAGACAACGGCAAATAGCCCCAAGACTCCCCTAATAATCTCCATAGAATTATTTTATCTTAATTTTTTAGAATCATCCCAAAGAGTATTGAGTTCATCTAAATCCATTTCAGATACTTTTATGTCGTCTTTTCCAAGCTCTTTTTCAATATAGGTAAACCTCTTCTCAAATTTAACATTAGATTTTCTTAAAGCTTCCTCAGAATCTACACCCAACTTTTCTGATAAGTTGGTAATAATCATATAAAGATCGCCAATTTCCTCTTGAATAGATTCTTTGTTGTTAGATTCCACTGCCTCTTCAAGTTCTCTAAGTTCTTCTTTAATCTTTTCGAATACCCCTTTTGTATCGGGCCAGTCAAAGCCTACACTGGAAACTCTCTTTTGAATCTTTTGCGATCTTTGGAGTGATGGTAAATTTTTAGCAATTCCTTCAAGGATACCTTCTTGATTTTTTTTGGACCTTTCCTTTTGTTTTATTTCTTCCCATTGATTAACCTGTTCGTCTAAGGAATGATTTTTTTTATCAGAAAAGACAAACGGGTGTCTCCTTACAAGTTTCTCTGAAATAGTTTTTGCAACATCATCAAAGGAAAATAATTCTTCTTCTTTTGCTATCTGAGATAAAAAAACTACTTGTAAAAGTAAATCTCCTAATTCCTCTTTTAGGTCTGTAGCATTCTCCCTTTCTATTGCATCAGCTACTTCGTATGCTTCTTCAATAGTGAAAGGAGCAATTGATTTAAAGGTTTGTTCTTTATCCCACTCACAGCCATCATCTTTATCTCTTAATTGAGACATGACGGCTAAAAGCTTCTCTATACTATTCAGATTAATATTCGCTAAGAGTTGCGTATCTATCTAGATGATATTCTGAATTTCCAAAAATTTGTTCAGTCACTCTAGCTCTTTTTAGGTAAAGTCCGACATCATATTCGTCAGTAACGCCAACACCGCCATGCATCTGTACAGCTTCATTTGTGACGAGGTAGTTCGTCTCTCCTGCTTTATATTTGGCTAAACTTGCCATTCTCTTTAGATCATTTGAATTATCATCTACTGCATTGCAAGCCGCTATAACTGATGATTTTGTCAATTCTAATTCTGAATACATTTCTGCAGCCCTATGTTGAAGCGCTTGGAATGAACCTATAACTGAACCAAATTGCTTTCTTTCTTTGAGATAATCCAGTGTCACATCAAATGCTTGAGATGCATTTCCCAGCATTTCTGCTGAAATAGCGATTTGAGCTCTATCCAGAACCTCTTCCAATATTGCTGCTCCATTATTTTCTTCTCCAAGAAGATTTGAAGAAGAGACAGCAACATCATTGAATTTGATATTGGCAGAATTTCTAGAATCCACCATACTGGTTTTATATATTTCAATCCCATCAGTATCCGCATCTAATAGAAAAAGTGTGATTCCTGAAATATCATCATCTAAACCTCCTGTTCTTGCAGCTACTACTATTAAATTTGAACTGTGTCCGTCAATAACAAAAGTTTTTTCTCCAGATATCTTGTAATCATTTCCATCTTTAGTAGCTTTGGTAGAAATAGAAAATGGCGAATGCCTGCTACTTTCTTCTAATGCAAGTGCTGTAGTTAGGCTACCATCTACAATGCGAGGAAGATAATTTTGTTTTTGACTATCATTCCCGCCAATAGTTATTAGACTTGCACCTAAGACGCCAGTTGAAAAGAGAGGCGAGGGTGTTAATGTTTTTCCCATTTCTTCAAAAATACTTCCCATTCCGACCATCCCAAAATCAAATCCGCCATACTCCTCTGGTATTAGAATTCCTGACCAGCCAAGATTAACCATCTCTGACCACAAGGATTGGTCATAACCTAATTTATTTTGAGTATCTCTAATCTCTCTGAAATGTGTTACCGGGGCATTCTTCTGCAAAAACTCTTTCGCAATATCTTTCAGGGATTGCTGTTCTTCATTAAGTATAAGCGCCATCTTTACTTATCCGGTAAACC
>ERZ802830.4457-NODE-4457-length-11225-cov-7.3077_pt1 | contig 11225 bp, 10 predicted proteins | sample MGYA00345654_ERZ802830 | MGnify/ENA primary metagenome ERZ802830 (study PRJEB30503, sample SAMEA104212375) | marine metagenome | biome: Westerlies Biome; feature: [SRF] surface water layer (ENVO:00010504) within the epipelagic zone...; material: water...
TTACCAAACAGAATAAAAACCTTATGGAACCAGCTTTACAGGAAGCTCCGCTTCCAAAATATATTGCAATTGAAGGGCCAATTGGTGTTGGGAAAACTACGCTTGCTCATAAAATTGCAGAGACTTTCAATTATGATGTATTTTTAGAACAGCCTGCAGAAAATCCCTTTCTTAAAAGCTTCTATAGAAATCCAAAACAGTCAGCATTGGCAACTCAATTATTTTTCTTATTTCAACGCATGCAACAAATTGAGGACTTGAAACAGAGATCATTGTTTGAGCCTGTGCGTGTTGCTGATTTCTTAATTCAAAAAGATAGGCTATTTGCTGAAGTAACTTTATCAGAGGAAGAGATGGGACTTTATGACAAAGTATATGAACATTTAACACTAGATGCTCCTTCGCCCGATTTAGTTATTTATCTTCAGGCCCCTGTAGAGGTTTTGCTGGAAAGGATTAATAAACGCGGTAATCCTGATGAAAGATTCCTAACCATCGATTATTTAGAAAAACTTAATGATGCCTACTCAAAATTCTTTCTGTATTTTGAAAATGCTCCTTTATTAATTATTAATGCATCAGACATTGACCTTGAGGGCGGCGGTTCTGACTATGACATGCTTATTAATAAAATTATGTCTGATCCTAGAGGTAAAAATTTTATTAATCCTCAACCCTCTATCTTATAAAACTTAGTAGTTTTATGACTGAGAAAAAATATCCTCCGCCTAAAAATCTTATTAATCCATTTATAAAAAATTTAGATGAATACATTTCTATGTATCGTCAATCTATTGAAAATCCTCAAACTTTCTTTGGAGAACAGGCTGAAAAAAACTTAGCTTGGATAAAGCCCTTTACAAGTATTCATAATAATGAGTTTGCTGATTCAAAATGGTTTGAAGGTGGAAAAATTAATATTGCCTATAACTGTGTGGATAGGCATTTAAAATTACATGCAGACAAAACTGCAATTATCTGGGAAGGGGATGATCCCAATGAATCCCAAGAAATTAGTTATGCGGACTTACATAAAAATGTGTGTAAATTCAGCAATATTCTAAAAGATTTAGGGGCTTCAAAAGGCTCAAGGATTTGTATATATATGCCAATGATTCCAGAGGCAGCATATGCAATGCTGGCATGTGCAAGAATTGGAGCAGTCCACTCTGTTGTGTTTGGTGGTTTTTCTCCAGAATCGCTTAAGGACAGAATTTTAGATGCAGATTGCAGCATAGTAATCACAGCAGATGAGGCTGTTAGAGGCGGCAAGAAGATTCCACTTAAAGAGAATGTTGATACTGCCTTGCTAGGTTGTCCAGAAGTAGATCATTGCTTAGTCATTAAGCGAACAAATAAGAATATTGATTGGGTGGTAGGTAGAGATAAAAATTATGAAGAAATGTTTGCTGAGGCATTAATTGACTGTCCATGCGAACCAATGGATTCAGAAGATCCGTTATTCATCTTGTATACCTCTGGCTCTACTGGAAAGCCAAAAGGTGTTATGCATACTACCGGGGGATATCTGCTAGGTGCACATCTAAGCTTTAAGTACCTTTTTGGCTATCAAACTAGTGATAAATATTGGTGTACTGCAGATGTGGGTTGGATAACAGGTCACACATATATTCTTTACGGGCCATTATCTAATGGAGCTACAAGTTTAATGTTCGAGGGAATCCCAACATATCCTACTCCTTCGAGATTCTGGGAGATTTGTGATAAACATCAAATCACCATTTTTTATACAGCGCCAACCGCACTCAGGGCTTTGATGGCTCAGGGAGATAATCATGTTCTGGGAACAAGCAGAAAAAGCCTACGTATACTCGGAACCGTTGGCGAACCCATCAATCCAGAGGCTTGGGAATGGTATTATAAAGTAGTTGGTAACGAGTCTTGTCATATAATCGATACTTGGTGGCAAACAGAAACAGGCTCGGTCTTAATCTCCCCCATTGCAGGCATCACTCCTGTAAAACCAGGGTCAGCAACTTTTCCATTTTTTGGTGTTAAGCCAGAACTTGTAGATGAGAATGGAGTTATCTTAGAGGGAGAGCAATCAGGGAATCTTATTATCACTCAATCATGGCCAAGCCAAATAAGAAGTGTATATGGAGATCATCAAAGGATGATAGATACATATTTTTCAACCTATAAAGATGCCTATTTCACTGGCGATGGTGCAAAAAGAGATAAAGATGGTTATTTTTGGATTACTGGCAGGGTTGATGATGTATTGAATGTTTCTGGACACAGGCTAGGCACTGCAGAAATAGAAAGTTCTTTAGTGCTTCATGCAAAAGTTGCAGAAGCAGCAATTGTTGGTTTTGAGCATCCAATCAAAGGTCAGGGCATATATGCATTTGTTACACTAATGATTGGGGAAGAAGAGAGTGAAAGTTTAATAACAGAGTTACAAAATTTTGTTGCTAAAGAAATTAGCCCCATTGCAAAACCTGACCTAATTCAATGGGCGCCTGGTCTTCCAAAGACAAGATCTGGAAAAATTATGAGAAGAATTCTAAGAAAAGTAGCTGATGGTGAATTTGATACTCTTGGCGATACATCGACCTTAGCTGATCCAGATGTGGTTGATGATTTAATTAAAAATAAACTTAGTTTAAAAATAACTAATTAACAAACACCCCACTCCAAATACTGAGGTCATTATTACAAAATAATTGTTTAATGAATCCTCATCTATTAATTGCATTTCCTCTTTTGACTGATAAAAAAGCTGAGGCTTAATCAACAGAGTCATTGAATTTAGTGCGTGCATAAAGAATATTACAAAGAGAAACCAATGATTTTCTTGAGAAATTGCTGCAAAGCTTAGGATTAAAAAAGGTGCATCAAAAATTAGTAGAAAATTCCTATTGTTGGGATTATAGATAAACCCAAAAATATTGAATTTTTCTTTTATTAACCATAGATATATCAACGCTGAAATTAAATATAAGCAGCCCAAGATGAAAGCAAACATCTATCTTATGTAAAAGACCAGATTTTGTCTGTTGAGTTGTATTCAACCATTCCATCTTCAAGAAGTTTGTATAGGTGAGCTTCCAGACTCCAGATTGCAATGGGATGAAGTTTTGAATCAACGTCATCATAAACGCTTGCTACTAAATCTTTAGATGTAACAGTTGAAAATAATTTTAACTTTGATATAACTTTTTTTTCTCTTTCTAGTCGATGGTCAATAATCCAGTCAACAACGGCCATTGGATCTCCAAGAAAATCACCATGACCAGGCCCTATTTTATTAAAATTATAATTTCTTAACAGTTCTAAAGAGCTCAAGTAGTCTTTCATAGATCCATCTGGATGGGCGATGACAACCGTTGATCCATTCATAATGTGATCCCCTGTAAGCATCACTTTTTCTTCTTGAATCAAATAACATAGATGATTTGAAGCATGCCCAGGAGTATGGACTGTCTCTATGGTGTATTCGTTTGTTTCAATTAAATCTCCATGTTTTAAAATGAATTCTGGTTTAAAAGTTCGATCTTGTAAGGAATCATCTTTTTCAAGCAATCTACCCATCAGTGGAACATTGAGAATTTCTCCTAGAACTTTAGCTGCTGGAGAATGGTCTCGGTGAGTATGGGTAACTAAGATGCGTTTAATTTTTCCTTCACCAAGACGAATTAAGTTTTCTATGTGTGCATCAATTTTGGGACCAGGATCTACAAGAGTAATATCTTCCTTGCCAATAAGGTAACTGTTTGTTCCTGGGCCAGTAAAGACACTTCCATTAGAGGCTGTCACTCTTTCAATAAATTCTCTAGACATTCTCATACCCCTCCTCTCCTGGCAGAAAACCTACCCACTCACCATCTTTTTTTATAAATTTGGGAAGTATTGGTGGAATTGCATTATCTCCCAAGCCTTCAAAATAATTAAAAGCTTCTGTGCTAGAAGAAAATTCAGCTAACTTTTCAATATTTTTTATGGTTGGAAGAATCATATTCATCTCTCCATTTTTTAGTTTAGCCAATGCATCTGCAGGTTTAATCCAAAAGCTCTCAGTTAATTCAAAACCATCATGGCTAGCTAATTGTTTAGCATTTACCTTAGCAAGAAAAAACCTCGTATCAAATCTTTTTGTTTCAATATCAGGAGTAATCCAGTGCGCGCAAGGCACAATATTCTTGGTTCTTAATCGCAAAGATTCAGATACGCAGATTTCTTTAAAAGTAATTTCTTTATTATTAAGTTCTTTTCTCAATTTGGTGAGCTTGTTAGTATCCTGCAAGATTGAATCATCAGGATTAGTAAGTAATACACCTACTTCCTCAAAACACTCTCTAATACAAGCAATCCAAAAAGATAAGCCATTGTCTTTAATTCCAAGCTGCTTAGAGGCTTCTTCATTATTCATTCCTTCACAGTATGGATATAAGTCATTTTCAGAATCTTCAGGATCTAATTTACCTCCTGGAAAAACGTATAAACTCCCAAAAGTAGATCTGCTGCTTCTCTTGACCATAAATATTTCAAAATCACCCTTTATTTCTTCTCGCATTAAAATAACTGTTGCAGCAGGTTTAATAGGTATCGTCATAATGTATTTCAATAGTATGGTGTTTTATTATCCTTTAGAATACTCCTTTATGGAAATTACAAATTCGCTCGCAACTGATCTTAAAGATGCCCCTGACTGGTTTCATTCAGCTTTATCTCAAAGCCCCAGAAAAGAAAATCTTAATCACGCACTTGGAAATCTTAGCTATCAAGTATGGGATCAAAAAGAGGCACGAGACATCATTATTCTTATTCATGGAACAGGCGCGCACAAAAAATGGTGGGATCCAATTGCGCCTCTGATAAATAAAGAATTTTCTGTAATTGCTCCAGATCTTCCTGGAATGGGAGAGTCTGATCATAGAGCAGAATATAATTTTGAAGGTTTTAGTGAGGCATTGGTCGCAATTATGCACCAAGAGGGAATCATTAATAATGAACAAAAAATTTATTTAGTTGGTCATTCACTTGGCGGACATGTGGCTGGATTTATGGTGAGTGAATTTCCCGAACTATTTCATGGCGTTGTGATGATTGATTCTCCCATTCGTCCTGCAACATATGACTATGAGAAACATCAAAGCACTGGTCCGCTGAGAAGAATTAAATATTATTTGGATAAAGTCTCAATTATTAAAAGATTTAGGTTGATGCCTCCTCAGGACTGCAACAATGGTTGGTATCTTAGATATATTGCAGAGCACTCAATTCTGCATACTGAAGAAGGCTGGAGATGGCGATTTGATGATAAGTTATTTGCAACTCTTAGACGCCTGCAAAATTATGAATTTAAGTTTCACTGTCCGGCACTTTTTATTGCGGGTGGAAAAAGTCTATTATTGGAATCAAAAATTATGAAATATATAAGAGAGGCCTTTAAGGACTCTATGACAGTCGAAGTAATTGAGGATGCGGCTCACCATGTCCCACTCGATTCTCCGCTAGAACTTGTCTCTTTAGTAAATAATTATTTACAACAGTGGGAAGAAAAAAAATGAGAAAAACAATAATAACTATCTTAGGGGCGTTGACATTTAGTGTCATTGTATTTTTATGGCTTGGAAATGAGAATAGCATTGAGCCGTTGGATGGATGTAAAGACAATGAAGAGCTGAAAGTCTATTGTAATTTTATGAATCCTGAAGATTTAGCGCTAACCCCAGATGGAAATTTTTTAATTGTGGCCGAGTTTGGCGGAATGGCACCATTGGTTGAAATGACATCTGGTAAATTAAGTTTTTTTAACATAAAAGATAAAACTAGATCTCTAGCGAAGATTACTTTTGGAGAAAATGAATGGGGCTCTGGTGACTGTTCTAGAGATCCGAGCATTCCCTTTGGTCCTCATGGCATTGATTTAGTTCAAAGAGAGGATGGAAAGCAGCAACTTGCAGTTGTAAGTCATCATCCCAATGAAAGCATAGAGATGTTTGAACTGTTACAAAAGGATGGTTGGATGCTTGAGTGGAAGGGCTGTGTTGATGTTGATGGCAAATATTATTTCAATGATGTTTCGTTAGATATGTATGGAAACTTCTATGCCTCTCATATGTTTGAATCTGACTTCACAATGATCAGTGCCTTGTGGAATGTATTTGCCAAGTCAGATACAGGCATGGTTGTTAAATGGACTCAGGATAATAAATTTGAGGATCTAAATTACACAGCTGGCTCTTTCCCAAATGGCATTGCATTAGATCAAAAAAATAATAATCTTATTGTAAATTACAACTTAGGAGATAAAAGTATTCTATTTGACCTGAATTCCAAACAATCTCTGGGAACCTACGAGCACAATTCACCTGATAACGTAGTTATTAAAGGTGGCTTTGCATGGGTCACTAATCATGATCATTCTGTTACAGAATCTTTGAGATGTGCCGAATCAGTTAATTGCACACTTCCTTTTTCAGTCAACAAATTATCTCTTTCAGATCTTTCATTGGTTGAGTCCTATAAATTTGAAAGCAAAAATATGGGAGTCGGAACTGTTGGTTTGCCGCATGATGGATCCTTATGGATTGGCTCATACCACTCAGACAGATTAGCAGAAGGTAGCCTATCTTTTAGTGAATAATCTTTATACTGCAGAGCAGGTCAGAGCTTTTGAGGAAAATTCATTTATTAAAGAGGGTGATGACCTGCAAGCAATGATAGAGGCTGCCAAGCAGTCTGTTGAGATATTAAACAAAGATTTTTCAACGTCAGAGTTCTTAATTTTGTGTGGACCGGGCAATAATGGTGGGGACGGATATTTCATAGGCATCGGTTTAAGTAAGTTAAAAAAGCGTGTTAGGTTTTTAGATGTATTGGGGGATTTGAAGAAATCCCACTTATGTGAGCTTGCGTTTAAAATGGCCGAAGGTTTAGAGTTTATTGACATAAAACAACTGAAAAATATCTCTAGAAAAACAGTCGTAGTAGATGCGATATTTGGAATAGGTGGAAGAATAGATTTAGGGAGTGAGTTGATAGCAATATTATCTACCTGCAATAGATTTAAATCTAAGGTGGCCATAGATATCCCAACTGGCCTTGATTGTGATACTGGAGAAATATCTCAAGCATGTTTTAATGCAAATAAAACAATTACTTTTATTGCTTATAAGCTTGGTCAGCGAATCAATGAAGGTAAGAATTATTGTGGCAAGCTAATATTAGAAGATCTCGGACTTGGTATGAATGAAAATATAATCCCAGCGGTTAAGGAATTATCTTTTGACGATATAAAGAAAAATATTCCTAAAAGAAAAGAAAATTCTCATAAAGGAGATCATGGCAAACTATTGATCATTGCAGGAGATGAGGGTTTTGGTGGAGCTGGCATTATGTCTTCAGAGTCTGGCCTAAAAACCGGAGCAGGACTAATAAGACTGCTAACTAGAAAATCTCATGTTTCTGCAAGCCTAGCAAGAAATCCTGAGGTCATGGTATCTGGCGCTGATAATGCTCAAGACCTAGAAGCTAATTTAAGATGGCCTGACGCCATTGTTGCAGGGCCGGGGATGTTTGAAAACTATTGGTCAGAACAAATACTGTACAAGCTACTTCTCTCTATTGCTGAGAACGATACCCCCACCCTTTTAGATGCTGGGGCTCTAAGATTACTTACTCATAAGGCTTTTACTAAAATGGAACTTCACAGTGAAACGGTGCTCACTCCTCATCCAGGTGAGGCTGCTGAAATGCTGAAGGTCACGGTCCAAGAGATTCAAAAAAATCGAATAGAATCAGCAAAAGAACTGCAAAAAAAATACGGCTGTATCATCGTTCTTAAAGGTAATGGAACAATTATTTGTAATGAGAATAATATTTATCTTTGTGCTGATGGCGGTCCAGAGTTAGCTGTTGCAGGCTCTGGTGATATTCTATCGGGAGTTATCGGATCATTAATTGCCCAGGGACTAACTCCATTCGAGGCAGCAAAAACTGGTGTTGTAATTCATGCTCGGGCTGGTGGCGAGTTTGTGAATAATATTGGCAAAATAGGCCTTGCTGCTGGCGAATTGATTCCTTATATAAGAAAATTCTTGAACTAACTTTTAATGCTCGGACTAAAATTAAAGAATGAATCTAGTACATTGCTTCTAGGTTCTGCTATTGGCAAAACTATTAAAAGCTTCAACCTTCAAAATTTTGAAATTCACTTAAATGGTAATTTGGGCGCTGGCAAAACAACCTTAGTAAGAGGAATTCTGCAATATTTTAACTGGGGAGATGTTGTAACTAGCCCCTCATATACCTTATGTGAAGAATATGAATTAGATGGAATGCTGATATTACACGTAGATCTTTACAGAATAACTTGTCCTGAAGATGTAGAGATTTTAAATCTTGATAGGCAGGTCGAAATACAAAAAGTTATTTTTATTGAATGGCCAGAAAATCTTCAGACAGATAGAAATGTGGACGTTATAATCAATCTAGATCATGACAAGCAGGCAAGACATGCCGCGATAGAATGTAAGGATAGTGATATTGAAATCAGTATAAAAACTTATTATGAAAATAATTAATTTAAGATTTCTTCTTGGAATTTTATGCATCTTTAGCCTTTCATCAGAAGCTGCTAATCAAGTATCTTTCAATGAAATTTCCGAGCTTGAATCTGGAAACTTAAAGATAGTTTTTAATCTCGATAAGGTTGCTTTAATTAATTCTTACGCTTTAGACGATCCCTCAAGAATAGTCATTGATTTAAAAGATACTGCCTTAGCAGAACCAATAAAATCTGAATCATTCTCTCGAATAAAAAAAATCAGAGGCAGTGAGGTTGGTAATACTACACGTATTGTCATCGATTTAAAGGGGTCTGTATATTGGAAAAAACCTTGGCAAGTGAAACACAAGGATCGTATTGATTTAGTGCTAGAAATTAAAAGAGATAGAAAAATTTCTAGCAATTTACGGGATATTATTGTGGCAGTCGATGCAGGCCATGGTGGAAGAGATCCAGGGTCAGTTGGAAAAAATATTCTAGAAAAAGACGTGACACTCTTAATTGCAAAGGAGCTTGAACGTACCCTTAAAAATACCTATGGATATAAACCAGTAATGATTAGACCCGATGATCGATACGTTGGATTGGATGATAGATATCAAAACGCCAGAAAACTAGGCGCTGATTTATTTGTTTCTGTTCATGCTGATGGCTTTAGGCTTTCATCTGTAAAGGGTGCGTCTGTTTATGTGTGGTCTGAAGAAGCATCATCAATTACAGCTGCTACTCTATCAAAAAATAAATTGACCTCAAGCCCGGAAGTAAAATCAAAGATTGGCAAGTTAGATATTAGAGATTTTGATGAAGATGCAGCCAGAACTCTTTATCAAATAGCATATGAAGCTAAGATTGATAATAGCGTTATATTAGCAGAAAAAATATTAGAGCAGCTCAAAAAGGATCCCTATACAAAGATGCATAAACCTAACGTAGAATTTGCAGATTTTAGAGTCCTAAAATCTATTGATATTCCATCAGTTCTTATAGAATCAGGATTTATTACAAATCCTGATGATGCCAAACGATTGGAAGGTAAAGCAGGACGGAGAATGATTGCCAGAAGTATTTTTCTGGGGATACACAACTATTTTAAAGTTAAACCAAAACCCAATACTTTCATGGCATCGCTTCCGCAATATGTTGAATATGAAATTCAAAAAGGAGACGTCATCTCAGAGATTGCCATTCGTTTTGGTGTTACCATTGATGAAATCATTAATTTGAATAATCTTAAGAATAAAAGTATATATCCCGGTCAAGTAATTAAAATTTCTATCTAATGTGGAATCTAAACAATAAAACAATTGTCATTTCAGGGGCTACAAATGGCATTGGCAAAGCTGCAGCCATAGAGCTCTCTAAACAAAATCCAAAACTCTTATTTACTTATCGAAATCAAGGCCTTGCGAACGAACTGCTTACTGAAATTAAAAAGGTTTCTCCAGAGACCCAAGTTCACTCAGTGTATTGTGATTTTTCAAACCAGGACTCCATTAAAAAATGTACAGATGAAATTAATGATTTATGCGGGGATATCGATGTGCTCATTAATAATGCCGGTGTTGTAAATACTTCTTATCATGAAACTAGCGATGGGATTGAAAATACATTTGCAGTTAATCACCTTGGATATTTTCTTTTTACAAATCTACTGCTCCATAAATTGAAGAGTAAAAATGAGGCAAGAATTGTGAATGTCTCATCTGCCGCTCATTCATTTGTAAATGAAATGCAATGGCAAGATATAAATTTTGAAAATAATTTTGGGCATGGCCTAAGGCCTTATGGGCAATCAAAACTTGCAAACTTGCTTTTCACAAGATATTTAGCAATAAAATTATCTACAGAAAATATTTCAGTTAATGCTATTCATCCTGGCGGCGTCAATACTTCACTTGGTAGTCAGAATAAAGCTTGGTATAGCAAACCCCTCAGATTAATTTTGAGACCCTTCTTTAGATCACCATTGAAGGGAGCTGAAAGTATTATCTATCTTGCAACAAAGCAAGATGATGGGGTTACGGGTGAATACTTTGTTGATTCAAAAATACATAAATCAACTGCCTATTCCAAAAATCTTGAAGCAGCACATAAGCTTTGGAGCCTATCAGAGGAATTGGTGGGTCAAACTTTTGATCTCTAAAACTCTATAGGATCTACATTAATACTCCATCGAACTTTCTTAGAGATACTATTTTTATCATTGGTCAGTGAATCTGATAAATAAACCAGCAGTTTATTTAAACTGGTTCTTGTATTGGCCTGAATAAGTAAATGATGATGATAAGAGCCCCTAACTTTAGATTGCATGGCTGGAATGGGTCCGATAAGCACACACTTGCTAGGGTCTATAAATTGCTTGGCATAAGTTAACATTTCTATATTGGTTTGAGCTTTGGGAGATGAGGCTTTGATGGTGGCTTCAAAAGTATATGGAGGTTGATCAGTTGATTGACGTTGCTCCATCAAAGATTTAGCAAAGTTTAAATAATTTCCACTCTTTAGCTGTAATAGGTTCTGATCATTGACATACCTAGATTGAACCAAAACAGTAGCATTCCCATCAGAACGTCCAGCCCTTCCAGCTACTTGAATGAGTTGCTGCCCCATTTCCTCTACAGCAGATGAGTTTAGGCTTGTGATGCCTTGATCAACATCTACAGTTACAACTAACTCTAAATTTGGAAAA
>ERZ802830.4458-NODE-4458-length-11224-cov-22.2983_pt1 | contig 11224 bp, 8 predicted proteins | sample MGYA00345654_ERZ802830 | MGnify/ENA primary metagenome ERZ802830 (study PRJEB30503, sample SAMEA104212375) | marine metagenome | biome: Westerlies Biome; feature: [SRF] surface water layer (ENVO:00010504) within the epipelagic zone...; material: water...
TCATGAGGTTTAAGCTCTACCATACTGGAAGCAAAGTCTATAGCCGATAAAAGTGTAATATCTGCAACCGTATATCTATTTCCCGCGACATATTCTGAAGATGAGAATTCATCATCTAACCTTTTGTAGTAAGAATTAACATTATTATCACTCGCTTCTTTAGCGGCGGGTATCTGCTTAAACAAGCCCATAGCTCCAACAATTGGTCCATTAACCCATGAAGTTCCGATCTGAGTCCATAGCTCTAACTCAATATGTCTATTTCTGCTCTCTATGTACGCAATCTCAAAAGCATCTTCACCAAACAAGTTAGGTTCTGGCTCGAGACTTTCTAAATATCTACAAATGGGTATAGATTCTGAAATGCATCTTCCATCTTCTAGTTCTAAAACAGGAATTTTTCCACTAGGGTTCTTTTTTAAAAATTCCGGAGACTTGTGCTCTCGGCTTGCCATATCGCAATTGACAAGTTCTAAGGATATTTTTTTTTCTTTGGCGAAGATTTTTACCCTCCTTGGATTAGGTGCTTGGGGAAAATCATAAAGTTTCATCATGAAATTGCAGGAGCATCTGATCCAAGAAGATCTTCTCTTAAGTTTCTTTTTAGAACTTTACCAGTAGCATTTCTGGGTAAGGCATCTATAAACTCTACTGAATTTGGTACTTTAAATTTTGCGAGGTTATTTAAACAATGCTGGATGATATCTTTTTCTTCTAGCATTTGTTCCGGTTTGAGGCTTACGAAAGCTATACCTGTCTCACCCCATCTCTCGTCTGGTACACCAATAATTGCTGCCTCGGCAATTTCTGGGAGTTGATAAAGAACATTTTCCACTTCCGCTGGATAAACATTTTCTCCACCTGATATATACATATCTTTCCATCGATCTACGATATAAATAAAGCCTTCATCATCAAATCTGGCTGCATCACCGGTTTTAAGCCAATCGTCTTCAAAAGAGTTCTTTGTAGCTTCTTCATTATTCCAATAACCAGGGGTGATATTAGGACCTCTAATATAGAGCTCCCCTACCTCTCCCCAAGGGAGTTCCTTACCTTCGTCATCAACTACTTTAACTTCTGTATGTAACAATGGTTTTCCTGCAGAGCCTAACTTTCTTTCTGCATCTTCAGCGGGTAGTCCTATTCCTCCAGGGCTCGTCTCAGTCATACCCCAACCTTGAATCATTGATACTCCCCTATCGGACCAGGTTCTAAGAATTGCTTCAGCGCAAGGAGCGCCTCCAATTCCTGCAACTCTTAAATATGACAGATCAGTACTATCAAAGTCAGGATGATTCATCATGAACTGATAGGGAGCTGGAACAGCAAAAAAGTGAGAAACTTTATATTCATCACTTCCCAAGATAGATAAGGCTAAGCCTGGATCAAAATCTCTTATGAGTATCAATTCTCCTCCTGCATGCAAAACAGGATTTGCATAGCAATTCATTCCGCCAGTATGAAAAAGTGGTAAAACTACTAACTGCACTGTGTCCGTTGCTACGAATGCGGGAGAGGCAAGATTTATAGCATTATAAAGTTGCATTTGATGATTAATCATTGCACCTTTTGGATGACCAGTTGTACCAGATGTGTACATAATCATTATTAAATCTTCTTGACTGATATCAGGCTGAACAAAGTCATAGCTAGACTCTTTCAAAGAAATTTCATACTCGCTTTCTAAATCTTCCTTATTAATCTCCAAAGAGCTGGAAATATTACAGTCTTTTACTAATTCGTTTGAGATGTCTGAAAAAGATACATCGTAGATAAGAGTTTTAGGCGTGCTGTCATATAAAATATATTCAAGCTCAGGTTTTGTTAATCGCCAATTTAAAGGGAGTTCAATAGCTCCTATTTTTGCACAAGCAAATTCTAGTTCGAAAAATTCAGCACAATTCTGAGATAAAATTGCGACCCTGTCGCCCTTTTCTACACCCTTTGTTTGTAACCAATTTGCTAGAAGACAAGCTCTATCATCAAGCTCTTTGTAAGTTAGAGTTTGTTTTGCACTCAAATCACGAATCGCTATCTTAGTTGGCCTTACATAAGCGTGGTAAGCAGACCAATCATAATGTTTGACAGACATAAATTTCCCCAATTATAAAAAAACAACCATGAATAAGTAGAATACTATTACTGCTCCCCAAATATTTAATAAAAACCCAATTCTTCTTCCAACTTGCTCTCCTTTCGAATATTGCCATAGAAAGAATAAAAGGCTTATAAATATTAATGAAATAATAATTCCAATATGCATAGCACAACTTTAATAGCTAAGTTATTAGCAAGCAACCTTGTCCTAATACAAAAATCACTCTTATAGAACTTAATGATTTAAAATACTCTATCAAGTCAACAGCAAAATACTTAACAAAAATCCATCCATTGAAAAAATCATATAAACAAACCTCTAAAACACTTAGAGGGGTTGTAAAAAAATCTAATAAATCTAGAGGATTTTATGTCGATGATTCTAAATATGATTCCCAATATAAACTTGGAAAGAAAGAACTCTTTAAAACAATGCCTGGAGACTTAGTTCAATTTTCTCTTACTCCGAAAGGTTGGGCAAAAATAGATAAAGTCATCTCTGAAAATACAAAAGAATTTATTGGGAAGATATTTAGAAGAGGAAAAAGGTTATACACAAGTCCCATGGGCTTCGAAAATGATTTGAGGGTTTTAGTCAAAGAGCCTTATCCAAAAATGATAACAGATGGTGGCATCGGTAAATTTTCGATGCATAAACAACCCAGTCTAGAAGCCCTGCCTGAAGCAAATCTTATTTCTTTATTCGATTTAGATAATGAATTTAGTTTGGCATATGAGATGGCTGTAACTAATCATAATCTTAAACGTGAATGGCCTAAGGCGGTAATTAATGAATCAAGAAAGTTAAAAGATAAGAATTTCGATATTGAATCCGTAAAAGATCTCAGAGGTAAAACTTTTGTGACTATAGATGGAAAAAGCGCAAAAGACTTTGATGACGCTGTGCTAGGTGAGAAGGATGAGCATGGAAATCTAATTTTATACGTAGCAATAGCCGATGTTGCACGTTATATAGATGAAGGCAGTCATTTGGATAATGAAGCTTTTGATAGAGGAACCTCAGTTTATTTTTCGCAGAGAGTAATTCCTATGTTGCCAGAGGAATTAAGCAATGATTTATGCTCACTGAAACCTGATGAAGATAGATTCTGTGTAGTTTGTAAAACTACAGTCTGTGCGGACGGTAATCTTTCTGATACTTCTTTTTTCGAAGCAATTATCAACTCTAAGTCTAGATTGACTTATCCTACAGTTACTCGGGAAATACAGAAAAAACAATTTAAAAAACCCTATGCGGATTCTTTAAGAGTTCTATTAGAAATTTATAGAAGATTAAAGAAAAATAGAGTTGAAAGAGGCTCGTTAGAACTCGAAGTCCCTTCATACATTCCCAAGGTAGAAAATCAGAAAATTGTTCGATTTATTGATTCGCCTAGAGAGATATCTCATATGATGATCGAAGAATTCATGCTTGCTGCAAATATATCGGCGGCTGAATTATGTTTAAAGCATAAAATACCTTCCGTTTACAGAGTTCATCCAAAGCCGGATATATTAAAAATTAAAACTCTTGAAAAATTTTTAAGAAGTAGAAAGATTAACGCTGCTTTGGACGATGGTAGCGACATAAAAAAATTAACAGCTCTCGCGGAAATAGCTAAAGATAGAAAAGATAAGAGCATCATTCACTCACAGATTTTATATTCTATGAGCTTAGCTACTTACGAAGCTGATGTTGCAATCCACTATGCCCTTAATTACTCAAACTATTCACACTTCACTTCTCCAATAAGAAGATATCCTGATTTGCTAGTTCATAGAGCAATAAAATCTTTAATAAGGTCGAATGATGGAAATATTAAAATAGACGAAAGTTCTATAAAGACTAAACCTGTTTACAGCCATGACCAGTTAATGGAGTCTTCAAAAAGTTGTTCTATAAAGGAGAGGGTTGCAGAAAAAGCAGAAAGAGAAGCCTTAAATCACCTTAAGTGTGCTTTTGCTTCAGAGAATATTGGAAATACTTTCAGTGGTCAGATAATTGGTGTTACTAATTTCGGTTTATTCATTCACTTAAAAGAGATAAATATAGAAGGCCTCTGCCACATAAAGTATTTACCGCGTAATGAGTATTATGTCTTTGATGAAGATAGTAAAATGTTACAAAGCAATAGTTCAAGACACTCATACTCGCTGGGAGACGAGGTTAAAGCTACGATTGAAAAGGTGGAAGTCTTTTCTCAGAAAGTGGATCTTAGATTAGTAAAATGAGCTCAAACCCGGATCAAGAAATGGTATGTGGCTTAAATGCTGTAAACCAAATAATCGTTTCAAGACCTAAATCAGTTAAGTCTCTTTATGTTAGCGAAATAACAAATACTAGGATCGAATCTGTCATAGAAGAGGCTGAAAAAAATAAAATAAAAATCGATAAAAAAGATCCTGAATTTTTTGAAAAGGCATTTAAAGATATCAATCATCAAAGTATTGCAGTGTCCTGTAATAAGAGACTAGAAGAATCTGAAGCCTTCATTCAGTCGATAATTGAAAGGCCTAAACTTACATTTCTTATTTTAGATGGACTCTCTGATCCACATAATGTTGGAGCATGTTTAAGAAGTGCAGCAGCAGCAGATGTGGATGCAGTAATAGTTCCAAAGAATCGATCTTGTCATCTCACTCCATCGGTTAGAAAAGTATCTTGCGGAGCTTCAGAACTTGTTCCATTTGTTATTGTCACTAACATAGTGAGAACGATTAATAAGCTGCAAGAGATGGGTGTGGCTGTTTATGGTAGTGATTTGAAGGCCTCATTAGGACATAACGAAATCGATTACCCCGAGAAGGTGGCATTAATAATTGGTTCTGAAGATAAAGGCATTAGAAGGCTAACTAGAGAAAATTGTGATGAACTTATCAAAATAAAGATGTCAGAAAAAATGGAAAGTTTAAATGCATCAGTAAGTGCCGGAATAATGCTGTTTGAGATCAAAAAACAAAACAATTCTTTTAATTAAAATTTATCTATAGAATAACTCAATGCTCACTCAAAGAACTCTACAAAATCCCATTAAGGCATTTGGTGTAGGTTTGCATACAGGAAATCCTATAATACTCAAGATTCTTCCTGCGCCAACAGATACAGGGATAATTTTTAAAAGAGTTGATTTAGATCCTGTTGTCGAAATAAAGGCTTCAGCCGAAAATGTTGGAGATACTTCATTGTCAACTTGTTTAATGTCAGGTGAGACAAGAATCTCAACCATAGAACACCTCATGTCTGCTATTGCGGGACTAGGAATAGATAATGCCTTTGTGGAAGTTAATGGTCCTGAAATTCCCATAATGGATGGTAGTGCAGCACCATTCGTTTTCTTATTAGAATCCGCAGGCTTATTGGAACAAGACGAAATAAAGAAATTTATAAGAATTAAAGATACAGTAAAAGTATCTCATGATGATGCCTGGGCTCAGGTATCACCTTTTGAAGGATTTAAGGTTGACTTTACAATGCTATACGACCATCCAGTTCACAAGGACCATGCCACAAAGGCTTCTGTAAACTTCAATAGCACTTCATTCGTAAGGGAAGTAAGCAGAGCAAGAACATTCGGGTTCATGAGCGAACTCGAAACATTAAATGAAAATAATCTTGCCTTAGGGGCGAGCGTTAAAAATACAATCGCCATAGGAGATGACTGCATTCTAAATGAAGATGGTTTGCGGGTTGAGAATGAAATGATCAAGCATAAAATCCTTGATGCTATCGGAGATTTATATTTACTTGGTCATAATTTGGTAGGTTCTTTCGAAGGCTATAAGTCAGGTCATAAAGTAAATAATGCGCTTCTAAGAGAACTCATTGCAAGACCAGATACATGGGAAGTTAAAACTTATGATGATCCAGTGAATTCACCCATCAAATACCTCGAGCCTATTATTGATCCTAGTTCAGGATAATTTTTTTTATCTGATATTCGTTAGCAGCTGTTAGAATTGCGCCTAACAAATTTTTATGGGTTTATTAGATAAAATATTTGGTTCAAAAAACCAGAAAGTATTAAAAAAAATTCAACCTTTGGTGAATTCTATAAATTCCCTTGAGGAAGAATATTCACAGCTCACTGACGAAGATTTAAGGAATAAGAGAGAAAGTTTTATAGATCGCCACAACAATGGAGAATCTTTAGACTCGCTTCTACCTGAAGCCTTTGCAGTTGTTAGAGAGGTAAGCACAAGACAGCTAGGTTTAAGGCATTACGATTGCCAACTTATAGGTGGAATAGCCCTTCATAATTGTCAAATAGCTGAAATGGCAACTGGAGAAGGCAAAACACTTGTAGCCACCTTACCTTCATACCTTAATTCCATAACCGAAAGAAAAGTTGTTTTAGTCACAGTGAATGATTACTTAGCAAAAAGGGATGCAGAATGGATGGGTCCAATATATGAAAATCTAGGAATGTCTGTTTCTTTTATTATTCCAGGACAGCAACTAGATGAAAGAAAAACTGCTTATGAAGCAGATGTTATATACGCAACTAACAATGAGCTTGGGTTTGATTTTCTAAGAAATAATATGGTTGTGAATACAAATGATAGGATGATGAATGACTATTATTTTGCAATCATTGATGAAGTAGATTCTATCCTTATAGATGAGGCAAGGACTCCTCTTGTTATTTCTGGCCCAGCAGAAAATACAGCTCAAATTTACCAAAAAATTAGCAAATTTATTCCTAAATTAGAAGAACAACCTATTAATGAGGCAGATGAAGAGGAAGGCCAAGATCAAGATAAAGAAGATGTGGGTCATTTTGTTATAGATGAGAAATCAAAGCAGGTTGAGCTTACTGATTTTGGACATGATTTCATCGAGCAGCTATTAAAAGATGATAATCTTCTTGAAGAAGATCAAAGTCTTTACTCTTCTGGAAATCTAAGACTTCTTCACTACATTCAATCCTCACTAAGAGCTCACTTTCTTTTCAATAAAGATGTTGATTACATGGTCCAAAATAACCAAGTAGTGTTAATTGATGAAAATACAGGCAGAGCTATGCCGGGAAGAAGATTAGCTGATGGTTTACATCAAGCGATAGAGCAAAAAGAAAATGTACCCATACAAATGGAAAGTCAGACTTTGGCATCTTGTACTTTCCAAAATTACTTTAGGCAATATGAAAAATTATCTGGTATGACGGGCACAGCAAGTACAGAAGCAGAAGAGTTTGCTGAGATATATGGTCTTAATGTTCTGGAAGTTCCAACAAATGAACCTATGGTTCGCGATGATAAAAATGATCTTGTGTATTTAACCCAAGGTGAAAAATACAAAGCTGTAATAGATGAGATAAAGGAATATAAAGATAAGGGTAATCCCATACTGGTTGGTACAGCATCTTTAGAGAGCTCAGAGCTCTTATCGAGCCTTTTAAAAAAGGAAAATATTGAACATCAAGTTCTCAATGCAAAAAATCATGCAAAAGAAGCTGAGATTATTTCACAAGCTGGTAAGCCTAGTGTTATCACCATAGCTACTAATATGGCAGGAAGAGGAACAGATATAGTTTTGGGCGGAAACTGGGAAGCAGAGTTTGAAAAGCATTCTAAGGATGATTCAAAAAAAGAAGAATTGGAATCTAAATGGAAAGAGCTAAATTCGGAGGTTATCAGCTCTGGAGGTTTACATGTCATTGGGACCGAGAGGAACGAATCAAGAAGAATGGATAATCAGCTTAGGGGACGTTCAGGCAGACAAGGTGATCCTGGTTCATCTAGATTTTATATTTCTCTTGAAGACAATCTGATGAGAATATTTGCATCCGATCAATTCAAAAATATTATGCAAAGAGTAGGTTTGGAGGAGGGAGAATCCATAGAACATAGGATGTTAAGCGGAGCGATAGAAAGAGCACAAAAAAGAGTTGAAGGAAGAAATTTCGATATTAGGAAAATGCTACTTGAATATGATGATATGGCAAATGAGCAAAGACAAATTATCTATTCGCAAAGAAATAATATTCTCGAGGCTGATGTTATAACAGAGCTACTTGATTCGATGAGGGAAACCATAATTTCAGATGAATTAGATTCTGTTTCTCTTGGAGATTTAGAGCCTCACGAATGGAATACAGATATATTGGAAAGTTCTCTATCGAATATATTTGGACTGCAAATTCCAATTAAACAGTGGATTACTTCAGATAGTAATATGACACGAGAAGATGTAGAGCAAAAGATACTTACATCTGCCAATCAAGCTTATAGCGAAAAGAGTAACAGTATAGGTCCAGTCATGAGAGATTTTGAGAAGCAAATACTTCTTCAAATTATTGATAATGCCTGGAAAGATCATTTAGCAGAAGTAGACGCATTGAGGCAAGGTATTGGCCTTAGAAGCTATGCCAGTAAGAATCCCAAACTTGAATTTAGAAGAGAATCATTTGAACTATTTGAAAGCCTTTTAAATAAAATAAGATTAGAAGGCATAAGATTCTTATCAAGGGTGGAGATTGAACTGGAAGATTCTGGGGATTTGAACCTTCCGAAACAAAATCAGGCTCAGAATTTAGATCACCAAAGTCCTGAATCAGCATTGAATCCCGCCAGGCAAGAAGAGTCATCTTCAAAAGATCAAGGTAACAGAAGACTTAGAAGAGCAGAAGCAAAAATGGCTAGGAAAAATGCCAGAAAAAAATAATGCCAAAAAGAATACATAAGATTGAAGGCATAAGCTTCGGTACGGCTTCAAGTAATACACGATATGGGAAGAAAGAAGATAGCCTGATAGTGACTCTTCCTCAAGAATCAATACTTAGTGGAAAATTTACTTCCAATAAACTCAAAGCTGCGCCGGTCATATTGGCTGCAGAAAATCTATTGAATCCAAAAAAAACAGAAAAGATTTTATTGATTAATGCTGGAAATGCGAATGCCGCTACAGGACCTAATGGTTTAAAAGATGTAAGGAAATACTGCAAAGAAATTGCTCTAGATTTCAAAACTAGCCAAGAGAATGTTATACCCTTTTCAACCGGTGTCATTGGAGAGCCACTAGCTGTAGAAAATTATCTATCCGCTTTTAGAGAGGCATCGAAAGGTTTAAGTGAGAATAAATGGAAAAAAGCTGCTGAGGCTATTTTAACTACCGACACGAAGCCGAAAATAATTTCTAAAGAAGTTAAAGTTGGCAAGACTTCTTATTTTATAACTGGATTTGCAAAAGGTTCAGGGATGATCAGACCCGACTTTGCTACATTATTGAGTTTTGTATTCATTGATGCAAAATTGAGTCAAAAATCTCTAAACAATATCCATTCAAATGCTCTTAAAGTAAGTTTTGAAGCCATTACTGTTGATGGAGATACTTCTCCTAATGATTCTTCTTTATTAGTTGCAAATGGTAATAAAGAAAAATCTATAAAAGTCGGTTCTCTTGAAGAAAAGAGACTTTCTATTGCAATTACAGAAATCTTTAAAGATCTTGCTGAACTACTCGTAGAAGATGCAGAAGGCGCTACCAAAAAAATTAAAATCAAGGTAGGTAAGGCTAAGAATATTGATCAAGCTAAATCTGTAGCATTCACAATAGCCGAATCACCTTTAGTTAAAACAGCTATGTTTGGAAGTGATGCTAATTGGGGAAGAATACTTTCCGCAATAGGTAGAAATAAAGATATTGATAGGATCGATAAAGTTAAGATTCAATTAAATGGAGAGCCACTTGTGAAACAAGGCTATATTGATGCTAAATATTCAGAAAAACGCGCATCAAATGAAATGAAAAAAAAGGAAATTCTAATCGAAGTAAGTCTCGGACTTGGTAAAAAAGACTTTGAGGTGATGACTTCTGATCTCTCTGAAGATTATGTTCTGATCAATAGTGATTACAGGAGTTAATGACGCGTCTCAAAATCCTCTTCTGGGTCAAAAACTTTTTCTCCTGTTATCTTCCTATCTTCACTAGCCCAAGCTCCTAAATCAAGAAGTTGGCAGCGGCGACTGCAAAAAGGCCTATGTTCATTCTTTTCAGAATACTCGGCTTGTTCGCCACATTCAGGACATTTCACATATCTCATATTTCTGTAATAATTTTTTTATGAAGTTGCTTAACGACCAATTGAAGATCCTCAAGACTACCGTCATTAATGATAACTTCATCTGCAAGCTCTAATCTATTTTGTCTAGAAATTTGAGCTTTAATAATAGATTGAACTTGCTCTTCAGATACCCCATCTCTTTTTAAGGTTCTCTCAACCTGAGTTTCAACAGGAACATCTACCACTAAAACTTTATCGCAATAATCTTTTTGACCTGTCTCAAGTAAAAGGGGTGAAACTAAAATAGAATAAGGGCTTGTTGAAGCTTTAAGTTCGTCTTGTATTTGTCTTGCTATGGCTGGATGCAATAAAGATTCTAGCCAATCTTTCTCTTCATCAGAATTAAAGATTATTTCTCTCAATTTTGATCTGTCTAACTCCCCTACTTCATTTAGGATATCTTGACCGAAGCGTTCAGATATTTGTTCTAAGCATGGTTTACCTTTTTCGACTACTACTCTTGAAGCTAAATCAGCATCTACTATAACTATCCCGAGCTCTTCAAAGCAGTCTGAAACTGCAGTCTTACCGCTTCCTATTCCACCAGTTAAACCAACTATCATGTGATTGATATTATCAAAAGGTATTCTAAATTACTCTGAATTTAAGGTCTTTTGTAGAAAAGAAATAGCAGCATTAGCAAAAATATCATTTCTATCTCCAGCTATCATGTGGGCAGCACGATCTATCTCAATGAAATCAGCATGATCTATGGTTTCTAAGAAATCATCGACCTCTTCCTGAGTGACAACATTACTTAAAGCTCCCCTAATGAGTAAAGTAGGAACATTAACTGATTCAGCGTACATTTTTTGTCTTAACTTGTAATCACTTCTATTACTTGTTCTAGATTCAATGAATCTGGGATCCCAATGCCAATAATATCTTCCATCTTCTTTCAATCTTAGATTCTTTTTTAAACCCGAGATATCTTTTGGTTTTTCTCGATGCGGGAGATAGGAAGCTATTGAATCAGATGCTTCTTCTAACGAACTAAATCCTTTAGAACCTGAACTCATAAAATTAAGAATTTCATTTGATCCATCTTCATTTGGATAAAT
>ERZ802830.4462-NODE-4462-length-11221-cov-5.86208_pt1 | contig 11221 bp, 10 predicted proteins | sample MGYA00345654_ERZ802830 | MGnify/ENA primary metagenome ERZ802830 (study PRJEB30503, sample SAMEA104212375) | marine metagenome | biome: Westerlies Biome; feature: [SRF] surface water layer (ENVO:00010504) within the epipelagic zone...; material: water...
GGCATTATTGGAGGTTCAGGATATACCGGTGGAGAACTCATTCGATTGGTGCTCCAGCACCCCGCTTTGGAGTTGGAGTTTGTGTACAGCACCACCCGAGCGGGAAAACCACTAACCCATGCACATCCCGATCTTTTGGGAAGCACAACACGTAAATTTACGGATCAAGTCAACCCAGAAATTGATGTGGTCTATCTCTGTTTAGGACATGGAAATTCTGTAGCTTTTTTACAAGAACACTCCTTTTCTGATCACACTTTAATTGTAGATTTAGGAAACGACTTTCGATTGAAGGAGGATGCAAATTTCGAAGGAAGAAATTTTGTTTACGGTCTGCCAGAACTTCAAAGAGAAGCAATTGAAAAAGCAAATGCCATTGCCAACCCAGGATGCTTTGCTACGGCATTACAACTCGCCATGTTGCCTTTGGCGAAAAATAACAATCTAAAATCGGATGTACATGCCCATGCCACTACAGGAAGTACAGGTGCAGGCGTAGGGCTAAGTTCCACAAGTCACTTTAGCTGGAGAAACAACAATTTTTCTTGGTACAAACCTTTTACTCACCAACACCTTGGAGAGATTCATCAAAGTTTGGAACAACTCCACAGTAGCCCGAAAATTCACTTTTTACCGCATAGAGGAGATTTTACCCGAGGAATTTTTGCTACGGTCTATACTGAATACGAAGGGAGTTTGGCAGAAGCCCAATCGCTTTTTCACGACTTCTACAAAACCCATCCGTTTACCCATGTTTCTAAAGAGGAAATCAGTTTAAAATCAGTAATCAACAGCAACAACTGTTTTCTTCATTTACACAAACATGAAAACTTGTTATTAATAACTAGTATACTAGATAACTTAATTAAAGGAGCTTCGGGTCAAGCGCTACAAAACACAAATCTCATTATGGGTTGGGAAGAAACACTTGGACTCCAACTCAAAACCTCAATATTTTAAAATAAAAACATGAAAATAGCCATTATCGGAACTGGAAATTTAGGATTGAGCATTGCCAAAGGATTGGTCATCAACAACACCTATACCACGCTCTATCTAACCAAAAGAAACCTCGATTCACTAGAAGCGTGGAAGGATTACAAAAATGTATCGCTCACCACTGATAATTCTGAAGCCGTCAAACAATCGGACATCTTGATCTTTGCGGTTCAACCCAGCCAATTTGAATCCATACTTCAAGAAGTTCAGCACGTCCTAAACGAAAAACATGTAATAATTTCTACCATAACCGGTTTTGCAATTCAACGTGTAGAAGAGAGCATTGGAACAGACTATCCCATTATACGTTCCATGCCCAATACCGCTATTTCAGTTGGAAAATCAATGACCTGTTTGTGTAGTAACACGACAGGAGTTAAAAAACTACCCATTGCCGAGGCTATCTTTAACGGGCTGGGAACCAGTTTAGTAATCGAAGAAAGTCACATGCAGGCCGCTACGGTGCTCTGTGCCAGTGGTATTGCGTTTTGGATGCGCCTAATTCGTGCCACCACCCAAGGGGGAGTTCAATTGGGCTTTGATGCAGATGTCGCTCTAAAAATGTCAATGCAGACTGCCATGGGTGCAGCCAGTTTACTGATAGAATCGGGTACCCATCCCGAAGAAGAAATTGATCGGGTCACTACCCCTAGGGGTTGTACCATTACGGGTCTAAATGAAATGGAACACCAAGGTCTAAGTTCTTCACTAATTAGAGGTTTAAATGCTTCTTTCAATAAAATCAACGAAATTGCACAACACTAACGAATCCATAGCCAATGAATTTATTTGATGTTTACCCACTTTATCAAGTCCAGCCCACCCGAGCTAAAGATGTGTATGTTTACGATGCTCAAGACAACGAATATTTGGATTTATACGGCGGTCATGCTGTGATTTCCATAGGGCATAGCCACCCACATTACGTCAAACAAATCAAATCACAACTGGAGCAGATTGCGTTTTATTCTAATGCAATTCAAAATCCGTTGCAACAACAGCTAGCGGATGCCATCGGGGAACACTCGTGTTTACACAACTACCAATTATTTTTGTGTAACAGTGGTGCCGAGGCGATTGAAAATGCACTAAAACTCGCCTCTTTTCACACCCATAAAAAACGAATTATTGCCTTTAAAAATGCATTTCATGGAAGAACGTCTGCTGCAGTGGCGGTAACCGATAATTTGAAAATTAATGCACCTTTAAATCAACAACAAGCCGTTACTTTTTTACCCTTTAACAATGTAACAGCTTTGGAAAAAGAACTCTCGAAGGGCGATGTTTGTGCGGTTATTTTTGAAGCCATCCAAGGGGTCGGGGGATTGGATGAGCCCTCTGAAGAATTTGTCTATGCCATGGAACAACTCTGTCAAAAATACAAGACCTGCCTTATCGCAGATGAAGTACAAGCAGGTTTTGGGAGAACAGGCACCTTTTTTGCCTATCAAAAGTACAACATCAACCCGCACGTAGTGACCATGGCAAAAGGAATGGGAAATGGATTTCCCATCGGTGGGATTTTAGTTCACCCAGAGATCAAAGCTTCCTATGGGCTTTTGGGAACTACTTTTGGAGGAAATCATCTGGCTTGTCAAGCCTCTCTTGCGGTTTTGGATGTATTAAAAAAAGAACGTCTTCAGGAAAAGACACTGTCCTTAGAAACGCATTTTAGAGCTGGAGCTGAAAAAATTCCTGAAATAAAAAAAATTAAAGGTAGAGGACTGATGCTGGGTCTCGAATTTGATTTTGAAGTAAGTGAACTCAGAAAAAAATTAATATATGATCAGCACATCTTTACTGGGGGAAGTAGCAATAAAAACCTCATCCGAATTTTACCTCCGCTCACCGTTCAGGAACACCATATTGATTTGTTTTTTACTGCACTAAAAAAGGCTTTAACTACTATATAATTTGATAAAACTTCCATGAAACAATTTTTAACCTTAGATGATCTTCCTGATTTGGATCAGGCCATAAACGAAGGGATCGCGCTAAAAAAAGAACCCTATAAATGGGAAGCACTAGGAAAACAGAAAACCTTGGGAATGCTATTTTTTAATCCCAGTTTGCGAACACGATTGAGTACTCAAAAAGCAGCGCAACAACTCGGGATCAAAACCATGATCATGAATTTTTCCAATGAAGCTTGGGCACTGGAATATGAAGACGGTACCCAAATGAGTGGTTTGCGATCCGAGCACATTAGAGAAGCCGCAGCAGTAATTTCTCAATACTGCGATGTGGTCGCCATTCGGGCTTTTGCCAGTTTAACCGACAAAGAAAAAGACGAGCAAGAACTTGTCTTGAGCAGTTTTATAAAATACGCCACCATTCCTGTTATCAATATGGAAAGTGCCACCGCCCATCCTTTACAAGCTTTGGCGGACGCCATTACCCTAAAAGAACACCAACAAAACAAGCGACCTAAAATTGTTTTGACTTGGGCTCCCCACCCCAAAGCGCTACCCCATGCAGTAGGAAACTCTTTTACTCGTATGATTCAAAAAATTGAGGCTGATTTTGTCATTGCCCAACCCGAAGGTTATGAACTCAATCCAGAAATTACAGGAAATACGCCTTTGGTGTACAATCAAGAAGAAGCATTCCAAGGGGCTGATTTTATTTATACTAAAAATTGGTGCTCCTATTCGGACTATGGTAAAATTTTAAAAACAGACGATGAATGGATGGTGACTGCAGAAAAGATGAAGCTTACAAACAAGGCAAAGTTTATGCACTGCCTCCCGATCCGAAGAAATATCGTTGCTGCAGACGCAGTGCTCGATTCCCCAAATTCCTTGGTAATTGAACAAGCGAACAACCGAACGTTTGCCGCGCAAGTAGTGCTGAAAAAAATACTGGAACATGGATAAGGTACAACTGGTAAAAATTGGGGGAAACATCATTGAAAATCCTGAAGTAGTAGCAGATTTTCTAAAAGATTTTGCTGCACTAAAAGGACCTAAGATTTTGGTTCACGGGGGTGGAAAAGAAGCCACTGCTTTGGCAAAAAAAATGGGTGTTGAAGTAAGCCTCGTAGACGGAAGAAGGATTACCGACGCTGCCAATTTAGAATTGATTACCATGGTCTATGCTGGGAAACTAAATAAATCCATTGTGGCACAACTCCAATCCCTGTCCTGTAACGCTGTGGGGATTACCGGTGCGGATGGAAATGCCTACACTGCCAAAAAAAGAGCGGTTCATGAACTGGACTATGGCTTTGTAGGAGACCTTACCCAAATCAATACCGATTTTTTTAAAAACTTACTCCTTCAAAACAACTGCCCCGTTTGCTGTGCGGTTTCCCACGACGGACAAGGACAACTTCTCAACACCAATGCCGATACCATCGCAGCAGCGATTGCCGTCGCCCTTTCCGAACATTTTGAAGTAGTTTTAACTTACTGTTTTGAGAAAAATGGAGTTTTAGAAACCCTTCAAGACGAAAACTCTGTTATCCCTATCATTGACTCTAAAACCTACAGCGAACTGAAGAGCAAAGGCATCATCGCTGAAGGGATGCTACCAAAGCTACACAACTGTTTTGAAGCGTTGGAAAAAGGCGTGCAGGCAATCCGAATTGGAGGTCCAAAAATCTTTTCAGAGAATAACCCATTTACTAAAATTCAAAAATAATGCTGACCCAAAACGCCATTACCTTATTACAAGATTTAATTCAAATTGAATCCTTTTCCAAAAAGGAATCCGGAACTGCTCAACGGCTGGAACACTGGTTTGAAGAATACAAGATTCCCTTTCAAAGAAAAGACAACAATTTATGGGCGGTAAACAAAGCTTTTGACTCAAAAAAACCTACACTACTCCTAAATTCACATCACGATACGGTTCTACCCAATCAGGCCTATACGCGAGATCCTTTTACAGCAGACCTCGTCGACGGGAAGCTTTACGGTTTGGGAAGCAACGATGCGGGGGGCGCTTTGGTTTCCCTCTTGGCTTTGTTTACCCATTATTACGCTCATACAGACCCTGCATACAACCTCCTTTTTGTGGCTTCAGCCGAAGAAGAAACTGCAGGAGAAAAAAGCTTGCGCAACTTACTCCCCGACCTTCCCAAGATTGATTTGGCAATTGTTGGGGAGCCTACCTTGATGCACTTAGCCATTGCCGAAAAAGGCTTGGTCGTTTTTGATGTTGTAATCAAAGGAACCCCAAGCCATGCTGCACACCCCAATACGGACAACCCGTTGATGAAGCTCCCAGAAATCATTAAAAAAATTGAAAACCTATCCTTTGAAAAAGTCTCTCCTGTACTGGGTCCTGTGAAGGTGACGCTCACTCAAGTTGAAGCGGGAAGTCAACACAATGTGGTGCCCTCTGAAGTCCAATTGGTATTGGATGTTCGGGTAAATGAATGTTATACCAATACTGAAATTAAAGAACGTATTCAAGCCGCGCTCCCCTGTGAAGTAACCCCTAGATCGCTACGTCTGCAAAGCTCATCAATTGATGAAAATCATCCCCTTGTTCAGGCGGGAAAAAAATTAGGAAGAAACGTCTATGGCTCCCCTACTCTTTCAGATCAGGCGGCATTGAGTTGTCCTTCCTTAAAGTTGGGACCTGGAGACTCTACGCGCTCTCATTCCGCAGATGAGTATATTTATGTAAGCGAAATTGAAGAAGGCATTGCCCTTTATATCGAATTAGTAAAACAAATCCTTTAATTATGAAACTCTGGCAAAAAGGGGCAGCAGCCCATGAAAAAGTAGATCATTTTACCGTGGGTAAGGACCGGGAATACGATTTGGTTCTGGCTCAATACGATTGTCAAGCCTCCAGTGCACATGCTAAAATGTTAGTCAAAATTGGATTGATTCGCCCCGAGGAAGCCGAGCAACTTGTTGCTGTTTTAACCGAGATTCAACAACAGGCAGAAGCGGGCACTTTTACTATTGAAAAGGAATTTGAAGACATGCATTCCAAAATCGAGCACGTCCTTACAGAACGTCTTGGTGATCTAGGGAAAAAGATCCATACCGCCCGTTCCAGAAACGATCAAGTATTGGTGGCGATGCACCTCTATATAAAACATGAATTAGGAGCAATCAAAACCCAAGTCACCGCACTCTTTGATTTACTTCTTTCCTTAGCTGAAAAACACCAAAACGAATTGATGCCTGGCTATACCCATTTACAAGTGGCCATGCCTTCTTCCTTTGGTTTGTGGTTTTCCGCTTATGCGGAAAGTTTGATCGACGACCTCTATTTTTGGCAAAGTGCCCACAAAATCGCCGACCAAAATCCTTTGGGTAGCGCAGCAGGGTACGGAAGTGCTTTTCCCATTGATCGGGATTTTACTACAAAGGCACTTGATTTTTCCCAACTCAAAATAAATTCTGTAGCGGCACAAATGAGCCGTGGGAAACTGGAAAAAAGTACCGCTATGGCTTTATCTGCGATAGGAAGCACGCTTGCTAAATTCAGTATGGATGTTTGTCTTTATATGGGACAAGACTTTAATTTTATTTCTTTTCCAGACAATTTGACTACAGGCTCTAGTATTATGCCTCATAAAAAGAATCCCGACCTCTTTGAATTGGTACGAGGAAAATGTAATAGTGTTCAAGCCTTACCCAATCAGTTGGCCTTACTGACCACCAACCTCCCCAGTGGCTATCATCGGGAATTACAACTGGCAAAAGGGCCGATTATCGATGCGATCCAAGAAATCAAAGGGTGTCTTGAAATTCTCCTATTCAGTTTACCTAAGATACAGGTAGCGAAAGACAGCACTACTCAAAAAAAATATGACTACCTCTTTAGTGTGGACACTTTGAACCAAGAGGTACTTGCAGGAAAGCCCTTCCGAGATGCCTATCGGGACTTAGGTAATGCTATTGAAAAGGGAGAATACCAACCCAACCGAGAAGTAAAACATACCCACCTGGGGAGTATCGGAAATCTTGGTTTAGAGCAAATTAGAGAAAAAATAAAACCTTTTTTATCCTAAAAATCTCGGTAATTATAGGGAGCTCTATAGGCGCGGTCCAGCATTAAATTGGCTCCAGGATCATCCACAAATTGTTCACGAACAGGATTCCATTCCAGAGGTCGCTGCAAGGCGTATGCAATGTTGGCCACATTACAAACTGAAGCCGTACGGTGTCCGATTTCCACGTCACAAATAGGACGAGTGCGATCTCGAATGGCTTGCAACCAATCTTCGTGGTGATTTTTACTGTGATATACCCGTTTGGCATTGGGAGTTTCAATGGGTTTGTCAGCTAGACTTGCATCGGGATAGGTTTTTAAATATCCCCGACTGATTTCCAAGCGTCCTTCAGTACCGATAAATTGAATCTCGTTGTTGTTTTCGCCCCACTTCGTATGGGTTACCTTAATGCCATTTTCGTAGGTGTAAACCAAACCACTTTCTGAGGGTGAACTCGGAGATGTAAACTGGACAGGGCCAGTATGGTCTTGATCCAAAGCCCACTGTACAATATCAAACATATGAGCACCCCAGTCGGTGACCATACCTCCTCCAAATGGGTAGTAGTCTCGCCACATACCCCAACGTTTGTCCCCAATAGGACACGCCAAATCCTCATGGTACCCTCGGTATGGGGCTGGACCAATCCAGGCATTCCAATCGATGTTTGCAGGTGCCGCTTGGGTTGGTAAATCACAAGATTTATAAGGAGCTCCGATAGCGACTTTTATTTCTTTAATCTCTCCAATATACCAGTTGCGAATCAGCTCCACGCCATGCCGAAACCGATCCCAAGAACGTTGCATGCTTCCCGTCTGAAACACCCTTTGGTACTTCCGGGCAGCATCGACCATGGCTCGGCCTTCTGCTACCGATGCTGAGAGTGGTTTTTCACAATAAATATCTTTTTCCGCTTTGGCAGCATCAACGGCCATTTGGGCGTGCCAGTGATCTGGAGAGGCAATGACTACGGCATCAATATCTTTTCTGCTGAGCAATTCCCGATACGAAGCCATTTCACTCAACTTTTGTGACGGTTTTTTCTTCTTTGCCAACGCTTTTGAAAAGGCTTCTGAAAACAAGGACATCTTATCTACATCTACGTCGCTTACCGCAGTAACAGCAACGGCATCATAGTTCACAAAATTGGTCATAAGACCCCTACCTTGTTTTCCCACTCCGATAAAACCGAGTTGAATCTTGTCGTTGGGGGCCACTCCAGAAAAGCCCAGAACATGGCTGGGAACGATACTAAAGACGGAAGCCGTAGCGGCTGATTTTTGAATAAAAGCTCTGCGTTTCATTTATTATAGTTTTTAATATTTAAATGTAACAAAAAAATAGAGGCTGAACTTAGGGATTTTGTAAATTTCAAAATGCCTACTCAAAGTCGTATTGTATTTTTAGATGCCTTACGTGCCTTTGCCATTTTGATGATGTTGCAAGGACATTGGATGAGCGGTTTACTCAATGTGAACCAACTAGATACCACTCATTGGGGCTATCGGTTTTGGTTATATTGCAGGGGTTTTACCGCACCTGCTTTCTTTACCCTAACGGGTTGGGTATTTTGTTTTTTGTTGTTAAAAAATCCTCTTCAAGGAACACAAAACCCAAGAATCAAAAAAGGACTAAAAAGAGGAGTAGAACTTTTGATTTGGGGGTATCTTTTGCGGTTGAATCTTCCTTCACTACTCTATGGCAGTATAAATCCTTCTTTTTTTCAACCTGATGTATTGCATATCATTGGACTCTCCCTTTTTATTATTATACTGATTTATAGCTCATTGCATTTTCTAAAAGAACAATTAGGTTGGATCTTTCTCAGTTTCGGTATTGGAATTTTTATGCTTGAACCGCTTTACAGCAATTGGAATTTAGATTTTTTGCCTCCTGGAATTTCGGGCTATGTGGTCAAAGGATACGGAGGTGTATTTTATCTATTTCCCTGGTTAGGGTATGTTTTTTGGGGTGCAGCAATTGCCTACTTTTTTAAAAATCGCTACTCCAATTATCAAAAATGGGGAACTGCTTTTTTTGCCACTGGACTGGTACTCATTTTTCTTTCCTCTTCTTTTTTTCAGCTTTTGGGAAGTACTTTACAAAGTTCATTGTTTCAAAAAATAGCTTGGAATAATTTTCTCTTTATCCGCTTAGGCGACGTCTTGGTTCTTGTCGCTCTTTTTATGTTTTTCCAAGCGCAGATAAAAGCCAAACTTTGGCGTTTTATTGGGGCACATACATTGGAACTCTACATAGTGCATTATTTTATTCTTTATGGAAGTATCACTGGCTATGGCGTTTATAAATTTTATGCAAAAGAGTTACTACTTTGGGAAAGCATATTAACCTTACTCTTTTTTCTGGGAGCGTGTATTGGCATCGTTTTTGTTTGGAAAAAAAGAAGCTACCTCGATGACTAAATTATCCCTATACAGCACATTTTGCTTATCCTTACTTTTGCTCTACTGCAATCCTTCCGATCACACTGTGGACGAAGCCTATATTCCAAAGGGAACTCTGCTCCGAGTCAATAGTTATACCGAAATATGTCAAGGATTAATTGAAATGCAATGTTTACTTGTTCAAGAGGGAGATCAAATCGGAACTGATAGGTGGGAATTCTTTTATAATACCATTGACGGTTTTGACTATGAGGAGGGGTTTCTTTACGATTTGGATGTAAAGATCACCGAAATTGAAAATCCCCCCGCCGATGCCTCCTCACTTCGTTATGAACTGATTAAACTCATTGAAAAATTTAGACCCTAGATGTGCAGCGGACGGTTTTCTGTTGCTGCAAGGGCAGCTTCTTTTACCGCTTCAGCATAAGTAGGATGCGAGTGGCTCATTCGAGCGATGTCTTCTGCCGAGGCGCGGAATTCCATAGCCGTAACCGCTTCGGCAATCAAATCTGCTGCTCGGGCACCGATCATGTGAACGCCTAAAACCTCATCCGTAGCCGCATCTGCTAAGATTTTAACAAATCCATCGGTATCCATACTCGCCCTAGCACGCCCTAAGGCGCGCATGGGAAATTGTCCTGTTTTATAAGAAATCCCAGCTTCTTTGAGTTGTTCTTCTGTTTTACCTACTGCGGCAACTTCTGGCCAGGTATAGATAACATTGGGGATCAGATTGTAATCGATATGTGGTTTTTGACCCGCAATCCATTCCGCAACGAGCACCCCTTCTTCTTCCGCTTTGTGCGCCAACATGGCTCCACGAACGACGTCTCCTATCGCGTAAATATTCGGAGCCGTGGTTTGAAGATGCTCGTTCACTTCCACTTGACCGCGCTCGTTGAGTTGAACTCCTGCCGCCTGAGCATTTAATCCTTCTGTATGTGGTCTTCTTCCTACAGATACCAAACAGTAATCTCCTTTAAAATCAACATTTGCCCCTTTTTTATCGGTAGCAGTTACCGTCACTTCTTTCCCTTTTCGACTCACTTTATTGACACCATGAGAGAGGTAAAATTTCACTCCTTGTTTTTTCATGACCTTCATCAATTCTCTGGACAAAGCGGCATCCATAACAGGAGTAATTCGATCTGCGTATTCGATTACGGAAACATCTGCGCCCAAACGTCGGTAGACTTGTCCAAGCTCCAAACCGATAACGCCTCCACCAATAACGACAAGGTGTTTTGGAATTTCTTTGAGTTTAAGTGCTTCGGTAGAAGTAATCACACGTTCTTTATCGAGCTCGATAAAAGGCAGCGTTCCTGGTTTGGAACCTGTTGCGATAATGATCTTTTTGGCTTCTAGGGTTTGTTCTTTCTCCCCTTCAATTTGAATATGTGTCGCATCAACAAAGCTTCCCATCCCATGAAAGACTTCGATTTTATTTTTATCCATCAAATAATCTATTCCTTTTGTGGTTTGGTCTACTACCGCAGCCTTTCGGTCGATCATTTGTTTAAAATTGACTTTGATTTCCCCTTGCACCTCAATTCCGTGCTCTCCGAAATGCTTGGTAGCATCTTCATAGTGGTGGGATGAATCCAATAAGGACTTGGAAGGAATACAACCCACGTTTAGGCAGGTTCCTCCCAGGGTATTGTATTTTTCTATTAAGGCGGTTTTCATCCCCAGTTGGGCACAGCGAATTGCAGCAACATACCCCCCGGGTCCAGAGCCGATCACGGCAACATCAAAGACACTCATAATTCAATTCAATTAGTTGGTGTCAAAAATACAAATGTTTCTAATCTACTTCCATCCTTTCTCCTTTTTTAATTTATTTTTTATACATTTAATA
>ERZ802830.4463-NODE-4463-length-11220-cov-8.86189_pt1 | contig 11220 bp, 9 predicted proteins | sample MGYA00345654_ERZ802830 | MGnify/ENA primary metagenome ERZ802830 (study PRJEB30503, sample SAMEA104212375) | marine metagenome | biome: Westerlies Biome; feature: [SRF] surface water layer (ENVO:00010504) within the epipelagic zone...; material: water...
TGCTGCAAGGGTTAAAACGAGAGACTCGTTGTTTTTCTTATACAATTCTTGTTCAGTAAATTTTTCTGCTTCCGACACACAACACCATCGTTTCTATTAAAAGGAAATAAATAAAAATCTCTCCGTGGTGTTTGTGTTGTTCTCCTAAATTTCTGTCACTGTTTCACATTGGCTGCACCAATATTGGTTTGATCCATCTGGATTTACGTTGTACGTATGTACTTCACCGCATCCATCACAGATCACATCAACTGTTCCAAATACGACACCGGGCATCACACTTTCGTACTCAACAATGTCGTCCATAAAGTCCTCAAAAAACATTGCCCACCTACCCTTCTAAAGCAAAGAACACAAAAACTATTAACAAAGCTACGATCATTTGGATTTCCTTTCATGCTGCGTCTGTGCTTTCATCTTCAACGTCAACAACCTTCAACCCTTTCTTGTTGTGTATAAAGTCGGCGTCTCCGGGCATCACCGAGTCGTAATTGCTGGCGGCTATTTGTTGCGAGTGTCCAATCCAAATCGATTCGAGATACGCACCGTTCGTTATGCGTCGATACTCTCTCGATCTGCTACTTCGGAGCGATTTAATGACGGGCTTCCATAATTGACAACCCATGCGACTCATCATTCTCTTCATGTAATAGCCATCAACTCGTCGTTCATTCTTTTTGTTTTCTACTTCCCATTTGTGCCATCGTCTTAACCAAGGAAACATTGGTACTCGCTTTAGGCTTCCATGCTGTTCCTCCATCGCCTTACGATATTGGAGCAAGAGTGGAACGAACTCCTCGTCAACGGGACAGAGTTCGGGCAACTTATCTTCACTCTTGATGCACCATCGCATCATCCACCAGTTACCATTCTCATCCTGCGTAAGGTCGTCCCAGTAGTCTTCAACTGGATCAAACTTCCTCGCACCCATATAACGCCAATAAGCCATCAACGTTTTCTGCTCCAACTCTTGTTCGTAGAAAGTGTTAAGAAACTCCCACAAACTGGAGAGCGGAACGAAATCATCCGTCGTGCCCTTCTTGAGGTTCTTTGGCCTGAAATCTTGTATGTCGATATGGACAAACGGATTTTCACTGATGTCGTTGTTCTTGATTAGGTGCGTGAAGACTGCCTTCATGTGCTTCATTGGCTTTTCAACCGTGCTCCATTTGTGTCCGAAGTCGTCACGGAGCTTTGCAAATGCGTCTACGATTTCCCTTACCGAAAAGACTTTTACGGACTTACCAAGATCCAACACGGTTCCGATTAGTCGCTTGCTTGCGAGATGGTTGTTCTCTGTACGCCACTTCCACTGCTTCGTTTTCTTCCTCTGATCTATGTAGTCGTCGAATGCGCCACCAAGTGAGAAGTTCGTTACAGTCTGAAACCATCCATCATTCCTCCAGCCCTCAACATCAAATGGGTCAAGCTCTCGTAAGGTCTCCTTACTCGCTTCACTCAACTCCGCACCTGATCGAGAATTCCTTTCGATTTCGTCGAAAAGGTCGGTCAAATGCTGATGATTTTTATGGAGTGGGTCATTCTTCCCCTTCAACAGAAAGTTTGCTGATTTGTATGGTTGTTTGTCGGTATCTTTTCCGACCTTCAGGAAAAACCTGAGCGTGTACGTTACTTTGTTCCCTTTTTTGGATTTCCTTTTCACGATTTTTTTGTGCATCTCACACTCCCCTTTCCAAATACTCATCCAACTCTTTTCGATCCCACAACAACTTCCTCGCACCTTGCTTAATTGGCTTAGGAAATCTCACATCCGTCTTCCGAACGTTGTGCAAAGTCGTCCTGCCCCAACCGAGATAGTCACAAACTTGGTACGTTTCCAACTTGTCTTTGCCTGCCGTTCCACCCTCGTGAGAACAACGTTGTTTCATTTGTGTTTTGTTCATTTCATCCTCATCCCAATGTCCATAATAAATTCGTATGGTTTGCTCTCAGCGCATATCTCGTCTGTCATTAGTCTCAATTCGTTATGCGGCGGCTACTTTTTTACGCCTTTGCCTTGCTTGCCGCTTTCCAGATTTGTTTGGTTATCCAACAACCACTTCAGCCATTTCTTCACATCGAAATATGATTTGAACGGAGCTGATTTCGATTCGTATGCTCCATCTGGATAAAGTCGGAGTGCGTTCCCTTTTATTTTCGTTTGGAAAAATTGTGTTGAGGCTACTTCAACCCTTCCAACTCCCATGTCATTCAGTATTTCTTTTTTCTCTCCCCTGTCGGCCAGATTCGTCCAATCCGATATGTCTTCCAGCGTTACTTTGTCGACTCCCTGTTCATCGAAATCGTGAAGCATCGCTATCAATACTTGTAGTTTCATTATTCCTGTAAGTCGCTTGCTTTTCTTTTGCAGTGATTTTGGTTTGGCACTGTTCCTTAGTTCCAGATTGTTCATAAACTCCGTGATTTTTTTCTCCAACACTTCTTCACTTACAATCTCGCCACCAAATTCTTTTTCAGCTTTATTCTTTACTTCCTTTATTTCCTGCTCAACCTTCCGATAGGCGTTGATTAGGTTAAAGTTCTCCATTCGGATTGTGGCTATCGTTCCAGCCATCTCATCCAACTTCTTCAATCGCTCTTCAAAATTATCTTTTGCCATCGTTTTTCCTTTGGTTTTTGGGCAGCGGCTGGGATGGTACGACCCAACCGCTACCCGAACACACCACGGAGAGATTTGTTTAGCAGTCCTCGCAGTCTGCCATCATTTCACGCCACTCGTTAAACTCTGCAACCAAGTCCAACGCCTCAATCAAATTTGGGTCTTCCGCTACTTCCTCCAAGTCGTAGTTCGCTTCCACATAATTGACGAACCGACCACAGAAATCACATCCCAGTTCGTAGTACGACGCTTTTACGTCGAAGCCCAGCAAGTACAGTTGCCTGAACAGTTGGATTGGTGGTGCCCACGCTGTGTAAAATTCCAGCCTTACTTCGTGGTCACTTTTCACTTCACATTTATTGGATTTGTCGCTCCCGTCGAAATCCCACTTCGTGCCCCAATTCTGGTGCTTCCATTCAATTTCGCCCTCACCCGCAAACAGGCAGTTGGCTTCCTTTTCGTGCCTCAGTGTTTCCTCATCCTTTGGGAACTCAGGCGAGGGAATATAGTGTTCACACACCCCAGTTTTGTACGCTTCGAGAAACTCACTAATGGCGGCTGAATCGGCATGTTTCACGGTCAGTTTGTTAGTGCACCAGTTTGGCATGATATGTCCTTTTTCCTGTTTCGTGTTCCTATTATTAGTATCGTCCATTCCAAGTTGTCAACTTCAGTTTATTCTTAGCTTTATTATATCTTAGCTTTAATGCCCCTTGGCTGATAAATCCAATTATACCATACTAACTTAGAATGTCAAATACAATCTTTGGAATTATTTTGCGTCAATCGAGAGCAAATCGACACATTTTCGACACATTTTTGTCGAATTAGCAGTTTTCCACTATAAGTCTGGAAAAACTAGTACCCCCAAGGGGAGTCGAACCCCTGTTTTCGGACTGAGAACCCGATGTCCTAGGCCACTAGACGATGGGGGCGTGACAGAACAGTGTGACAGTAGCGGTCAACACTGACCTTTTCAAGCCTTCAGCCCAAAAAGCTCTCGTAACATCACTCTTCTTGTTGCTGAGGACGAGCAGGAGGCCGCCGGCCTGGTGGAAGCAAACGTCGCCTGCCAATAAAAAAACCAACTGCAAAACCAAATGCTGCAAGCGCGCCTGTTACTGCCCACACTCGACGCGAAATAATTTTGTCTATCTCCTCTCGGTCAAGAGATGCCTTTAACATCGCCGTTGCCGACGCGACCGTACCTGCAGGCTGGCTTGTCTCTGTATAAATCTGTGATGCAGAAAAAGTTGACTTCGTAAGGCGGTCTTTTGAAAACTTTTTGCCAAAAGCTGCCTCAGGATTCCAGCTAAGAGGCATCGCAACAGTACGAGACGGAGGTGCTCTCTCTGCAATCAAGGGCTCCACCGCATCAAGAAGGTCACTCGATGTCTGAAAACGCTTGCCTTGGTCTTTCTCAAGCAATCGCTCGATAACACCAGCAACTGCAACAGGAAAATCCGGGCGAACATCTGCCAATGGCTCCAACGGTTCCTTCGCATGAGCCAGCGCAACAGCGACACCAGTCGTCCCACGGAAAGGAGGTTGACCAGCCACAAGATGGTAGGCCGTCGCACCAAGGGAATAGAGATCACTACGAACGTCAACTTTTCCACCGTGGGATTGCTCTGGGCTCATGTACAGTGGCGTACCGAGCGCCATGCCGGTCTGTGTCAGTTCCAAATTATCATGAAGGACTCTCGCTAATCCAAAGTCAGCAACTTTGACCTCTCCCCGTGGCGTTAATAGCAGGTTCTCTGGTTTGATGTCTCTGTGAACAACACCACCACCTTCCGCACAGTCCAACGCCGCCGCCACCTGCATCAAGACACTCAGCACGGCATCAGGACCCAACGGCCCCTGCTCTTTAAGCCATGCGCGAAGTGACGGACCGGCAACAAACTCTTCGGCAAGAAAATGAATGCCTTCGATGCAGCCGACTTCGTGAATCTGCACAATATTGCCATGAACAAGTGCAGCGGCAGCACGGGCCTCTTGGGAAAAACGATCAACTGCCTCAGGATGCATCAGTGTTGCAGGACGGAGCGCTTTCACTGCAACCCGACGATTGAGTGAAAATTGTTCCGCAAGATACACGTCTGCCATGCCACCACTTCCAAGTTTGTGCAGGAGCCGATATCCTCCGAGGGTGCGACCTGAAAGATCACTGCCGAGCGATGTAGTATCAGATTGGTTTTGCATATACTTTGGACTACTGACTGTTCTGCGGAAACGCCGTCATAATAGTAGCATGTATAACCTTACCTTTAGTATCTCGAGAAGGAGAACGAATGGCAAAGCCCTCTGCCAGTGAATTGCAACAAGCCGCTGAAGCGGTTGATCTTGATGGCTTCGACTACGAAGTCACACTTGAAACATCAGCCGGACCTATTCGCCTGATGCTCGATGCTGCAAATGCTCCTGGCCACGTCCGCAACCTCGTTGCCCTCGCTGAAAATGGCTTTTATGACGCTGGGTGTTTCCATCGCATCATCCCCGGATTCATGATTCAAGGAGGCTGTCCCGAAGGAAGTGGACGAGGCGGGCCAGGCTACGAAATCGATGCAGAATTTAATGACACCCCCCATGAACCTGGCGTTCTCTCAATGGCTCGGACGAGTGATCCCAACTCAGCAGGCAGTCAATTTTTTCTCTGCTTAGAAAAAGTTCCTCATCTTGACGGCCAGTACACTGCATTCGGTCGTACAGCAGATGACGCCAGCCTTCAGGTAGTCAAGGCAATCGGTGGCGTTCCAACCGGCGCCGGTGATCGACCTCAGCAAGAGGTCACAATCACCAAGGCCAGCGTCTCAAAGAAACCAAAGTCCTAAATCGCTGGTACTCAGAATAGGCGGAGAAGGCGGCTTGAGCTGGGCAGGAGGCCTCGCTCAAGCCTGCCTGACCCTTGCAATGCTTATGACGCCTGCTGACGACTACGCACGATCAGTCGCAAGCCAAACAGCACAAGAGACAGCCCAGCAACTGCAGTCAACAATGCTTTTGTATTAGTGAATATATTAAAATGAGCCTTTACTGCATCCGACATGTGTAAATCTCCCAATAGAGACCACGGAGCAGCCGGCTGCTGGCTTATCGGCTGCTGCTTGAATGGATGATAGGGCATAGCAACCGTCTGTGGCACTGGCTGCACTGGCGATGAAACCGCTGTGGGATACATACGAGGACTTCGCGGAGAAGCTTGAGGAAGTGGCATCGCCTGCTCAGTGGATTGCATTGGTTGTTTTTGAATCTGGTGAGTTGTGTTTGCTGCGACCGAAGACGGTGTTCTCTCAAATCCGTCGGACCCAACGCTGGCCAGAAAAACTCGAAGACGACTGGCACAGCTACCCACGGTTCGACCATCACCTTCACCGAAAAGAACTCCCGCCAGTCTGCCGTCAGCATTCAGAATCGGACCACCAGAATCGCCTTGTCGCGCCGGTGCCTGCAGCTCGACGAGCTCCTTCGGATATCCAGACCCGGGCGATAGATATTCTGTACAACGCCCCCGTTGTTCACGGTAGGCTCCCCGCCCATATCCAGCGATGGAAAGCGGTTCTCCGGGAATTGGGTTTCGTTGGGCCAACTGCACTGGGGTCGCCTTCGGCTTCCAAATTGAAATAGCTGCCAGATCCCACGCTTCATCAAATCGAATCACCGTACCAGCTGACTGAAAGCCATCTGCAAACTGCACGAGCACTGCTGAACGACTGTCTCGAATCACATGCCAGTTCGTGAGTACTAGCCCTTGCGACCCATTGACGTCCACAAGTACACCAGACCCCAGAGAAACACCTGTGGATTCCGGAGCTATGATTCTTGCCACAGCAGGATGCGGTGTTTGATCACTCAGTAAGTAATCTGAAAAAAGTTCCGGATCAAATGGCTGCACATGACGGCCTCCACTCCATCCACCTGTGCCGAAAGGTTGCTGCCCATATACTGAACGACCACCGTCATGAAAATTCATCATGACTACAAAGACGAGAACGGTAAAGAATCGCATCGATCGATCCACTCGCTCAGCTATCCTGCCGGATTGTTGCATCATTTTCTCCAGCCGGCAGAGGAGCACACTTTTACTGCGACATTTTTCTTAAAAGCTGTCGTTCTCGCTCCCGGACAACAATTTTCCGCAACAGTTCAGCCCGCAACCGTCTGTGTTCCTGCACAGGCAACCCTCGTTCACTCTTTGAACTTTGCTTGACATGAACTGTCATGCCATTTCTCGTCAGGCTTGCTGCATAGCTCATACCTGCCTCCATAGACCGTGATGACGACCAGCCTCGCCACGTCAAATAATAGAAATCGGCTCAATGGAGAGCTTTTACTGAAACAGATAGGCCGTGCCGTTAAAGTTGGCACGATCGGAAAAGGCAATCATCAACGACAGCCAGTGGCAGAAATCACACCGAAATCAGCTTCATGAAGCCGCTCACGAAGAGCTTGTATATGGTCGTGGTCAGCTGTTTCCACGGTGACTTCAACTGTCGTGGAAAAGACTTCAGGACCAGAGAATGCTCGATCATGATTGATTTCCAGAACACTCGCTCCAGCGTCGGCAATGACCTGAGTCAGTTTCGCCATACCTCCAGGTCGATCACTGACAGTTGCAGTGAATCGCCACAACCTGCCATCAACAGCAAGGCCATGATCAATCACGCGGTGGAGGACTGTGGGGTCAATGTTCCCACCACATAACAGCAGGACGACCTTGCGACCCTTTAACTCCTGCCCTGCTTCTCCCATAAGTGCCGCTAATGCTGCTGCACCAGCTCCCTCGCATGATGTTTTTTCAAGCTCAAGTAACCGTAAGACTGCCAGAGAAAGTGCCTGTTCATCAACTGTCAACACACGGTCCACCCGCGGAGCCGCTAACGCGAACGAGCGGTCCCCTACTCTGCCGACGGCAAGCCCATCAGCAAGTGTTGGTCGAACAGGTGCATTCACTGGCTTTCCTGCTGCAAGTGACGCTGTAAAGCTTGCCGCTGCAGCAGCCTCGACGGCGATGATCTTGATATCTGGCCGTTGAGCCTTTGCTGCAATAGCAACACCAGCCAGAAGGCCCGCACCACCTGTTGGTACGACGATAGCATCTGCGTCTGGAACATCTTCCAGAATTTCAACTGCCGCTGTCCCCTGCCCTGCAATGATCTCTGCATCGTCAAACCCATGAATCAACCGCAGACCATCACGGGACGCAATTTCAACCGCCCGTTGCCATGCTTCCTCAAAGGTTTCTCCGTAAAGCAGTACGTTCGCACCGAGCCGCCGACAGGTTGCAACCTTCACCAAAGGCGCAAATCGCGGCATCACGACAGTCACTGGAATCTTCAGCAACTTCCCATGATAGGCCAGCCCAAGGGCATGGTTTCCTGCTGAAGCTGCTACAACACCACGCTTTTTTTGTGATTCATCAAGAAGCAAGAGTGCATTTCGTGCACCGCGCTCCTTAAATGAGCCTGTTCGCTGTAGGAGATCGAGTTTGCAGAAAACGTCACAGCCTGTGAGTTCCGAAAGCGGGATACTCGGCGGGCAAGGAGAACGGTAGATACCATCTGCAATTCGCTCGGCTGCATCATGTATATCCTGTGCAGTAACTGACTCACTCAATGGCAATGATTTGTCGTCGTCGTGATTTGGCGTCACTGTACAACTCCGGTATCAGGCTAAGGGTTCCGTCCCGTCAGTCGTTCTGGTTGATGAAATGATCGTACATCAATCCAACTCATTCCTGCTCGACGAGCCGATTCGATACCAAGATCACTATCTTCCCACACGAGGCATCCTTCAGGGGCAACACCAAGGCGGCGGGCTGCTTCAAGAAACGGGTCGGGGTCTGGTTTGTGTCGGCTTGTATCTTCGCTGGCAACGATACAATCAAAAAACTCACGAATACCAATCTGGAGAAGAATCTTCTCGCAGACATCATGGTACCCACCCGTAACGACCGCCACTGGCACATGCCCATGGGCGCGACGAACTGCAGCAATCACTGGGTCAATCGCCTTGACATGCTTTACTTGCTCAAGGAAAGCTGCCTCCTTCATCTCTGACGCCTGATCGAGATCAATTTCGATTGATGCCTCGGTCGCGAGTGTTGCAAGAATGTCTCGTGTCGGCCGACCACCAAGAGCATAGAACCGGTCTTCATCAAACAGAATACCGTGGTGTTTTGTCACATGAAGCCACGCTCGATAGTGGGCAGGCATTGTATCGGCGAGGGTGCCGTCACAATCAAAGAGAATGGCTGTGTAATCCTGAAGCCGCCAGTCAGCGGTTGGGCCTTGGTGTTGCGCAGTGTTCATGAGATTCATTTCGGTGCCGAAGCCATTCGCCCCTCAGAGGTTTTCAAATACTTTTGCCGACAAGAGCCGCCCAAAACAGCATAATCCGACCCTAACGATTGTATGGATCAGCAAATTGATGAATTGCCTGCTTTTTCTTCCTGACCGGAACAGTTTTACAAGGTAGCCTATTCTATAGGTGCTGTATTGGTCTCGTTTTCTTACGGCACGCCTCACCTGCTGCTTCCAGGCACGTCAGATTCATATCATGAAAATACCAAATCTCGGGATTCGACATCGCATGTTACTGCTCGGCATTCTGCCTGCAGCACTTATCTTCACGGTGATACACATCACGAACTCAGAGAGTGTTGAGAATGCACTTTTAGAACTTGCCGAAGAAATTCTTCGTGAGCGGACAGCTGTCATTGCCACAGAGATTGATCGCGGCACGCTTCAGGCAGTCACTGCCTCTCGCACAATGGCAATGGCAGCAGAACATGGGCTCTTTGGCGAGCGTGAAGATTCCATGGCACTCGCCAAATCAGTGCTTGAGGCAAACCCACAATTTACGGCAGCCTATTTTGGGTATGAGCCAAATGCTGATGGTCAAGATGCACAAACTCTCGACTCACTACCGAAAGGGGCTTTGGGTGACGGTGGACGGTTCCTTCCGTACTATTTTCGGGAACTGTCCGACGACACCAAGATAAGTCTCGAACCTCTTGTTGGCCTTGAAAAACTCTATTACGAAGGCTGCAAAAAGCGGGCTGAAAATCCAACAGAGACAAACAAGGCAATGGTGACTGAGCCCTACGACTATGAGGGCAAGTTCATGGTCGAGCAGACATTTCCTATCATGATCGATGGCAAATTTGCTGGTGTTGCCGGCGTCGACCGTGCACTCGACCAACTAACAGAAGACCTCGAAGCCATCAAGACTCGCAAAAAGGAAGCTGGCTGGAACATTGACATCATACTCGTCAGCCGGCTGGGCTCGGTAATCGCCTCCACTGTTGATGGCACTGATATGAAAACAAAAAAGATTGGTGCTACTGAATACGCGACCATCTTGAAAAAATTCCATGACGGAAGCACTGGCCCAGCTATAACAACCGATCTCTTATCTGCCACGGATCCTCTGTCAAAAGAAACATGTTTCTACTTCGCGAAAGAAGTCCCGACTGGTTCATGGACCGTCGTCATGCAGCTGCCGAGAAAAGATGTCATCGCAAAGATCAGTGCCCCCCTGCTTTTCACTCTTGCAGTGGCTATCATCGGCTTTTCAACAATCCTTGGCCTCATTTACTGGTTGACTGCCAGCCTGACGCGACGTCTTGAGCAGTCTGCAAAAGCAGCCCAACGTGTTGCTGAAGGTGACCTTACTGGTGCAGTTCTCGAAAAGACTGCAACCTCAAGTACTGATGAAGCTGGTCAATTGCTTCACGATATCGGTGCAATGACCGGCAGCCTCCATGAGATTGTTTCTCAGGTAAAGCGATCGGGGGTTGAATTAACGTCTACAGCGAAACAGCTTTCAACGGCATCCAGCCAGCAAGAGTCTGTCGTTCAGGCTTTTGAAAAAAGTACTGGTGAGGCTGCCGTTGCCAGTCGTGAAATATCAGTCACCGGCAAGGAACTGGGTGAAACGATGGCTGACGTCGCTGATGTCGCCACTGATACTGCCGAAGTTGCCTCAGCAGGCCGTGAAGACCTTACGGGCGTTGGTCAGACAATGTCGCATCTGGAGACAGCAACTGGTGAATTCTCAGAACGACTTTCACTCATCCGGCAGCGAGCAGAAGACATCAATGTGGTTATTACAACAATCACCAAAGTGGCTGACCAAACAAACCTACTCTCTATTAATGCTGCCATTGAAGCTGAAAAAGCTGGTGAGTACGGGCATGGCTTTCTGGTAGTAGCCCGTGAAATTCGCCGTCTGGCTGACCAGACCGCAGTCGCCACACTTGATATCGAACGACTCGTTGAACAGATGCAACAGGCTGTCGCCGCTGGTGTCATGCAGATGGATCGTTTTTCAGCGGAAGTCAAAACAGGTGTTCAAAAAGTCAGTAGCATCAGCGAGCAGTTCTCTACTGTCATTGATAAAGTGCAGGGCTTGAATCAACGCTTTGACCAGGTCAATGAAGGCATGCAAGCCCAGACTTCCGGTGCTACCCAGATTGCCGAAAACCTCGTCTCTCTTTCTGATAATTCCAAAGCTGCCACCGAAACCCTTGCTGAATTTCGGAAGGCATCTGCTCATATGGAAGAAGCCATTGATGGCATGACCAACACCGTGAGTCG
>ERZ802830.4464-NODE-4464-length-11219-cov-5.02087_pt1 | contig 11219 bp, 13 predicted proteins | sample MGYA00345654_ERZ802830 | MGnify/ENA primary metagenome ERZ802830 (study PRJEB30503, sample SAMEA104212375) | marine metagenome | biome: Westerlies Biome; feature: [SRF] surface water layer (ENVO:00010504) within the epipelagic zone...; material: water...
CAGCTGAGCTACGAGCGCTGACTTGCAGCCTTGCTAATATAATGCAAAGCTTAAGAATAGCGGACAATAATCCACCCACCTGTCAATGTCTAGCCCATTTATCGGGGGATGCGTATTTTCGCTGAAAGTGATGCTGCTGGCATAAACTCCGCGCCTAACCGCTTTGAGGGGATGCTGGTAGATGGGAAAGGTTGGACAGCTGGACAAGTTTCGCTATAACAGGTCGCATCAAAGCTGCGCGAAATAGTGGGCTAATCCCGCGCATAATAGAGCTGAGCTATTCAATGTAGAGGGGGGTTAATTATGGCCTATGATGAGAATAAAAATTTTCCGGTATCGTGGGAAGAATTACACCGCAACTCCAAAGCGCTGGCATGGCGACTTTTGGAATTAGGCCCTTTTACAGGCATTGTTGCGGTTACCAGAGGCGGGCTGGTGCCGGCAGCCATTGTCGCAAGAGAGCTGGAAATTCGGCATATTGAAACAGCGTGTCTTGCCTCTTATCACGCACAAGATCGCGGTGAAGTCGAAATTATCAAAGCCCCTGATAATGCTGGTGATGGCACTGGCTGGCTGATTATTGATGATCTTGTTGATACTGGCGAAACTGGAAAAATGCTGCGCCAAATGATGCCAAAAGGTCATTTTGCAACTGTCTATGCCAAGCCTAGAGGCCGGCCTGTGGTGGACACTTTTATTACAGAGGTATCTCAAGATACGTGGATTTTCTTTCCATGGGACCTAGAGCCACGCCCATCAGTGCCCATTGCTGAAACGCGCTAGTCTGGAATTTAACTATTCTGGAATAGATCTATTCTGCATAGGTCTATTTGAGCGCTAATATCGTTTCTGGTAGTTGCAAGCGAAACGCGCTGCCCTCATTGGAACTTCGCGCTAGGTTAAGCCTGCCTTCTAGTGCAAGCGCAAGGTCTAGACAAATAGCTAGCCCCAGCCCGATATGCGAGGAACGACCAGAGGTAAAGGCAGAGAAAATACGGTCTTTTATCTTGTCATCAATTCCGGGCCCATTATCAGAAATATCGATGACAGCTAGATGGCCAGCTTGCCAGATATCGATCGCGATATTTTTTGCCCCTGCATCTTGCGCATTGCGAAACAAATTCAAAAAAATCCGATACAGAATTAGGCGATCTGTGACCAATATTTCCGGCCCTGAATAATCTAATTTTATATCCGTAGTCGCCGCTAGCTCTTCCATTAGCGCTGGCATATGTAAATTTTCTGGAGATGGCGGTGGTAACTCAGAGAGATAATCCAGCATGTTTTGGCATAATTTAGTAGCTTGCTCAGTCGCCCTAATCACCACTGGGGCGACTTGGGCAACTTTGGGATCCTCGCTGCTTTCCAGCTGGTCGGTTACCAGTAGGATAGAAGAAAGCATATTTCGTAAATCATGATTTATTTTGGCAACAGCTTCGCCTGCATCTGCCAGCCTTTGGCGCTGGCGAATCGATTGCCTGACTTTGCTATGTAGAACGCGCAGGCGGCTTTGTGCTTCCACAAGGGCAATCGGCGCGTTTAGTTCGGGCGGCGGGGCTAATATCTGGTCTGGATTTTCAGCAATAATTGTGATCTCTTCTTCCAGAGCTTTTAACGGCTTTAACCAGAATTTCGAATATATCAAAGATGCCATAGCGCTAAGCAGTAAAACGCTGACCAGAATCAATATTATCGTTTTCCCGCTGCTCAATAGCTGCAGGGCGATATGACTATTGGCATGTAGCTTAAAGCTAATGAATAACAGCGTTGTTATGAGCAGGGCTGTAACAAGGGCTGTGCGCGTGAAAATTTGAAGTTGCGTTTTCATGTCACTTTCTTGAATAAAACGTGGATAAAAATGGGCAAAACCACATGCAAAAACTATAGAAGAGAAGCAGATAGGTACCTTGAATAAAGACGATATCACAGCCTATCTTAAAGCAATTTAGAATTGCACAAAACCACACTCAATTTGTGTTTGGTTTTCAAAAGCGAAAAAGATTGACAATTCCAGCCTTTATGCCTAATAACACAAGCTCATTAAGAGAAGAATTTATCTGATAGAAGAAAGGGCGCGGTCATGAAACGCACCTATCAGCCTAGTGTTTTGGTTCGTAAGCGCCGTCACGGCTTTAGATCAAGAATGGCAACCGTTGGCGGTCGCCGCGTGATTCAGGCCAGACGTGCAAAAGGTCGTGCAAAGCTCTCAGCCTAATAAGCTTTGAGGCCATCGACACGGCAAAAAACGGCGAGTTCAGTCAGGATTTGATGGCGAAAGCCCATAAAAAACCATTAAAAAATTCGCTTCGTTTAAAAAAACGGAGGGATTTTTTGCGTCTGCAACATATAGGCGTCCGTCAAGTAATGGCGCATTTTATTCTGCAAGCAGGCAAAGCCCCAGACCCTATTTCTGGGTCACGCTTTGGATTCACAGCCTCTAAAAAAATTGGTAACGCCGTTTGCCGAAATCGTGCAAAACGTCGCCTTCGCGCCCTCAGCCATGCTCTGGACGGACCAGCTTTGCGTGCGGGCACGGATTATGTGCTGATTGCCCGGCAATCGGTTCTAGGGGCTGAATTTGCTAGCCTAGCAGCCGATTTGCAAAAAGCGATGCAGGCAGTGCATAAAAAATTGGACAATCCATTGCCACCTAAGAAATATGGGCATAAGCAGCAGAACTAGGTTTTAAAATGGCAGCAGATAAAAACAGCCGCAAACCCCCGCGCCGCTTGGCCCATAGGCTGGCTATCGGTGTTTTGTTGTTACCGATTTACTTCTATAGATACTTCATCTCTCCGCTATTGGGGGTCAATTGCCGCTTTTCGCCCTCCTGTTCGGACTATGCAAAGGACGCGATAATCAAGCACGGGGCATTGCGTGGCGGCTTGTTAACCGTTAAACGTATTCTAAAATGTCATCCATGGGGGGGGTCTGGTTATGATCCAGTGCCCTAAGCCGCTATGGGTGGCCAACAAAATTTACTGTTGGACGCTTTGTTCCAAAGGGATTTAGTTTAAGGAAGAAGTATAAGATCATGACGCCTGAAACAAAAAATATGATCGCTGCCATGTCGCTATCTCTGGCGATTTTGATAGGCTGGCAGATTTATTTCGTCGAACCTGAATTAGAGGCCGAAAAGGCAGCTTTTGAAGCGCAGCAACAGGCGCAGCAAGATGGGAGCATCCCCCAACCGAAAGCAGGTTCCAGCAACGGGACTGTTAGTGCTTCCAGCGCCAACCAGTCACTAGAAGCTGTCAGGGATACAGGCACACGCCTCGATATTATAGCCCCTCTTATTACCGGCTCGATTTCGACCCTTGGAGCTCGCATAGATGACCTTATTCTAACAACCTATTATCAAACCCAAGAGCCTGATTCAGAGCCCATTAGACTATTTACACGGTTTGATTCTCAGCAGCCTTATTTTGCAGAATTTGGCTGGGTAAATGCGGCTGGCCAAACGCTTTCTCTGCCTAACTCTCAAACCGTTTGGCAGGCTCAAAATGCCAGCCTGACACCTGAGAGCCCCTTAGTGCTTCGCCATGATAATGGCGAGGGGTTGGTGTTTGAGCGCCGGATTGAAATTAATGACGACTATCTTATGACGATCACGCAGTCGGTCACCTCTAATCTGGACATAGAGGCTAGTCTGAACCCTTATGGTCTTATTCGGCGCAAAGGCACGCCTGCTACTGCGGGGCTGTATATTTTGCATGAAGGCCCGCTTGGCGTGTTTGATGAAACGCTGAATGAACAGAATTATGATGATTTACAGGATGCTGGCACAGACGGGATTGTCATCGACACCGAAGATAAAGGGGGCTGGATAGGGATCACGGATAAATATTGGCTGGCGGCTCTGATGCCATCGCAAGACCAGCATGTTTCCTATTCGATGCGTGCGCTTGGTGCAATGCGCGATACCTATCAGACAGATTTGCTTGGGGATACTCAAATTTTGCGCCCGGGCCAGACGATTAGCTGGCAGACGAATATGTTTGCAGGGGCAAAACAGGTCACGCTTCTAGATAAATATAGCCAAGATCTAAAAATTGCGAATTTCGATTTAGCGATTGATTTTGGCTGGTTTTATTTTCTAACCAAGCCGTTTTTCTATGCGGTAAATTGGCTGAATAGCTTGCTGGGTAATTTTGGTTTGGCCATTATTGCCTTTACCATTCTGGTACGTTTGGTGCTGTTTCCTTTGGCGAATAAATCCTATAAATCAATGGCCAGAATGCGCGACCTTGCGCCCAAAGTGAAAAAGATGCGCGAAGATATTGGTGATGATAAAACCCGTCTAAACCAAGAAATGATGACGTTATACAAGCGCGAAAAGGTTAATCCAGCGGCTGGCTGTTTGCCAATTTTACTGCAAATTCCAGTGTTTTTTGCGCTCTATAAGGTGTTGTATGTTTCTATCGAAATGCGGCATGCCCCTTTTTATGGATGGATACAAGATTTATCGGCGATTGACCCAACCTCTATTTTCAATTTGTTTGGCTTGCTGCCTTATTCTGTTGATTTCATGCCGCAATTTTTGTCAATCGGTATCTGGCCTATATTGATGGGGATTAGTATGGCTGTGCAGATGCGCTTGAACCCGCCGCCACCAGATCCTATTCAGGCAAAGATATTCCAATGGATGCCTGTATTTTTCACCTTCTTGCTAGCAGGCTTCCCAGCTGGATTGGTGATTTACTGGACATGGAACAATACCCTGTCGATTGCGCAGCAATGGTGGATTACCAAAACCATTAAGAAGCAAAGCCAGCAGAGCTAACGATATGGAAGAGGCAGCACCGGAAACCAGCGCAAGCGATTTAGGGCTTGATGATTTCAGCCCTGAAGAGCTTGAAAGCGGGCGGTTATTATTTGCTGGTGAATGCCATTTTATAGCCGCTTCTAATTCGCTAGATAACCTGCCGCCGCTTGACCTGCCTGAAGTCGCCTTTGCGGGTCGGTCTAATGTAGGTAAATCTTCGCTGGTGAACGCGTTGACAGGGCGGCGTACACTCGCCAGATCTTCGCAGACGCCGGGGCGCACCCGTCAGCTTATTTTCTTTGCGCTTGCCCAACGCCTGCAGCTTGTAGATTTGCCGGGCTATGGTTACGCAAAAGCGCCCAAAACCGATATCAAGGCTTGGACTACCCTCACCCGGCAATTTTTAAGTGGGCGCCAGAGTCTGCAACGTATGTTTTTGCTTATAGATGCGCGGCGCGGGGTTAGTCCAGCTGATGAAGATATGATGAAGCTGATGGATGATGCGGCTGTGCCATGGGCAGCTATTCTTACAAAGATGGATAAGGTAAAGATGTCTGAGCAAAAAGCCGTGATCGCAAAAACAACTGAAAAAGTCAGTCGGCATGTTGCTGCCTATCCTTATGTGTGGGTTACATCATCTGAAACCAAGCTTGGGATTGAAGCGCTTCGGGCGCATCTTGCCAGCTACAGCCTTTAGCCCAATCGAAAAGCGGTTCTGGCGTTTATCTGACAGCTTTATTATAGTGTGGCGATAAGCAGATGGCAGCGTAGCTGATAGCCACGCCTATCAAAAAAATAGTGAACCTATTTAGTAATGCATAGAACGAGACATGACGATGACATCACAAACCGATGAATGGATGGAAAAGGCTGGCCTACTTATTGAGGCACTGCCCTATATGCGCCGTTATAGCAATAAGCCGATTGTGGTGAAATTTGGTGGTCATGCTATGGGCGAGCAGGCGTATGTAGATAGCTTTGCTGCGGATATGACTTTGCTACGCCAAATAGGTGCCCAGCCAGTGGTTGTGCATGGTGGTGGCCCACAAATAGGCGATATGCTTAAGCGGCTAAAAATCGAATCCAATTTTATAAATGGTTTGCGGGTAACCGATGCGGCAACTATTTCGGTAGTGGAAATGGTGCTGGCTGGCGCTATAAATAAATCATTAGTGGCAGCTGTAAATATGGCTGGCGGGCGGGCTGTTGGGCTGTCTGGTAAGGATGGTCATCTTATTACAGCCAGTAAATTAGACAGTCCTGCGGGCCAGAGTGACAGCCAGATAGAAAAGATAGATTTAGGATTTGTTGGCAGGCCAGAAACCGTTGACCCAACCGCGCTTTCGGCATTGATGGCTGCAGATATGATCCCGGTTATTGCCCCTATCGGCAGTGGGGTAGATGGCCAGACCTATAATATTAATGCAGACACGGCCGCCGGGGCGGTTGCTGGCGCTATTGGGGCTAGCAGGTTGCTGATGCTAACGGATGTTGCGGGCGTTAAGGATAAGGACGGGGGGCATATCTCGCATCTGACAGTTAGCGAAGCGCAACAGCTGATAGAAGATGGCACGGTTCAGGGCGGTATGATCCCAAAGGTAGAAACCTGTATTGACGCGGTAGAACAAGGCGCTGAGGCAGCGGTTATTTTGGATGGCCGCGCCCCACATGCCGTCTTGGTGGAACTGTTTACTGAACATGGTATTGGCACGCTAATTACCAGAGATTAAGACGAGACTGACGGAAAAAAAAGAGGAGGACCAGATGAAAACAAATCTGGACAGCTTTGGCTTAGCTGAAATTAAAGATTGGGTATTTGATTTGGATAATACCATCTATCCCGCCAGCTCTAGCTTATTTCCGCGTGTAGCAGAACGGATGACCAGCTTTATCATGGAGCATTTCAATTTGGATGCTGAAGCCGCTGCTGAGATGAAAACGCGCCTGTTTCGGAAATATGGCACCACCATGCATGGGCTAATGCGTGAGCATAATATGGCACCAGATGATTTTTTGGCTTATGTGCATGAAATAGATTTATCTGACGTGCATTATGATGCAGATCTGGATAATTTTATTGCTAGCCTGCCGGGGCGTAAACATATCTATACCAACGGCACTACCCGCCATGCGACGCGTATCTTAGAGGCATTTGGCATTCGTCATCATTTTGATTTTATTTTCGATATTGTGGCATCTAGCCATATACCAAAGCCAAATCCAGCGCCCTATCAGACCTTTATTGCGCAAAGCAACATTGACCCGCACACCAGTGTTATGGTCGAAGATATGGCGCGTAACCTAGAACCAGCGGCGGCATTAGGCATGAAAACAGTCTGGCTGGTTAGCGATCATGACTGGGCAGCAAATGGCGCGGATGAAGATTATGTCCATTATATCTCTGCAGACTTAAAAACATTTCTTGCAGAAATTCATCAAGCTCATACTCTTTAAGGCGCAATTTCCAGTGCAATTTTAGGCGCAATTTCCAGAGCAATTTTTAGGCGCTCTTTATTGCAAGGGCTGGTGTGAAATAGAAAACAAAGCGCTATATATAAGATGAGTTTTATTATAGCGTCTTAAATTACGGTCAATTAAAACCTCGAACATAAAAAAGGGTAAAACCCCGATCTAAGGAGAATCAGATGAGTAGTGCCAATCTCGAAAAGGTTATAGATACTGCTTTTGAAAACCGTGACAGCGTGAACGCCTCTACCAAAGGCGAAGTAAGGGAAGCAGTCGAAGAAGCGCTAGCGATGCTGGATAGCGGAACGGCGCGGGTGGCTGAGCCCCTTGGCAACCATCAATGGCAGGTCAATCAGTGGCTGAAAAAAGCGGTTCTATTATCTTTTCGTTTGAACGATATGGTGGTTATGCCCGGTGGCCCAGAACATCCGCAAGCTGGCGCATCTGTCTGGTGGGACAAGGTGCCGATGAAGTTTAGCGGCTGGAGTGCTGAAGACTTTGCCAAAGGGGGGTTTCGTGCCGTACCAGGCACGATTGTCAGACATTCTGCCTTTATTGCGCCATCTGTGGTGCTGATGCCTAGCTTTGTTAATTTGGGCGCTTATGTGGATAGCGGCACGATGGTGGATACGTGGGCAACCGTGGGCTCATGTGCGCAGATTGGTAAAAATGTACATCTATCTGGCGGTGCGGGCATAGGCGGTGTGTTAGAGCCGTTGCAGGCAGGCCCGGTTGTTATCGAAGATGATTGTTTTATTGGCGCCAGATCTGAAGTGGTTGAAGGTGTAGTGGTTGAGCAGGGTGCGGTATTGTCTATGGGCGTATTTATCGGCGCTTCTACGAAAATCATTAACCGGGTCACAGGTGAGGTTCATATGGGCCGTGTGCCAGCCTATTCGGTAGTGGTACCAGGCAGCATGCCTGGCAAGCCGCTAGCAGATGGCAGTCCCGGCCCATCATTGTCTTGCGCGGTTATCATCAAACAAGTGGATGAGCGCACGCGCTCTAAAACTTCTGTGAATGATTTGTTGCGCGACTAATGCTTGGATACAGGGTGCTTTTTAGATGACTGCTCTTTCCTACGCTGTCCAGCTAACGCAAGATTTAGTGAAATGTCCGTCTGTAACGCCGGCACAAGGTGGGGCACTTGATCTGCTTGAAGAGGTGCTAACAGGACTTGGATTTAAGTGTACGCGTCTGCCCTTTGGTGAGGGCGAGGCGCGTATTGACAATCTGTTTGCAAAGATAGGCTCAGGCCATCCGCATATCGCATTTGCAGGGCATACGGATGTTGTCCCTGCAGGTGATGTGGCAGCTTGGTCATCTGACCCTTTTGGCGGCGATGTGCGGGATGGGAAAATATATGGGCGTGGCACCGCAGATATGAAAGGCGGAATAGCCGCCTTTGTAGCGGCGGCGAAAACCTATCTTGAGAGCGGCGCCCTAAAGGGGAGTATCAGCCTTATCATTACTGGCGATGAAGAGGGCGCGGCACGTTATGGCACGGTTAAGATGGTTGACTGGCTGGAGGAGAAAGGCCTGCAACCTGATTTCTGTATTGTGGGTGAGCCAACAAATCCGCATGAGCTAGGCGATATGATAAAAAATGGGCGGCGCGGCTCGCTAAGCTGTCAGTTGCATGTGGAAGGGATGCAGGGGCATGTTGCATACCCCCATCTTGCCAATAATCCTATGCCAGCTCTTTTTGCGATGCTGGCGCCGGTTAATTCTACTGAACTGGATGGGGGCACTGATTATTTTGATCCCAGCACAGCAGAGGTTACAGATATAAAACAGATTGGCGGGGCAAGTAATGTGATCCCCCAAGCCGCTATGGCTGCTTTTAATATCCGCTTTAATACCGAGCATAATGTGGATAGTTTGCAAGGTTGGCTAGAAGAGCATTTTGAGAGGATGGCCAAACAATACAAGGTTAGCTATCGGGCTGAGTTTGCGTCCAATGCTTCCCCCTTTATTACCGAGCCGGGTGTGCTAACCACAAAAATGCAGGCCGCGATATCCCGTCTGACCAATAAACAGGCAAGCTTGTCTACAACAGGGGGGACTTCTGATGCGCGGTTCATTTGTAAAATTTGCCCAGTAGCAGAATTTGGTTTAGTGGGGCAAACTATGCATAAAATTGATGAGCATGTAGAGACAGATGATATTGACCGGCTTGCAGATATATATGCTGAAATGCTGGCAGAACTGGATAGAAACTAATGGCAGAAACAGAGCCACCAAAGGCAAGTATTGTCCAAAATCTTATCGCTGCCTTTGATGTGATAGCTAGGCGGGTGACAGTAGAAAACGCTTTCTCCTTTACCCCGACATCCTTCTGGCAAGCGGTATTGGCTAGCTGGGGTTTCGGGTTGTTTATGACCCTCCCATTCGTCCATTTAGGCACAGATTTCCTTGCCCTTTATGGTGTGAGCTCACTTGTCTCTTTGCTCTTATATGCACTGATTGTCTGGCATATGCTGGTTTGGTGGCGGCGTAGTGATAAATACTTACGTTTTGTTATTCCCTTTTTCTGGCTATATGCGTTGCAAACGGTCCTTTTTGGGCTGGTTACCATCTTCATGTTTATACCCGGTCTCAAGTTGCTGAAGATTTTGCTTCTACCTATCGCGATATGGATATTGGTGTGGCAATTCCGCATTGCCCGCAGCCAGCTAGAGCTTGGTTTTGGCGCGGCAATTGGGCTTGTGCTTGGGCGTTTTGGCGTGGATATGGTTGTCGGCACAATAGGCGGGTTACAACGCACAATGAGTCTTGGCTAAGCGTCGAAGCTAGGCGCCTTGGCTAAGTGTTTGAGCTGGCGTCTTGGCTAAGCGTCTGAGCTGGCGTCCAATTTTTCCTTTGGATAGATTATGTCTGTTAGATAAAGCCCGTGCGGCGGAGCTGTAGGGCCAGCTTTAGCCCTATCTTTGGCTTCTAATGCTGTTTTTACATCCTCCGGCGTCCATTTGCCTGTACCAACTAGCGCTAGCGTGCCAGTGAAATTGCGCACCTGATGATATAAAAAAGAGCGCGCGCGCGCACGGATATGCACTTCATCTCCCGCGCGGCTTACGCTCAGGCTATCTAGGGTGCGCATCGGTGAATTGGCCTGACAACCGGTCGCCCGAAAGCTGGTAAAATCATGCTGGCCAACAAGCTGTTGTGCCGCTTCATTCATCGCCTCAACGTCAAGCTTTCTGCGATGGTGCCAGACATGTTGGCGGCGCAAGGATGCCGGTATAGGCCTGTCTAGGACGCGATAGAGATAGCCGCGCTCTGTTGCATCAAAACGCGCATGGAATTCAGCCTCAACAGGCTGAGCAGATAAGACGCTAATTTGGCGCGTCTCTAGCCATGCATTTAGCCCATTTACGACTGCATAGCTATTAAGGCTAGCGGGCACATCTAGGTGGGCAGCTTGTGCACAAGCATGCACGCCAGCATCCGTGCGTCCAGAACCTTGAATAGGGGTAGGCTGGTTAGTCAATTTTTTGGCTGCTGCCTCTAGATAGGCTTGCACGGACGGCCCATTATCCTGTCGTTGCCAGCCAACAAGTCCAGTGCCATCATATTCGATGGTAATCAGCATGCGTTGCAGGGGCGGTGATGTCTTTGCTTCTACCATCAGACCCCCCTTATGGTTTACCTGTGGCATTTGCGGCGGTGATGTTCTCGCCCAGATGCCAGTTCTGCCCATTTAAAAAGGCCGCCCCGCTCATCGGTTTTTTGCCCGCTGGTTGCAGTTTTGTTATTTGAAGTACGCTATTATCCCCGCAAGCTATTTTTATGCCATCTGCTTGGCTGCGACCCAAATAACTGCCGGGTGCGGCGTCTGTTGCGTCATCAGATAGTGCCTCTGCCGAAAGGAGTTTTAGCCGTCCAGATTTGGTTTCGAAAGAGGCGCCCGGATAGGGGCTGAACGCGCAAATTTTGCGCATAAGCGCTGACGCAGGCAAGGCAAACCCTAGCTGCGTTTCCGAATTAC
>ERZ802830.4466-NODE-4466-length-11214-cov-68.4476_pt1 | contig 11214 bp, 14 predicted proteins | sample MGYA00345654_ERZ802830 | MGnify/ENA primary metagenome ERZ802830 (study PRJEB30503, sample SAMEA104212375) | marine metagenome | biome: Westerlies Biome; feature: [SRF] surface water layer (ENVO:00010504) within the epipelagic zone...; material: water...
GGAGCGTCGTTCCAGACGACCGTCTGAACACAGCGCACGCATCGGAACAACCTTGCTCGTCCATTCGTCTCGGCCGGTTGGCTTCAGCAGCAGGCCGGCCTCGAGCTCCATGGTGTCCCCCACAGCGCGAGGCGTTCGGATGTACTCAGCAGCTTCAACACGGGCATTGCGGATGGAATCCATGAACTGCCACTCCGGCTCGGGCAGATACTGCACCCGCAGCTGTTGCCACGTCTGAGGCTCAGGCTTCGGGCGCCAGTCCGCCTGGGCGAGCGCTCCAGGCGCAACAGCCAGAACACCCAGGACGGCGACGGACAAACGATGAAACAACGGCACGCAATCAACGACGAAGCCATTGATTCAATCAACAAAAAACCCCTGCAGGGAGCAGGAGATGACATTGGAACAGATTGATTCAGAACACCCGCAGGGTTACCTGTTCGGGGGGTGAACTGCCCATGTCCTAAAGGGTAGAAACCACAGGTTGGATTATTCACTCCGAATGAATTAATACCAGGAACTTTACGAAGCGTTGAAACGAAAACATGAACAAATGGTTATGGCATCAGGCAGATTGGACGTGTCATGTTGAGCAAGTCACACCTCAGAAATCATGTCAACAACCACTGAGGGACGGACTCCCTACACCGTTCGCCACAAGAACTCAAACGGAGAGAAGCTCGAGTCGTGCTTTTACGCCAGCGATGCCTATGAAGCCCGGCTGCTGGCCATGGAATTCAACGCATACATCAAGCAGCACCCCAATTGCATCGACTCCATCCTTCAGACCAAAGCCTGATGCCTCAGGGCTCAGGCTGTTGAGATGCAGCCCGACGGCGTTCCACCTGAACAAACACCAACCAAGCCAGGCTGGCCAGTCCTCCCCCCACCCAATCGCTGCGCAAGAGTTCAACGATCGCCACTGTGCTGGCGCCGATCCTCAGACCCCGCAGCAGAAGAACCATCAACGCAGGTTTCCGAGGCTGATCGCGCTGCATCGGCTGGATCCGAAAGGATGGCGTCAAGAAAGCTTCCCATGACCTCTGATCTCCCACAGGACGCAGCAGTTGTCCTGGAGCTGGAACGCCAAGCCCGGCTGCGGGGTACGGGGCTGACACCACGAACCCTGGCTGGGCGCTGGTGGCTGAACACCACTTGGTCGCGTCGAGCCCAGGCAGCACCGATAGCGTCGACGCTGCTGCTGCGCACTCTGAAGGCCTGCTTGGAGCTGGAGCCGAACGAAACAAACCTGCGGATCGCCAACCAGGTGAACCTGGGTCCCCTGCTGCTTCGCTTCGAGGGGAGCGCCTGTCTGCTGGGTCGCCGGCCCCTGTTGCAGTTCAGCTTCTCGACCGTTCGCGTGATGCTCGGTTCCTACCGTCTGATCGAGCGCACCCTGCCCCAGCCCAAACCCCAACGGATGCCCTTCTTTGCCCTCATCGCCGTCGGCGCAGACGCCAACTGGCTCTGTGCCCGCGGACGGGGCGGTGGCCTGGCGCTATGGGTGAAGGACCCTGCCATCCAGCGATGACGATCAGCGTCGCCCTGGCCATGCTCCATCGGGATGGACGCTGGCTGTTGCAGCTGCGCGATGACATCGACTCGATCATCTATCCGGGCCACTGGGGTCTGTTCGGAGGCCATGTCGAGCCGGGAGAGTCTCCGGCTGACGCTGTTCAGCGCGAACTGGAGGAGGAAATCAGCTGGGCTCCCTCAGCTCCGCTGCAGCCCTGGTTCAGCGATGACAGTGGCACCCGCACTGCCCATGTGTTCCGTGGTGCGCTGACGGTGCCCCTGGAACAGCTGTGCCTTAAGGAAGGGCAGGACCTCAAACTCGCCAGCCTGGAGGAGCTCTGCAGCGAGACGATCTGGAGTGATCACTGCCAGGAGCTGCGTCCGATCGCCCCAGGCTTGTCCATCGTCATGCGCCGTCTGCTGGCCGAGATGGATGACGCCTGAAGCCTGGTTCGACATTGAGGACGGCGAAGCCTGGCTGGGGGGTGCGCCGGTCCTGCAGTCCCTGTCGCTGCAGCTGCGACTGGGGGAATCCACCACGGTGCTGGGACCCAACGGAGCCGGCAAGAGCAGCCTGGTGAAGCTGATTGATCGCAGCCTGCATCCGATCGTCAAGCCGACGGCCCACCTGAAACTGTTCGGGTCATCAACGGCGAATCTCTGGGGGTTGAGGCGACGGTTGGGGGTGGTGACCAGTGAGCTGGAACAACGCATTCCCGCTGGCTGTCCTGCCCGGGAGGTGGTGCAGAGCGGCCTGTTCGGCTCCATGCGCCTCGGACGAGACCAGGTGCCAAGTACCGCTCAACGGGACCTCAGCGACAGCCTCATCAAACAACTGGATCTGCAGTCGATCGCCGAACAACCGTTCGGGATGTTGTCGGATGGTCAGAAACGCCGTCTGTTGATCGCGCGGGCGCTGGTGCACGCTCCGGAGGTTCTGGTGCTCGATGAGCCGAGTCGAGCCCTGGATCTGAAGGCCTGCCACCAGCTGCTCAGCACCCTGCAGCAGCTCTGCCGCCAGGGCACCACTGTGGTGCAGGTGACCCATCGCATCGACACGATTGTTCCTGAGATGCAGCGGGTGCTGTTTCTCTCTGGGGGCCAGATCGTGGGAGACGGCACGCCCGACGAGATGCTTCAGGACACGCCGCTCAGCACGCTGTTCGACACACCGCTGCGGGTGGTGCACGCCAATGGCTTCCGTCAGGTGCTGCCGGCCTGAACAGGAGAGGCCTCGAGCCACTGCTGCAGGCTGCGCAACGGCTGATCGGGCGAACTGGTGATTTCAATGATGCGCCCACTGGCGGCCGGACTCTCCAGAGCATCGAGGCAGACCCGGGCCACCAGCCGCCGGGGAATGCTGCTGCTCTGCTGCTGATCCGCTCCCGTGAACACAACCCCTTCCGCCTCAGCGCGACCATCGTCCTCACTGAGGCCACCCGGACGGATAACGGTCCAATCCAGGCCACTTCGCTCCAGCCAGCGCTCACCCAGTCGTTTCCACACCAGGATCAAACCGAACAGATTCAGCGGGTGCAGCCAGCGACCCGCGCAGAGGGAACTCACCAACACCACCCGTTGGAGGCCGACGGCCCGGCAGGCCTGCACCTGAGACTGCACGCCAGCAGCGTCCACCTGCAGTGGACCAGCGAGATTGATCGATGGCCTGGCTCCCGTGGCAATCACCAGTGCCGTGCATCCCTTCAGGGCATGCAGCAGCGCCTCACCAGAGTTGAGATCGAGTCGTTGCACGTCGAGACGTTGATCACGCTCAGCCGCTGCCAGTGCCGGAGGCAACGTGGACTCCGGCCGCACGATGGCCCGGACGGACATGCCCCGCTGCAGGGCTTCCTCCACCACCCGCCATCCGGTTTTGCCGGAGGCACCGGACACCGCCACTCGCTGCATCAGCCGTTTGTCAGAGGTCACCAGTCAACTGCCCCTGGGACCGTCGCAGCACGCCATGGCGCGGTGCAAACAGGAAGGCCAGCAGGAACTGCGCTGTTTGAACCAAGACGATGCAACCGGCGGTGGAGCTGTCGGTCCAGTAGCTGACGAACACACCGAAGACACTCGACAGGACGCTGCTGATCACCGCCAGAACCGTCATGCGATCAAAGCGATCGGTGAGCAGATAGGCCGTGGCGCCAGGTGTCACCAGCATCGCCACCACCAGAATGATGCCCACCGTCTGCAGGCCAACCACCGCCGCCAGGGAGAGCAGGCCCAGCAGCATGTAATGAAGAACACCCGTATTGATCCCGATCGAGCGGGCGTGGGTGGGGTCGAAGCAGAACAACATCAGATCCCGCCGGAACAGCAACAGCAGCAGCAACACGAGTGCTGAGATCAGCAGCGTCTGCTGAATGTCTCCGGCTGTGATGCCGAGGACGTTGCCGAACAGGATGTGGGTGAGGTCAATGTTGCTGCGGGTCTTGGACACCAGCACCAGACCGAGAGCAAAAAACCCCGTGAACACCAGACCGATCACGGTGTCTTCCTTGACCCGGGACTTCTGCTTCACAAAGCCGATCGCCGCCACCGAACCCACCCCGAACACAAACGCCCCCAGCGAAAAGGGCAGACCCAGGGCGTAGGCCACCACCACTCCGGGCAACACCGCATGGGACACGGCATCCCCCATCAGCGCCCAACCCTTCAGGGTCATGTAGCAGGACAGCAATCCGCAGACGCCCCCCACCAGAGCACTGACCAACAGCGCTCTCACCATGAAGGCATGACTGAGGGGCTCCAACAGCCAATCCATGCAGGGCAGACAGGGGGTGATTCATCCTCAACCATGAAAGCGACGGTTGAGCCTGCGCGGAGAGCCATCAGGATGGGGGCCCAGGCTTCGGCCCGATGCCCCGCGCCTCCACCCTGATCGCCAGGCCGGCCTTGCGCCGGTTGCCGACACGGCCGAGCCGGCTTGTGCAGGGGCTGATTCAACGGGTGCTTCCCCGGCTGTTCCGGCTGCAGGGCCTTGAACTGCGCAGCGGCAACGCCGCCCAGGGTCTGGCGAAGGCGTTCGCTGCTCAACAGGCAGGAGAGAGCACGCTTCTGATCGCGTTCCGCCATCCCAGCACCCGGGATCCGTTGGTGCTGGCGGATCTGTTCTGGAATCGCATTCCCGCTGAGGCGGCCGCCTTGCTCCAGCCCCTGCCACGGCCGGTGGAGCTGCGCTTCCTCTACGACCGCGGCATCCCGATCTGGGCCGGCCCGGTGATCGGATGGCTGCTGCAGCGCTGCGGAGGAATCGCCATTCACCGCGGCCGACTCGACCGTCCAGCCCTTGCCCAGGCCCGTGCCGCGTTGGTGCAGGGCCGCCATGCCCTGGTGGTCGCACCGGAAGGCGCCACCAACAATCTCTCCGGAGAAATGGCGCCGTTGGAGCCGGGTGTGGCGCAGCTGGCCTTCTGGGCCGCCGATGATCTCGCCAAAACCAACGACAGTCGGGAGCTGCAGTTGCTGCCGCTTGGCATCCGCTACAGCTGGCGCCAGCAGCGCTGGGGCGCTCTCGATCAACGGCTCAATGCTCTGGAAACCCATCTTGGCGTTGAGCCTTTGGAGGAGCCAGCCGAGGATCCGATCAGCCCACGCCGAGACCGATTGCTTCACATCGGTGCCCACCTGATGACGGCCCTTGAGCAACTGGAGCGCCTTAATCCCCCGGAGGGTCAAAGCCTGACGGAACGAATCGAGGCGTACAGGCGGCACGGTCTGGCCACAGCGGAAGCGCACTTTCAGCTGAAGGCCGGCGGCACCCTGCAGGAGCGCTGCCGCCGCATCGAACAGGCGGCCTGGGATCGCATTTACCGGGAGGGACTGGACCAGCTGCCGCCCCTCGAACGGGGCCTGGCGGACTGGGAAGCCCAGGAAGCCGATCTGCAGCTCAGCCGCATGCGGCTGGTGGAGCACTTCACCAGCGTCAGTGGTCATTACGTCAGTGATGCACCGGACTTCGACCGTTTGGCGGAGATGCTGCTGCTGGTGGAGGAAGCGATCGGCTGGATCGAATCCAAGCCCTGGCCAGCACGGCCTTCTCTGGGACCGCAACGGGTGGAGCTGAGCCTCGGTGATCCCCTGCCAGTGCACACCCGTCTCCAGGACTACCGGCACAACAGACGTCGCGCCGTCCAGCACCTCACCCAGGCGTTGGACGACGAGCTCAGCTCACTGATCTCTCCAGCCTGAATCTTTCCTCCAGGACACCTCAATGCTCATCGCTTATCTCGTCTGCCTGCTGGCCGGGGCCGTGCTGATCAGCCTGTCCCTCGACAATGAGGGAGGTTTGGACGGTGAGGCGGGCAACCTGTCCTTGCTGTTCAGCACACCGTTCTGGTCCTTCGGACTGACGGGATTTGGGCTCTGCGGTGTGCTGATGTTGCTGTTGAGTCCGCCAGGGGCCTGGATTCCCCCCAGCGCTGTGGCTCTGCCCATGGGCTTGCTGATGGGATGGGGTGCCAATCGAGTCCTGAAGACCCTGGGCCGCCGCGAGGCCGACAGCCTGGTGCGCAGCGATGACCTGATCGGACAGCAGGGCAGGGTCTCTCTGACGATTGAGGCCGGCGAGCGGGGCTTTGTGGAACTGAGCGTCCGCGGCAGCCTGATCCGTCGTCCGGCTCGCTGCCGCCAGGGACGCCTTCCCCGCGACACCAACGTTGTGGTGATCCGTGCCGATGCCAACACCCTGGAGGTTGAAACGCTGGAGACCCCCGATTAAGGGCTGTTTGATCAAACGGCGCTAAGCAAGGGCATCGCTCCCGGCTGCCATGACGCATCCACCAGGTCTGCAGACCCAGGCCACAACACCGGCATTCCTTCCCCCCAACCGCAACCAGAGCGAGGCGGTCATCGGCGGTGTTACCGCTCTGTTCATCCTCCTGGTGGCCCTGAACCTGATCAGTCGCTGGATGATCCGGATCTGCCGGCCCAACGAGATGCTGGTGGTCACAGGAAGCCGCAGCAACCAGGGTCAGCAGGGAATGAAGGGCTACCGGGTGGTGGCCAACGGCGGCTGGACTTTCGTCAAGCCGATCCTGGAAACCGCCCGCCGCATGGATGTCACGTTGTTGCCGGTGCTGGTGGAGGTGAAGAACGCCTACTCCAAGGGGGGGACACCGCTGAACATCCAGGCGATCGCCAATGTGAAGGTGAGCAGCGATCCCGATGTGCGTAACAACGCCATCGAGCGCTTTCTCGGCCGTGATTCGGAAGAGATCGTGCAAGTGGCCAAAGAAAACCTGGAGGGCAACCTGCGCAGCGTGCTGGCCCAGCTCACCCCGGAACAAGTGAATGAGGACCGACTGCGCTTCGCTGAACGAATCGCCGATGACGTCGGCGATGACCTGCGACGACTCGGGATGCAACTGGACACCCTCAAAATTCAGAGTGTCTTCGATGACGTGGATTACCTGAACTCGATCAGCCGCCGCCGGGTGGCCCAGATCGTCCGGGATGCGGAAATCGCAGAGGCCGAGGCCATCGGAGAAGCCGAGCGCAAGGAGGCCGAGATGGAAGAAGTGGCGGAGGTGGTCCGCACCGAAGCCGACACCGTGGTGCTGGAGAAAGACAACGCGGTGCGCACCAAGGTGGCCCAGATGGAGAAGCAGGCCCGTTCCGAGGAGGAACGCACCACGGCAGCGGAACTGGAAGCAAGAGCGAAGGCCCAGCAACAGCTGCAGAAAGTGCGCTCCGAGCTGGAGCGTCTGAGGCTGGAGGCGGAGGAGGTGCTGCCTGCCCAGGCGAGGCAACGGGCGCGGGAACTGCGCGCCCGCGGTCAGGCGGCTGCCACCGCCGAGGATGTGAAGGCCAGCGCCCTGGTCAATGACCTGCTGACCCAGGTGTGGGAGGACGCCGGCAGCACCGCTGAGCTGGTGTTCCTGCTTCAGCAGATCGAGATGGTGCTCGACCAGGCCACGCGGCTTCCTTCACGACTGACCCTGAAACGGATCACCAGCCTCGATGGCAACGACGCCACCAGCCTCGCCAGCCTCGTGGCCCTGAACCACGTTGTGGTTCGCCAGTTCTTTGAGCAGGTGAAGGAGATCCTCGGCATCGACCTGCTCGCCACCCTGTCCACGACTCAGCAAGGAGACAACTGATGTTCATTGCCATCGGACTCACCGGCGCCGCCGGCATCTGGGCCTTCGTGGTGCTGCTGCGACAGCTGTATTACATCTGTCAGCCCAGTGAGGTGCTGATCTTCGCCGGTCTGCGCCGCACCACCGGCAGCGGCCGGAGTGTCGGCTATCGAACCGTGCGCGGCGGCAGTGCCCTACGCATTCCCCTTCTGGAGGAGGTGATGCGGCTCGATTTGAGCAACATGATCATCGACCTCAAGGTGGATAACGCCTACTCCAAGGGAGGCATTCCGCTGAACGTCTCCGGGGTTGCCAACATCAAAATCTCGAGCGATGAGCCCGGGATCCATAACGCCATCGAACGCCTGATCGGCAAGGAGCAGGATGAGATTCGGCACATCGCCAAGGAAACCCTTGAGGGCAACCTGCGCGGCGTGATGGCCAGCCTGACGCCGGAACAGCTCAACGAAGACAAGGTCACCTTTGCCCGCACCCTGCTGGAGGAAGCGGAGGACGACCTGCAGAAACTGGGGCTGGTGCTCGACACCCTGCAGATTCAGAACATCTCCGACGATGTGCGCTACCTCGATTCGATCGGCCGCAAGCAACTGGTGGAACTGAAGCGTGATTCCCGCATCGCAGAAGCGGAAGCGAAGTCACAGTCATCGGTGAAGCAAGCGGAGAACGAACGGATCACGGCACTCAGGCGGCTCGACAAGGACCTTGCGATTGCCACTGCCGATGCAGAAAAACGGGTGAAGGACGCCCTGACGCGCCGCGAGGCCCTGGTGGCGGAGGTTCAGGCTGAGGTGGGAGCCGAACTGGCCCGTGCCGAAGCTGAGCTGCCGGTGCAACAGGAACGCATCAAGCAGGTCACCCAGCAGCTCGAAGCGGATGTGATCGCCCCGGCAGAATCGGAATGCCAAACAATGATGGCCGAGGCCAAAGGTGAAGCGGCCACGATCGTCGAGCAGGGTCGCTCCCAGGCGGAAGGTCTGCGGGATCTGGTGGAGTCGCTGAAACGGTCCGGCGATGACGCCAAACGATTGTTCCTGCTGCAGAAACTCGAGCCGCTGCTGACGATGCTCAGCGACACCGTTCAGCCGATCGAGGTGGAGGAGGTGAACCTGATCGGTGAGCGGGAGGGGCAGATCAACCTGTCCCTGGCCACCTTGCTGAAACAACTGCAGGAGAGCACCGGCTTGCGTCTGCCTGTCAGCGAGAGCGAATGAAACGGTTCATCCGGCCACAGTTTCGCCAGGATGAACAGTCAAATTCCCTGTCCTCATGTCGCGTGCCACCCGTCTGATCAACCGTCTGGACAAGGTGCTGGCCCGGCATGACAGCTTCGGCGACGATCCGGCGGCCTTCGTGGACAGCGTGTTCGCCGAAATCGAAGAGCAGCTGGAACTGGTGAAGGCCAAGTCGAAGCCCGAACACTGGGCTGAGATCTATGTGGAACGGGATCGCGCCCGGATCAAGGAGCAGGTGCTCAACCGCGTGATGGCGCGCGGAGCCGAATCAATCGACTAAAGGGAATCGTCGCTGGAGCTGTTGCCGGTCAACAGATCCGGCGGCAACCCACCGAACGTCATGGCGAGATTCTCTGGGGTGAACACCTCGGAGGTTTCGCCGTAGGCCAGAACGGTTTTGTTGATCAACACCACGAGATCGCAGAACTCCCGCACATGACTCAAGTCATGGGTTGAGATCAGGATCGTGCGGCCGTCCTCGCGGAACTGCATGAACAGTTCCGCCATCAACTTTTCAGTGCGCACGTCAACGCCGTTGAAGGGTTCATCCAGCAGGAGCACATCGGCACGCTGCGCGATCGCCCGAGCCAGAAACGCGCGTTTGCGCTGTCCACCGGAGAGGGCTCCGATCGGCCTTGAGCGAAGGTCAAACAGATCGACCCGCTTCAGGGCATCGCGCACGGCCACCCGATCGGAACTGCGGGGAATGCGCAGCAGATTCATGGCGCCGTAGCGCCCCATCATCACCACATCCCAGACGGAGACAGGGAATTGACTGTCGATCCCCTCGCTCTGGGGCACATAGGCCACCGACTGCTGCCGCTGGGCCTCCGCGACCGGAGCACCGTTGATACGGATGCGTCCACGGGATGGACGGACAAAGCCGGTGAGAGCTTTGAACAAGGTGGACTTGCCGGCACCGTTCATGCCCACCAGGCCGCAGATGCAACCAGCGGGCAGATGCAGGCTGGCGTCGTACAGCGCCACGGTGCCGTTGTAGTCAACGCAGAGCTGATCCGCCTCGATCCGCATCAGCGCTGCACCTCCAGAAGTCCGGTCCTGATCAGATCCACATTGTGACGCTGGAGCTCCAGCAAGGAGGCGGCCGGTCCATCCGCCTCCGAGAGGGAATCAACGTAAAAGCTGCCCCCGAAGCGGGCCCCAGCGGCAGCGGCCACCTCGCGCTGCGCCTTGTCGGAGACCGTGCTTTCGCAATAAATCGTGGGAATGTCACGCTCCCGAACGGTCGCGATCAGGCGGGCCATCCGCTTCGGCGTGACCTGACTCTCCGCATTCACCGGCCAGAGGTAGGCCTCCTCGAAGCCATAGTCCTGCGCCAGGTAGGAGAAGGCCCCTTCACAGGTCACCAACAGCCGACGCTCTGGCGGAATGGTTTGAAGGGCGTCGCGCAGATCACGGTCCAACTGCTGAAGCTCAGCCTTGTAGACGGCGGCATTGGCTGCGAACTGTTCAGCGCCAGCTGGATCGAGGTCTGAAAAAGCATCCACCAAGCGATCCACGTAGTGCATCGTCCGCTGCGGCGACATCCAGGCGTGGGGATTGGGCTTTCCGGCGTAAGAATCCTCTGTGATCAGCAGCGGTTGCATCCCTTCGGCAAGGGTGAGGGTCGGCACGTCACCAGCGGCGGCCGTGAATCGACGGAACCAGAGCTCCAGGCCCAGACCGTTTTCAACAATCAGATCAGCGGAACTGGCCCGTTCGATGTCACTGGGGGTGGGCTGATAGCCGTGGATTTCCGCTCCAGGCTTGACGATGGAGCGCACCTGCAGGCGATCCCCGGCCACATTGCGGGCCAGATCGGCCAGCACGGTGAAGCTGGTGAGAACCGTTGGTCTGGCATCGAAGGTTTGCTGCTCTGAATCGCGACTGCTGCAGCCCGCCACCGCAACAAAGACCAGCAGCAACAGGCTGAACGAATGTCGAACCGCCCTTTTCAACGACGCCATAACAGCTGCGACGTCAACGCCATTGCACTGCAGGCATCATTGCCTGTGGAGAGCCAGTGACGTCGATGCGCAAGAAGGAACGGGCGCAGGTGGTGCTGGAACGGCTGAACAAGCAGTATCCAGAGACGCCGGTCCCTCTGGATCACACCGATCCATTCACGCTGCTGATCGCGGTGCTGCTCAGCGCCCAGTGCACAGACAAAAAAGTGAACGAGGTGACCCCGGCTCTGTTTGCGGCTGGGCCTGACCCTGCGGCCATGGCCCAACTGGAGGAGCAACAGATCCTGGAGCACATCCGCCAACTGGGCCTGGCGAAGACCAAAGCCAAGAATGTCCGCCGACTCGCGCAGTTGCTGCTTGAGCGTCACGACGGCGAGGTCCCCCAGAGTTTCGAGG
>ERZ802830.4469-NODE-4469-length-11204-cov-29.773_pt1 | contig 11204 bp, 12 predicted proteins | sample MGYA00345654_ERZ802830 | MGnify/ENA primary metagenome ERZ802830 (study PRJEB30503, sample SAMEA104212375) | marine metagenome | biome: Westerlies Biome; feature: [SRF] surface water layer (ENVO:00010504) within the epipelagic zone...; material: water...
CATTTCAACGAAAGTAACATTCCAGTTAAATTCTTTGCTAGTCCATTAGCAACTATCGTAGCTATTTTAATGGCAGGAATGATAGGTGGAGAAGAAGAAGAGAACCCAGGCATCTTGACTCCAGGACCTGGGATGTTGTCAGCCTAGAAGGAAACCCCCATGAAAGTGAGAGCATATGACCTGGTCAACATTTTGAGCCAGGTAGACCTAGTTAAATCATCAAAGTTACTGTCCCAAGAACAAAAGCAGCATGTCTTCAAGGAAATGCTGACAGACCTTCCTATGGACATGTTCTGCAGTGGTCAAAAGAATACAAGAGCTGCATTGGTTGACGTTTTAACAAAGGAGATAAAACCAGATGAGCCCAAGAAAAAAGTCACCCCCAAAGGTAAAAAACCCAAACCTAGCGAGAAAAAATAGTTACTTCAAGACACTCATGTCCACGCCAGAAGGACGAGAGTTAAGAAGACAATGGTCGACAAAGCCAAGGAAGAACCCTGGTAGACCTATGGGTGTTCCTGACGGACATACTAAAGAAACAATTGCTCCCATCAGAGAACAAGCCAAAAAGGACGCTAAAAAGGTAGTAAAAATTATGAGTGATAAATACAACATTGAAGATGAGTACCAAAAGGAAGCCCTTACAACTGCAGTAGAAGTTATGCGGTTAGACGGTCAGTCCAGAGAAAGACTTGCAGCCGCACGTCTAGTCTTAGATTTTACCAAGAGCAAGCCAGCAACAAAGTCTGATGTCTCTATTAGTAAAGCCGAAGACTTCTTGGCATCCCTTTTAACTGAAGAAGAAGAAGAGCAAACACATGAACAAGCAGCTGAAGGAAGTACGGAAGAAACTGCTGACTGATTTTGATTTTTACTCTAAGTCTGCCCTCAAGATAAGAACTAAAGAAGGCAAGATTCACCCTCTTAAAATAAACGCTGCACAGACAATACTTAACAATGCTGTTAATGACCAATTGTCTACCGAAGGCAAGATACGCATCATCATTCTTAAAGCTAGGCAGCAGGGTCTTAGTACTTACACTGGTGGATACCTTTATTACTCAGTAAGTCAGCAAGCAGCTAGAAAAGCCATGGTTATTACGCACCATGCAGATTCGACTAGGGCTCTCTTTGATATGACCAAGAGATTCCACGAACATTGTCCAGCTATTCTTAAACCACACACTAAATACAGTTCACGAAGGGAGTTAAGTTTTGATGTTCTTGATTCGTCTTTTGTTGTTGCAACGGCAGGTTCTGAGAATATTGGGCGAGGTGAAACAATTAGTCATTGCCACGCTTCAGAACTTGCGTTCTGGCAAAAATCTACAGCCTTGGACAACTGGAACGGACTCACTCAAGCAGTTCCTAACTCCCCAGGCACAGCTATTTTTGTTGAGAGTACAGCTAACGGTGTCAACGGTATTTTTTATGACCTTTGGCGTGGTGCTGTCAATGGTACTAATGGTTATGTTCCTGTGTTTATCCCTTGGTATATTGACCCTGCGTACCGTGAGAGTGTGTCAGAAACATTTGAAAGGACTCCTGAAGAAGAAGACTTAGTAGACAAGTATGACCTAGACAATGAGCAGCTAATGTTTAGGCGTAAAAAGATAGCCCAGAATGGTATCGACTTGTTTCGTCAGGAGTATCCATCGTATGCCGATGAAGCCTTCCTAACTACTGGTAGACCGGTGTTCAATCCTGAGCAACTAGCAGAACAGTTGACCTCTACAAGAGACCTAGAGTCTCGTCTTGCTTTAGAAGGCGATGAGTTTGAGAACAACCATCGTGGTGAGCTTTTTGTCTTTAGACCTCATGTCCCTGGTGAGCAGTATGTCATCGGTGCTGATGTGGCTATGGGTGTTCGTGGCGGTGACTACAGTTGCGCTCAAGTATTAGACTCAAAGAAGCGTCAGGTCGCTATATGGCGAGGTCATGTACATCCTGATTACTTTGCGACAATCCTTTATAAGCTTGGCGAATACTACAACGAAGCTCATATCTGTGTAGAAAACAACAGTCATGGAATCTTGACATGTACCCGGTTAGGTAAAGACATGGCCTATGGAAACTTTTATACAGAAGTCCAGCACGACAAGGTGACTGATAGAGAAACTGTAAAACTTGGGTTCTCTACCACCGCAAAAACTAAACCCCTAATCATTGACAAACTAAGAGCGTCAATGCGTGAAAATGAAATAGAACTCAATGACAAAGTCACTATTAGAGAAATGATGACATACATCGTCACTGAGTCAGGTGCAATGCAGGCAGAGGCAGGATGCTTTGATGACTGCGTTATGTCCTTGGCCTTAGCAAATTATGTGCATGAGGGTGCCTGGGACCCTATTGATTCTTCAGACAGCTACTACATAGAGATGGTATAAAAATGGCAAAGAAGCTAAAAGAGAAAAAACTGTCAGATAGCAACATCGTTGCTTTGGTAGACGAGCAGGTAGGCTTATCTGTCGGATATGCAGACTCAGAGCTATCTACAGAAAGAGCAAAGATAATCGACTATTACAATGGAACTTTGCCCAGACCAGTACATGAGGGTAACTCTAAGTATGTTTCTTTAGATGTCTACGATGCAGTAGAGAGCCTTAAGGCAGCTTTACTTGAAACCTTCTCCAGTGGAAACAAGACAGTGCGCTTTGCTGCACAAAATGAAGATGACGTAGAGAAAGCCAAAGTATGCACTGAGTACACTGATTATGTTGTACACCGTCAGAATGACCTCTACACGACTATGTCTACAGTTATCCATGATGGCCTCATTGCTAGAGCAGGAGTTGTCAAAGTATTCTGGGAAGAGTCTGTTGATTATGACTATGAAGATTTCACTGATATTACTGATAGTGAGTTAAACCTACTGCTTGCACAAGAAGGCGTAGAGTTAACAGAAAGCACCACTGACGAGCTTGGGTTAATCTCTGGCAGCATAAGTATTGAGTCTGACACTAGCCAAGTAATCATTGAGAACGTAGCTCCAGAAGAGTTTCTTATTGAAACACAAGCAAAAAGCCTAGAAGACGTTAACTTCTGTGCCCACAGAACTAAGAAGACACTGTCTGACCTACGTCTCGAAGGTTACTCAGAAAAGCTTATAGAAAAGATTGGTGAACACCACGATGTCGACATGGATACAGACCCAGAAGTCCTTGCTAGGTTTGACAATGTAGGAAACTTCCGTGGCACAAAGACTGGTGGTTACCAGGACCAAGTCCGTAACGTCATGGTCTATGAAGCCTACATTATGTTAGACGTTGAAGGCTCAGGTGTCGCTGAGTTATACCGTGTCATCAAAGCAGGTAACGTATTACTACTAAAAGAGAAGTCCGCTAGAAAACCATTCGTTACTTTTGTACCTCTACCAGTACCTCATAGCTTCTATGGTAACAACTATGCAGACAAAGTAGTTGCTACTCAAAATGCTAGGACTATATTGACTAGGTCTATCTTAGACCACGCCATGATTACTAATAACCCACGTTACACAGTAGTCAAAGGTGGTCTTACTAATCCGCGTGAGCTGATTGATAACCGGGTAGGCGGTATTGTTAACGTAAGTCGTGCAGATGCCATTGCACCTATGATGCAAGCTCCTCTAAACCCATTCATATTTAACACAATCCAGATGCTAGACGAAGACAAAGAAGACACTACAGGCGTGTCTAAGATGTCTCAGGGCCTTAACAAAGATGCTATTAGTAAGCAAAACTCAGCTGCAATGGTTGAGCAACTTGCGACCATGTCTCAGCAGAGACAAAAGATAATTGCTCGTAACTTTGCTACTCAGTTTGTTAAGCCATTGTTTCAAGAAGTTTACCAGCTAGTCTGTGAGAATGAGCAGCAGGAACGCATTGTTGAGTTGTCTGGTAAGTATGTCCCTTGTAATCCACGCGACTGGAAAGAGAAGCGCGATGTTGTCATCGAGTTAAACCTTGGCTATGGAGAGCAAGAGAAAGAGTCTCAGAAGTACCTAGCACTTCATGCAATGATGACTAATGACCCTAACCTATCAAAGATGTACCAAGCACCTAACCAGTATGCTTTAGCATCAAAGATTATGGAGCTGACAGGTATTAAAGAAGTCAGTGCCTACCTTACTAATCCTGAGAATCTACCACCTGAGCAACCAGATCCTGCAGAAGAAATGCAGATGCAAATGGCACAGAAGCAGCTTGAGATACAAGAGCGGCAGACGGCCATGGCAGAAACTAAGGCTCAGGTAGAAGCACAGATTAATCAAATGAAGCTAGAGCTTGAAAGAGCAAAAGCTGAGAACCAACACGCTATACAGTCTGACAACCTTGACCTCAAGGAAGAGCAGCTGAAGCACAAGAAGTTAATCGCTGCAGCGGAGCTACTACTAGCTCAACAAGCTGAGGAGATTACTGCCATTGCATCACCTAATGGTTAATGCATTGACCTTAAACCTATGTTCTTAAAGGAGAGCAAAAATGACTGAAGAAGAATTAACTGTACTTGGTAATGACGCGGAAACTCTACTTGCAACAGAGTCATTCACAAGAACCATCAATCTTATGGTGGACTCTACTGTCCAATCATTCTTAGCTTCTGCACCTGAAGAGTCAGACAAAAGAACTGAAGCCTATGCACACTATCGTGCTGTGGTAGACATTGTGAATACTTTGCGGCAGCAAGTCGAAGTGCGTGACCAAATCGATGCCAAGGTAAATGAAACTAACGATGAAGAAGAAGTAACTACTGAAGAGGAATAAGACCATGCCTAACGGTAACGTCAATAGCAATTCCATTTCTGAAGCAGCACTCACATTAGACGATGCTGCAGAAGCCATACTTGGAAATTGGGAGGACCCGGAAACGGTATCCAAAGAAGAACAAGAGGCAACAGATGAAACTACAAGTGAGACTAGTGTAGAAGAATCTGTCGAAACTGAAGATGAAACTGAAGACCTAGAGTACGAAGAGGACGATGAGGACCCTGAAGAAGAGGACGAGTCTGAAGACACTGAAGATGACCAGGAAGAAGCAGAAGAACAAGATGATGACAGCGAAGAAGCTGAAGTCGTTGCGTTTGACGATGACACCCTGGTAGAAATTAGTGTTGATGGTGAGTCTAAGCAGGCATCTATCAAAGACCTCAAAAGATTGTATGGTCAAGAAGCATCTTTAACTAGAAAGTCTCAAGAAACAGCATCACAGCGCAAGATGGCTGATGAACAACTGCAAAAAGCTGATGCGTCATTACAGGCAATGATTAGTCGAGCCCAAGAACGGTTCAAACCTTACTCTGAAGTAGACATGCTAGTTGCGTCTAAAAACATGAGTGCTGAGGATTTTACCCAACTTAGGGCAGAAGCTAAACAAGCCGAAGATGACCTCAAGTTCCTAACTGAAGAGGCCGATGGTTTCTACGGATACGTTAAAAATCAACAGTCCCAAGCTATGCAAGAACAAGCGAAGGAATGTGTCAAAGTTCTGCAGAGAGAAATCCCTGACTGGAACAATTCGATGTATAACGACATCCGTCAGTACGCCATTACTAACGGTTTACCTGAAGAAGCCGTCAATCAATATGTCGATCCTAATGTCATTATGTTACTGAATAAGGCTCGCATGTTTGACCAAACTACTAAGGTAGCCACCGTGAAAAAAGCCAAAGCAGCGAAAAAAGTCCTACGAACTAAGAAGGCACCACCGTCTAAAACTGACATTAAGCGTGAACGTCAGCAGAAGAATGTGGACCGCCTAAGAAGTAATAGTAGTGACTTGGATAACATTGCAGATGTCATTATGTCTAATTGGGAATGATGCTAACTAATCTCAATTTTTAATAAGGTATTTTAACATGACTATGCTTTCAAGCTATGCAACCGTGGGGTTGGCTGAAGACGTTTCGCAAACCATTGCAAACATTTCGCCTAAACAGATTGGGCCGCTGTAGAGTAATCTATAGTTGTAACTAGGAGAATTGCTGGAAAATCGTAGTAGCGTGGTAGCTGCCGACAATCAGCAGCCGAGCCTCATTTTTGAGGAAGGTTCAACGACTATCCCGAAAGGGAGTACACTCAAGTGAGTGGAAGCACCTAGCCCCTCTATATAAAGAGGGTGAAGATATAGTCTGACCAGTATAGAGATATACTGCAGTCCTTAAGAGGACGGAGTAGGAAATAACGAGCCTACTTGAACATAAGTGACATCCACACCATTCCAATCAATGATTAAGACTGAGAAAGTTTCAGCTCGTACATTTGAATTTTTACAAGATGAAATTCGTTCTGCAGGAACTAATGCGCTCGTAGAAGGAGCTGATGCTTCAACTACAGCTATTGGTCAGCCTACTGTTCGTTCTAACGTCACTCAAATCATCGGTGAAGCATTTAAAGTTGCTGCTACTGTTGATGCGGTTAAGACTCATGGTAGAGCAAAAGAAACAGCGTTAAAAATGGTATGCGCTGCCTAAATCATGTGAATTCAGGGGAAGCCTAAGTCGAAAGATATGGTAATCCTGAGCCAAGCCCTAGTTACTAGGGAAGGTGCAACGACTATCCCGGAAGGGAGTACACCCAAGTGGGTGGAAGCGCATGACCCTGTTTATACAACAGGTGATGATATAGTCTCATCTTATGTCGAAAGCATAAGCAGTCTTAAGGATAAAGACGGTTCAAGAGTAACGACCTTGAGCGAAGATTGGTCAAATGATGCCTTGGCCAAAACTTTAAAAGCAATCAAGCTCGATGTAGAAAAGGCGCTAGTGGGAGTAGACCAAGCTGCGGTTAACACTAACGCTTCTACTGCTCGTAAGATGGCTTCTGTCTCACAACAGATTTCTACTACTGTAGATGCAGGTTCCAACTCAACTGACGCGCTTACAGAGGCTAAGTTGATTGAGCTACATCAGACCTGTTATACCAATGGTTCTGAGCCAACTGTGCTTATGATTAAGCCAGCTGATGCCACTATTGTGGCCGGGTTCGCTACAGCCACTGGTCGTAACCGTGAAATCGATGCAAAGACATTAATTAATGTTATTGACGTAATACTTACTCCATTCGGAGAGTTACGAACCGTGATTAACAGAAATCAATTGTCAACTCACGCATTCTTGGTTGACCCATCCATGTTTAAGCAGTGCGTACTGCGTCCGTTTACTCGTACTTTGCTTGCGAAAAATGGCGATGCAGATACTCATTTCGTAGTGGGTGAGATTTCAAACAAGCATGTGAACTATTCCGATTCTGGAATGATTACTGGTCTGTCTTAAGTTTCATAGATAGCGAGTAACTGTAGTACTTGCAGTGGGGCCTGGGTATCCAGGTTCCGCTCTCCTTACTGGAGCTTAGGTCCCATCTGCATTTTACTTATTAAAAGGAGAAGCCATGTCTACTATAGACACAAAAACCACCATGCACGATGTGCAGACAGGAGTCCTTAGGGACAACGATGATAGAAACTTTACTATCAAACAAACACAACACATTCCTCAGAGTTTTCTAGATACGCTTAAGAGACAAAAAGAAAGCTCCTTAGACTTCAAAGAGAAAGACTACATGACTGTTGCATCAGTCCCTGTGGCTGTCCATGAGAAGTGGCTACGCGAAGGTTTCGACATGTTAAAGGAGCCTGCGTTCAAGATAGTTGCCAGGTTAAAACAAGAGAACCTGGACGCATTCCTAACAACTAAAAAGAAGGTATAACCTATGAACAAGGGTAGTCTAAGAACCCAATTTAAAGCTGTATTAAACCGCAGCGATATCACTGATACCCTTGCTGATACCTTCATCGACCAAGGCATCACTAGAATCCAAAGGACTCTAAGAATACCTTCAATGGAAGCCAAGCATACTTATAATATCTCTACGTCTATCACAAGCATTGTGCTGCCGTCTAACTTCCTAGAAGCAATTGACCTCTACTATGACAATAGGACCTTAGTAAGAATTCCTATGGCTGAAATGCAGGACCTAAAGAAAGCAGGTACACAAGGCAGTCCTTACTACTTTACTAGAGAAGGATCTGCGTTCTTGGTTAGCCCATACCCAAGCAGCGGTAGTCTCACTCTTAACTACTATGCTCAGTTTGTCGATATGGTCTCTGACTCTGATGAGAATGCATTAGCGGCTATTGCGCCAGACTTAATCATTTATGCAGCTCTAACTTATGCATCTGACTATTACTTAGACGAGAGGTCTCCAGTGTTTGAAAGTAAATACCAGGCATTCCTCGATGAGATACAAGTACAGGCAGATGACCAAGAGTTAGCCGGGTCTCTCCAAAGCATAAGACCAGCGTATACACTCTAACAATAAAGGAGCTTATCTATGGCTAAATCAAGTTTCTTTAGTACTACTGGTATTACTGCAACTAATACTAACGTAATCGAATCATCAGTTATCTCTGCTGCTAATAGTGCAGAACTTGCAGCAAGTGCATTTGATTCATTAGACGATAGGTATCTAGGTAACAAGTCATCTAATCCAACTGTAGATAACGATGGTGAGGCATTAGTCGTTGGTACGCTTTATTACAACACTGTGTCTAATCAAATCTTAGTCTACAAAGACGTTGGTTGGCAAAACCTTACAGCTGCAGGTTCACTACAGGTATCGCAGAATCTTGCTGACCTAAATAACGCAGAAACCGCAAGAAGCAACTTGTCTCTAGGAGACTCTACACAAGACACGTATTACATCAAGTCCAGAGCCTCCTCTGGAACAGCTATAAAAGTCGAAGGCACTATTGAGGCTTCAGGTAGCATGGATGCAACGGCTTACAAACGAAGTGGGACAACCTTTTTAGATCCTACTGGCTCACTAACTAACGTCACCTTAGACGCAGGAAACTTTTAATAACTTATACAACAACACCAAATGAGGCTCTCCCCCAATGGCACAAACGATTAAAATCAAAAGAAGTACAGGCTCCTCTGCACCTTCAACACTTGCAAATGGTGAGTTGGCCTATTTAAATAATTCTACAACCAAAAAGCTCTACATAGGCCGTCCTGGTGGAGGCACTGGTGACATAGATGTCATTGGTGGTAAGTACTACACAGATGTTATTGATGCAAGGACAGCTAACTCTGAAGCCGCTGTTGCAACGACTAATACCTCCAGTAGGACATACAAGGTACAGAAAGATAGCAACGACCATTCTGTTGTTAACGTGCCTTGGGTTGACACTAACACTGTGTACACTTTGCCTTTAGCTTCAAGCAGTACTAGAGGCGGTGTCAAAATTGGCTACACAGAAAGTGGTAAGAATTATCCTGTTGAGCTTAGTTCTGAAAAGATGTATGTCAATGTTCCTTGGACTGACACTAGTGGTGACAACAAGCTACCACTTGCTGGTGGAACCTTAACTGGAAATATTGTACTTGGGGATGATAACAAAGTTCAATTTGGTGGTACGACTACTAATCTTGAGATTTATAACGATGGTGCTAAATCTTATATAAAAGAAAATGCATCAGGTAACTTAGAAATACACGCAACTGACTTCACTATTATGGATGGTGGTGGTCAGACAATGATGAGTTTTGATGCTGATGGTGTTTTAAGACTTTACGACCAACAAACGGCTACTCCTTCCGAAAAGTTAAAAACGCAAACTACAGGTATTTATGTCAGCGGCACAATGAATTCTACTGGCATAAAACTTGGTAATGAAACTGTTATTGTTGACAGTATAAAAGACGAAGACAATATGTCTTCTAATGATGCAGATTCATTAGCAACACAGCAGTCAATTAAAGCTTATGTAGATGCCTCAGTGCCTACGTCTGTTGCTACTGCCACTAATGCCACTAATGCCGCTAACGTAACCCTTTCAGCAGACAACAGCACTAACGCTTCTCACTATATCCCTTTTGCTAACTCAGCCACAGGCAACCAAGGTCTACAGACTGACAGCGCATTAGTTTATAACCCAAGCACTAACGGTTTATCTGTTGGTACTAGCGGTAACATAGCTACTGGAACGCTTAGTGTTTCTGGGGATATATCAGTAACAGGTACAGGTAGCACACTTCATGGCCCAAGTACCTTCTATATTGACCCTGCACCAGACGATACAGGCGAAGTTGGTGGGCGTACTGCTGATGGTCAAACAACAGACACAGGTACAGTAGTCATCCTAGGTGACTTACGTGTCACTGGTGAAACTACTACTGTCAACTCAACGACTGTTAGTGTTGGTGACAACGAGATTGTCCTTAATGGTGACCACACAGGTACTCCAACGCTAGACGCAGGGATAAGAGTCGAGCGTGGTTCACAGACTGATGCTTGGTTGAATTGGGATGAGTCTGAGGGTTCATGGGTAGTCAATGAAGCGCAGTCTTCCTCACCGTATTTCTACACGCTACTTCACTCGAACAACTTTGAGACTGCATACACTGGCAATATTGACGGTGGTACATTCTAAGCTCGTAACACCATAGTTACACCCCTATCTCTCTCTAGTCTATATAGACACCCAAATCCTACTCTAAGGAGAATGCCACATGGCTCAGACGATTAAACTCAAGCGTTCAGCGACCGCAGGAAATACACCAGGATTAAACCAATTGGAACTTGGTGAAATCGCTATTAACACTGCTGATGGCAAGATGTTTATCAAGAGAGACGATGGTACTGCTAATGACCCTTCTATAGTAGAAGTCGGCAGTACAGGCTCATTCCTACCCCTCAGTGGCGGCAGTCTCACAGGCACTTTACAAGGAACGCGAGTAGGACTTGGTGACACGCCACACGCTACAGCCGCACTAAGAATTTCTACAACTAATCAACACATAAGGCTGAACAATGGCTCAGAACTTGGAATTATAGAATTAGATTCTGATGGTGAGCTAAACGTTTGGGCGCATGGCGATGGAGAGGTAATTAATCTTAGAACTGGATCTGGCGTTGGGTCTGACATTGTAAAAATAGACAACACAGGCATAGACGTACTTGGCTCAGTTGTAGCCGATGGGTTGACTGTAGATGCGGCACAAAGTAACTTTAATGACAGCGCAGGGTCGGTTATAGCTTTTCAAAAATCTGGAAGCGCAAAAGCGTGGATAGCTAACAGGTCTTATGGTTTTCACAATGGCAACGGTCTTGCTATTAACACTACAGACGCTAACCCCATAAGATTTGGCACAAACAATACAGAACGTCTCAAAATAGCCTCCAACGGTGACATCAGCTTCTACAATGACTCTGCGGCAC
>ERZ802830.4471-NODE-4471-length-11203-cov-7.24569_pt1 | contig 11203 bp, 10 predicted proteins | sample MGYA00345654_ERZ802830 | MGnify/ENA primary metagenome ERZ802830 (study PRJEB30503, sample SAMEA104212375) | marine metagenome | biome: Westerlies Biome; feature: [SRF] surface water layer (ENVO:00010504) within the epipelagic zone...; material: water...
CTTTGGCCGGTAACCATTTTAGGTTTTGCTATTGCCATTAGACAAAGAAGAAAAGATTCAAAATAAGAGATTATGAATAATAAAGTAATGTTTATTGTCGGATGTATAGTCTTTTTGATTTATATCTACTTTTACTTTCGAATTGTATTAAGACAAAAATTCGGTAAGAAAAAAGATAAAACTTAAAAAAAGTAGCTAATCCAATGAAATTTAAAGTCAAAAGATTTTAAATCTCCTTACCTTTTTTGTTCTTATTCACTAAAAGGCATAATCCTGCTTAGGAGTTTTTCGTATCTTGTTTATATTAATCATAAACCAATTACAATGAAAAAACTGTTTTTTTTTATGTGTATTAGCCTACCAGCACTACTAGCTGCACAAAAATGGGTAACTCCCGTAATTAATGGATATGGAAAAATCAAATATGCAAAAAACGTTGCCGTCCAACCCGATCCTAGTCTGGAATACAATATCGTTTATAAAATTACAACTAGCGAAACAAGAGAAGGAATAAATAAAGGATTGAATGGAATTGCACATGCTATTAACATGCTTGGTTGTACTAATATTTTTAATGATGCGGTCAATATTGTAGCGACGATTCAAGGCCCTGCAACATCGATAGTTTTGAGTGATAGTGCCTACCTAGAAAAGTTTGGTGAAAAAAATCCAAATACTGAGATCATAGAGCTTTTATCCAACTATGGGGTAAAATTGTTTGTTTGCTCCCAAGCCACCGCTTACAAAAAAATAGAACTAAATCAAATCAATAAAAATATTACTGAAGCACTTTCTGGATCAAGTGTTCTTTTAAATTATCAATTGAATGGATATGCCCTAATGCAATAACAACCAAGCACGCAGTATTTACTCTTAGCTGGATTCTAAAACTTTGTATCCTTAGAAAAAACCAGACGATCATAAACAAAGATTAGAAGCTAGGGTTTATTTCCGAGAAAAACCTCAATTTCCTGCTCTGTAAAGTCATGTAAATCCAAAGTTAGTTTTCGGTGTAGAATTTGTTAAACAGACTAGTTGCATAAAACCTCTTAAAGAAAAACTACCAAGACTAGGTATAGTCATAATTATGCTTTAACTTTGTGAAAAATTGTTAAACAAAAAGTCTCAAAAACAACACTTTTAACCATAAAATCTAAGAATTTATTGAAAGTGTTTAACAAAATCGAGTCTTTAGCATTATTTTATTAAACAAATGTCTAAGAACACTTCACTTAAGACAGTGAGAAAATGGATCTTATTTTTTGTAGGATTTGTTGTTATCGCACTGTCGTTTCAACTATCAAAACTAATTATTGATAGCAATCCTCCTCCAAGAAAAAAAGCAGAAAACACAGTCAAAGAAGTCTACACTCTAAAAGCAAAAAATGGACCTCTGCAAGTACAAATACCTTCCAAAGGAGTTTTACAAGCCTACAAACGCATTCAAATTACGTCTCGGGTACAAGGCGTAATGCAAACGATAAATCCATTATTTAAAACAGGACAGTCCTACAAAAAAGGGCAGCAATTGGTACAAATAGCCTCTTCAGAATTTCGTTCGAATGTCATTGCACAGCGGGCTTCCTTATACAATCTTATCACTTCTGTATTGCCCGATTTACAATTGGATTTTCCTAAAGCCTATGAGCTATGGAGTGCCTATTTAAAATCCTTTGACCTGAAAAAACCAGCCCCTTCCTTACCAAAAATGGATGAAAAGGTTCGCCTTTTTGTTTCTGGCCGAGGTGTCATCTCATCCTATTACGCTTTACAAAACTTAGAAAAGACTTTGACTTTTTATAAAATTAAAGCTCCTTTCAATGGGGTTTTAGTGGGAGCCAATGTTACAGAAGGTTCATTAATTAGACCTGGTCAGGATTTAGGGGAGTTTATTGCTCCTGGAGATTACGAATTGAGGGTTGCCCTACCTAGGTCCTATGTATCCAATATAACAGAGGGAGCAGAAGTCAAGGTTAAGTCGATAGACGATGAACGCATCTACACCGGTATAGTTTCTAGAATTAATGCGATGGTAGACAGTCAAACCCAATCGGTTAAGGTATTCATCCGATTGCGTGATAAAAATCTGAAAGAAGGGATGTTTATGAATGCAGAGATCAACGCTATGGAATTCAACAATGTTTTTGCGGTGGACAGGGGGTTACTAAATGAATCGCAAGAGCTGTTTGTAGTTCAAGACAACATGCTAAATTTGAAAAAGGTAAACCCCATTCACTTTACCGAGACCCTTGCCCTTATCCAAGGACTTACCGACGGAGAAGAAATCGTTGCTCAGCCATTGATCGGGGCGTATGAGGGTATGGAGGTTTCCCCTATTTCCTTTGAACAAAAGAAATAGAACGCGCTCATGAAAAAAATTATAAATTACTTTATAAAATACCACGTTGCGGTTAACGTCGTTATTATTGCCTTTTTATTGTTTGGAATCTTAGGATTAAAATCATTAAAATCTTCTTATTTCCCCCTTACAGAATCTCATATTGTTCAAATTTCAGTGGTCTACCCCGGTGCTTCCCCGATGGAGATGGAAGAAGGGGTGATCTTAAAAATTGAAGACAATTTAAAAGGCTTGAGAGGTGTGGAAAGGGTCACCTCTGTATCTAGAGAGAATTCAGGATCAATCACCGTTGAAGTGGAAGAAGATTTGGACATCAACTTTATGTTGTTGGAAGTTAAAAACGCGGTAGATCGTGTACCCAGTTATCCAACAGGGATGGAGCCTTTGGTCGTATCCAAGAGGGAACCTATCCGGCCTACAATCAATTTTGCACTGACTGCTAAAAACATAAAACTGTTAAATCTTAAAAAAATTGGGCGTCAAATTGAAAACGACCTAAGAGCTTTGCCAGGAATCTCTCAAATAACCGTCTCTGGATATCCAGATGAAGAAATTGAAATCGGAGTAAATGAAAACAAACTTTTGGCATACGGTCTTAGTTTTAGTCAAGTGGCACAGGCGGTAGCTAGAGCCAATATCATCGTGACAGGAGGTCGTGTTAAAACCGATGCAGAAGAATTTTTAATCCGAGCAAACAACAAGTATTATTACGCTGAGCAACTTTCTAACATAGAAGTATTGTCTCTCTCTGACGGAACTCAGATTTTATTAAAAGATGTAGCTGAAATAAAAGATCGGTTTTCTGAAACTCCCAATGGGAGTTATTTGGAAGGCAATGCTTTAATCAACATAAGCGTGACTTCTACCAATTCTGAAGATGTGATCTCGTCAGCTGCAACAGTTCGCAAGTATATTACTCAATTTAATGAAACCAACGACAACGCTCAGTTAGAAGTTCTTGACGATGCTTCAGTTACTTTAACAGAGCGGAATCAATTGTTGACAGAAAATATATTTCAGGGAATGCTATTGGTGCTTTTATTCCTCTCCATCTTTTTAAATTCTAGATTGGCTTTTTGGGTTGCTTTTGGCCTCCCGGTGTCCTTTTTGGGGATGTTTATTTTTGCACCACTTTTCGGTGTCACCATTAATGTCTTATCTACATTCGGGATGATTATCGTTATTGGAATCTTGGTAGACGACGGAATTGTTATTGCAGAAAATATCTATCAGCAATACGAAAAGGGAAAGTCTCCCTATCGCGCAGCTATAGATGGTGTTATGGAGGTAATTCCCCCAGTAGTATCTGCCATTATCACCACTATTTTGGCCTTTTCACTTTTCCTCTTTTTAGATGGAAGAATAGGAGAGTTTTTTGGTGAAGTTTCCGTTGTTGTAATGTTGACCCTTTTTATTTCATTAATAGAAGCTCTGATTATACTTCCAGCTCATTTAGCACATTCAAAAGCGCTACTGAAAAAGAAAAAAAATCCAAAAACGCTTGTTGCAAAAGCATTTTCTAAGTTAAGAGAGATCAATAAACTAGGAGATGTATTTATGAAATCTATTCGAGATCGTGTTTATGAACCGTCACTTCGGTTTTCATTAAACAATCGGTTTTTAGTCATCGCAATCTTTATTAGTTTATTTATCCTTACCATTGGTTCTTTTGGAGGGGGAATTATCAAAACGTCTTTTTTTCCTTCAATTGCCTCTGACCGAATTTCCATTGACTTAGTCATGCCCAATGGAACAAATGAAAGAATCACGGACTCCATTATCACTCAAATAGAAAAAACGTCCAAATTGGTGGACCAGGAGTTTACCGAGAAGTACCTCAAGGAGGAAGAAAAGTCTCTTTTTGTCAATACGATTAAAACACTTGGTAATGGAGCTTCAAAGGCCAATCTAACAATCAACTTACTCCCCGGTGAACAGCGTCCTGACCTCATCCGCTCTCGAATGGTCTCTACACGGATTGCAGAACTTGTAGGCCCCGTCATTGGCGCAGAAAGTATTGTCTATGGATCTGGTTCAAATTTTGGAGGTAAACCCGTTTCGGTATCGCTATTATCAAACAACATCCAAGAATTAAAAGAAGCAAAAACTGAATTGAAGAAGGCCTTAAATTCCAATGCATTACTTAAGGATGTGGAGGACAATGATCCCGTGGGAATTAAAGAGATTACACTCGAATTAAAAGACAACGCTTATGCCTTAGGCCTGGACTTACAATATTTAATGAGTCGTGTTCGTGCTGGTTTTTTTGGTGTACAAGCACAACGTTTTCAGAGAGGTCAGGATGAAATTCGGGTATGGGTTCGCTATAAAAAAGAAGACCGTTCTTCCATCACCCAACTAGAAGACATGAAAATTGATTTACCCAATGGCGATCTCGTCGCTTTAAAAGAGATCGCCTCATATACCATTAAAAGAGGAGAGGTCTCTATCAATCACTTGGACGGTAGGAGGGAAATCCAAGTTTCAGCCGATCTAAAAAATTCAGAAGAAGCCTCTGCCACAGACATCATGGCGGATATTCGAAGCAATATTATGCCCAAAATTCAAGAAAGGCTCCCTACGGTGAGCGCCTCCTACGAAGGTCAAAACCGAGAAGCCTTTAAACTCCTCAATTCCTTGTCTAGAGCAGGGATACCCATTTTGATTTTAATTTATATAACCATTGCTTTTGCCTTTAGAAGTTATTCTCAACCCATTTTACTCTTTGTATTAATTCCTGTAAGTTTAATCGGTGTTGCCTGGGGGCATTGGGTTCATAACTTTTCGGTTTCTATTATTTCTTTACTCGGAGTCATAGCGCTTATTGGGATCATGGTTAATGACGGATTAGTTTTTATAGGAAAATTCAATTCGAATATAAAGGAAGGATATCGGTTTAAAGAGTCCTTGATTTTAGCCGGTAGATCTCGATTTAGGGCAATTTTCCTTACTTCTGCAACCACAGTTGCGGGGCTTACACCCCTGCTTCTGGAGAAAAGTAGACAAGCACAATGGTTAAAGCCAATGGCCATTACGGTTTCCTATGGGATTGCTTTTGCTACAATTTTGACTTTGATTTTACTGCCTATTTTCATTTCACTGATCAATGAGGCTAAGGTCTATTTCAATTGGTTGGCCTCTGGAGAGTTCCCCTCGCAAGAATCTGTTGAAAGAGCTTTAATCGAGAAAAAAGAAGATGATAAAATGGCTGCAACGGAGTCAGAAAACGTTCAGATATGAGAGTAAAATTTAGCATCGCTTTACTATTTTTTGGAATTTTTACATCAATTCAGAGTCAAGAAAACCTGACAAAAGAAGAAGCTCTGGCCATTGCTCTGGAGCAAAACTTTGGAATACTGATTTCAAGGAATACTACGGAAATAGAAAAAAATAATAGCAGTCTTCTAAATTCAGGGTATTTGCCTTCAGTGGCTCTTTCGAGCGGGGGGAATTATACCGGATCGGATGCCGAAATTGCATTTCCGGGACAGGTGGATGACCAAGGAAATCCAATACCAAATCGGGTTTTTGAAGATCAAGAAACACAACGCTTTAATGCCGGAATAAATGTGAACTACACACTTTTTGATGGTCTGGGTAGAAAATATACCTACAAACGACTTAAAGAGCAATATGCACTTAGCGAATTGCAGCTTAGAGAGACCATTGAATTTACCATTTTACAACTCTTCGAAGTTTACTTTAATATCGCTCAGCTCACAGAATCGAATGCTATTTTACAAGATAATTTAGCTGTATCTCAGGAGCGTCAAAAGCGAGCTGAATATGCCTTTATCCACGGGCAAGGAAATAAACTTGCTGTATTAAATGCTCAGGTAGACGTTACTAATGACAGCATTAACTTGATCCAAACAAAACAGCAACTAGATAATGCAAAAAGAGATTTGAACCTGCTCTTAAACCAGCCTATGGAACAAGCCTACAGTGTTGATTTGAGTGTAAACTTTGTGCCTGAAATCCAAATAGAAAGCTGGTTGGAGACTGCCGCGGAAAATAATGTGGTCCTTTTAAAGCAAGAACGCAACTATCAAATCAATGCATATGATATTAAAATTCGTCAATCGGGTTACCTACCTACTTTAGGTCTAGTAGGATCCTACGGATGGAATCTAAATAAAAGTCCCGCTTCTGCCTTCTTCCCTGGAACCAATAATACGACATACTCAGTAGGTATAGGTGCCAGTTTGAGTTGGAATCTTTTTGATAGTGGGCGTACCCTTACTCAAGTGAAAAATGCAAAAATTGCACTGGAAAATCAAAAAATTCAAGAAGAGGAAACCCTACTTACTTTCGAACGAAACTTGAGAAATGCACAGCAAAACTATCAAAATGCAGTAAATATTTACACCATTCAAAACAAGCAAGTAGAAACAGGAAAGTATAATTTTGATCGTTCCCAGGCCCAGTACAAACTAGGGTCAATAACCGCGATCGAATTTAGACAAGCCCAAATCAATCTGAGGAATGCCCAAGTCCAAAGAGCCGCTGCGAAATACCAAGCCAAACTGGCAGAATTAAATTTGATTCAATTGAGTGGACAATTATTGAATGTAGAGCTATAAAGCCTCCCGCGGGTTTTGATCAAATCCAATTATTTTCTCGATCTCTCGGTTGAACCGAGACTATTTTCTCGGTAATTCCTCTTCATTAAGATTTAGAGACTTCTTTGTATATTGTAGCATATTAACCATAAATCAATTAAAAATGAAAAAACTAGTAGTACTGACTTTAATTCTATTCGTCAATCTATCTTTCTCTCAAGATTTAAAATTTGGTAAAGAGGTTTTTCAAGCAAAATTTAATATCGATGCGATAACATTAAAAAAGGACGGTGCCACATTAAATGCGTCAGGAGATGCAAGTGACTATGTGGAAGGCAATTACAATACTGTTTACCTCACCTACGAAATGACAAACAATCTAAATCTAGATGGAAGAGGTGAATTTACCGGATACGTATGGGCTCAAAATGGTGAAAATTTTATGAATGTAACCCTTCAAGGGATTTGGAGAAGAAAAGGTCAAGTTTTTGAAATTGTGACCCTAGATCAAGCAACTGACGGCAACACCATCATTGCTATAGGAATTTTAAATTTTGCAGCTAAAACATTGAATTTTGACGCTAGTGTTTTAGAGTAGTTCAATACTCTTTTAAAATAAATAGAATGACCCTCTCCTTGAGGGTTTTTTTCTTTAATGAATACAATCCCTTTTAAAGTGGTTCTTTGTTGCTAAATTTAACTTACTGTATTTTCTTATTTCTTGAACACATCAATTAGAAAGTTCTTATAATCATTCAATAATCTTCCGTTAACAGTATTTAAACTTACAGCAATTAATTTTATTTTATCAATTTTGATATATTACAATCGAATTTTTGTTTTAGTTAAAAAAAGTGGGGGCTTTATGAACCCACTTTTCTTTTTCAAAAAAACGCAAATTGGTTATTAGGTATATGGTAAAGGGATACTATTCTTTAATAACTTCGGCTTCCGTCTTTTATTATAAATCAGCTAACCTTAACTGATTTTTTTTGTGTCCCTGCAAGTCTAACTCTATCTTTACCAAATGCTTTCAAAAATTAAATATTTGGGGTTTTCAATTACCTCATTTGCTATTCTATTTAAACTTATGTCATGGCAATTTGCAGATAAACTACTAATTGCAGGATTGGGTTCTTTAGGTATCTACTATTTCATTCAGGTTTTCAGAAAATAAATTCTTCTGCTATTTTCTCTATAGTTTTATAATTTAGTTACATGAAACATCCATTGCTATTTCTAGTCAGCTAGCAGAATACTAATTTGGATATAATAGTACTGAACGAAGTCGATGCATGATCCCTTTAAAACAATAAATAGTAACTGATGAAAAAGTCTACGCTTTTGGCATTAATTTTTGCCTTTGCCTTGGGTGTATTTCTTTATGTCTATTTTGGTGTTGTTTTTATTGTTTTCCTTCCTCCACTTTTTATCTATATTTTTAATAAATACAATAAATGAGTTATGAATAAAGAACTAGTAACACGAATTGGGATTCAAGCTGTGGTTGTTCGTCTAGTACTAACTGTTTTTGAATTTTTGATTGCCAACAGCGATATTGTAGTTTGATAGGGAGCTCTGTTGATTCCCGTTTCTTTGTTTGTAAAAAGTGAAATTTTTCCACAACCTCTTTCCTAAACTAAGAAATTATTTAACTTTAAACTATTAATCATAAATCAATTAAAATGAAAAATAGTATCTTTTTTTTATTGTCATTCCTAATGTCTCTAGGATTACAAGCGCAGTATCTTCAATCAAGATTGTTAGAAGTGAGCCAGGAAAATGTAGCAAAATTTGAAGCCGCTGTTGCTGAAAAAACAAAAATGTATAATTCTAAGGAAGGACAGCCACGTTATTTGACCTTTCGAATTTTAACTGGGCCAAATGCTCAAAACTATGTTAGAATGCAATATGCGCAAAACATAAGTGAATTTGACAAAGTAGATAAAGTAGGGAATGACTTCTGGTTTAAAACAACTGGAAAACTTCATACGTCCAAGGGCAACACCATGCTATCACGAAACAAAGAAGCAAGTTATATCCCCAAAGAAAATAAAATGGTAAATCACAGGAGAATTTTAATTTATAAAATAAAACCTGGAATGGAAAAAGATTTTTGGAGGTACCGAACCCGGCTTGTGAAGGCATTAGCTGCTGCCAATTGGCCAAATCGAGTGTCTGCTTTAAACTGTGTTTCCGGATGTGATGGAAGCTGGGTAATGGTAAGATACCACCACGAAAATTTTGAAGCAGAATATGATGAAAATACTAAAATGTTTCCCGTAGTAGTTGAAAAATACAATGCGCTTTTTGGAAAAGATTCCTATGAAGAGGATGCACAAAAACTACAACTGGCTGTTGAGCGAAATATGACTAGACATCATCAAAGACTACCCGAATTGAGTTCCTCTTGGAATTAATATTTTTGGCATTATAAAACCCTCCGCTTGGGAGGGTTTTTTTATATCACATTTTTACTCTGGTCGGAATTTTTAGGTTCTTCTTTGTATATTGTATTTTATTAATCATAAATCAACTCAAATGAAAACAAACCTTTTTATTTTGCTTATTGCAATTCTCTTTTGCGGACATACTTACGGTCAAGATTTAACTAATCCCAAAGGTGGCGGAGTTCTCGATCTCGTCACTGTACAGCCATCAGATACTTATTCCAACATGGTGTTTGAAGGACAAATAAGCGGCTATGGAACAGTATACGTTGTCTTTAAAGTAGCTTCAATTGATTCTTCAAAAAATAGCGGGACTCTAGACGGGAATGCGAGAACCATATTAGAAAATGGAACACTCCTATCCACTCCCTTAAAAGGATCATGGAAAAGAATGGGGTCAAAGGTAAAATTCTATTTTACTGATGCCATAAACAATGGTGCAATGAACTTTGTGATGTGGGATGTAGATCTTTTGAAGAAAAAAGCTGTTGTTAACTATTACGAATTGCACAAGGCAGAAAATTAAATCCGCAACAGATCCAGTTCTAAATATTTAGGAGCTTCTTTGTATATTGTAGCTTATTAACCATAAATCAATTTATATGAAAAAAGTTTTATTTCTACTTAGTTTGTTTGTTTTTTCCTGTGTTTCTAACGTTTCTTCAGAACAAAATAACACCTCCTATGGCGAGCTACAAAATGACGACGAAAAATCTAAAATAATTGTAAAATTAGCTGATTCTTATTTAGCTGGTAGTTTTGACATCGCAAGGGAGTATTTCACTCCAGACAGCCAGCACTATTTTAATGATTTAGTTTATGATGTGGACGGGATAATTGAAGGATATAACTTTCATTCAGTCTTATTTGACGAAATTAAACATATAGACAGAAAAGTCTATACCGGCTATTTCTCAAATGGAGCAATTCAAACCTATCACGACTTTGTTTGGTCTGCAAAATCAAAAATAACCGGAGAGGTATATTCTTACCCCTGTCACTGCAGATGGGAGTGGGAAGAGAATAAAATAACAAAGACCAGTTGTTACGTTGATCCTGCAGCAATATTTGCAGAGGTTGCTTTATATCAAGAAAAAAACCAATAACTAGCACTCGGTTAAAAAAAGGGGGGGTTGCATTCATTTTACTACCAAAAACCCTCTTTTTCTGACGAAACTATCATTTTCCTTAGCTAGAACCTATTCCACTATAGGTTAGGTGTAATTGTTCTAAGAAAGGAGAGATATGTTTTGCGCATAAAATACATTCTATGTATTTTTAATGTATTACTAACCATAAATCATTTCAAATGAAAAAACTAATTTTTACCCTGCTACTTTCAGCAATTTGCTCAACCGCCTTTTCGCAAGATGCTACATTGACGGCTGAAGAGAAAAAAGAGCTTTTAGAAGCAAGTCCTTTTAACTCCATTTATCCTGAATCCATTTTAAAAAGTGCTGACACTTATTTTAAAGCCCAGATGGGTTTGTACAAAGAAGGTGTAATCCCTGAAAAGGAAGCTCATTTGGTGGCACTGGGGACCTCCGCAGCAATTAAATGTCAGTACTGCATTCCCTACCATGTTTCGGAATTGAAAAGATTAGGTGCCTCTGAAGATGAAATAAAAACAGCCGTTCTTATTGCTGCTGATATTATGAAAATGAGCACCCTCTTCTATGGAAATGAATTTGACTTAGAAGCTTTTAAAAAAATGCTTAGGGGAGAATAAGTAGCCTTGTTTATTTAAACCGTGAATCCCTATTTGGTGATATATTGGCAACAAACCTACCTTTTTTAAAACCTAAAACCTCTTCTGCCGGACTGAATACCTG
>ERZ802830.4472-NODE-4472-length-11202-cov-5.42227_pt1 | contig 11202 bp, 6 predicted proteins | sample MGYA00345654_ERZ802830 | MGnify/ENA primary metagenome ERZ802830 (study PRJEB30503, sample SAMEA104212375) | marine metagenome | biome: Westerlies Biome; feature: [SRF] surface water layer (ENVO:00010504) within the epipelagic zone...; material: water...
TCCCATCCAAGGCAGTTCTCATTTAGGGCCTCTCACAGCACCTGTGGTGACCCATCAAACTGTTCAGATGGACGCTATGGCGGGTATTATTTTGGATAATTATCAGCCACAAGTATCTGTATCTGGCCGTGAGGGTCTGAAGGATATGATTATTATAGATGCTATTTACCAAGCCATTGAAAGTGGAAAGAAAGTTAAATTAGAGTTATAATATTTTCTTTTAGGCCTGCAATTCTTTGGTATCCTAACCCTTAAGAACCATTAAAGAAAATCATCACACCCACTACTAACAGAACAACTGCAATTGTGATGAGGATATCCCAAAAATTATAACTGTTTTTATTGTTAGCCACACTTTCAGGTGAAAGGGTAGAAAAAGTTAAATTTTCAATTTGATCAATTGCTGGGGCTGGATGCGCATAACTAACACCAATGAGAGTCAAGATACTAATTAGAAAGAAATACCCTCCAAAAACTAAATAGTTTACTGTACCCAAAAAATGGAGTACACTCCCAGGACTAAAGTCGTCTGTGAAGAGTTCGAGAGTAATACGAAAAGCCCCAATTATAAACCCTGAAACTAAAGTAACAAAGGCGCCTTGCTTGTTGACTCGTTTGTAGAAAATACCCAAAAGAAAAACAGCTGCAATCGGAGGGGCAATGTAGGATTGCACTTTTTGAAGATATTCGTATAATACGCCTGAAATGTTTTGCATGATGGGTATCCATAAAATACCAATTAGCACGACAAAGGCGGTTGCTAATTGTCCAATGCGGACTAAATTTTTCTCTGATGCCTCCGGTCTTAATTTTTTATAGATGTCAACAGTAAAAAGGGTAGAACAAGAATTAAATACCGAAGCTAATGAGCTCATAAGAGCAGCTAGCAATCCCGCCGCAACCAATCCTCTTAACCCCGAAGGCAATAAGTTGCTCATCAAAACAGGAAAAGCTTGATCGGGCGACTCCCAATCTAGTTCTCCTCTCATTTTTAGCGTAAGGGCAACAATTCCAGGAATGAGAAATAAAAACACAGGGAAAAGTTTTAATACGGCGCCAAAAATTGTTCCTCTTCTAGCCTCTTTAAGGTTCTTAGCGGTTAGCGCTCGCTGCACAATGTATTGGTCTGTACACCAATACCAAATACCAACAACAGTACTTGATATAAATAAAGGTAACCACGGAAATTCTGGATCATCTAATGATCGCCACATGTTTAGGTATTCTGGAGTAACGGTTTCCTTCATAGACTCCCATCCTCCAACTGCATTGAGCCCCATAATTGTTAGGCAAAGTGCGCCTGCCACTAAAACAACGGTTTGCAAAGCTTCTGTGTAGACCACTGACCGCATACCCCCTAAAATAGTATAAAGACCCGTCAAAATTACTGTTGCAATGGCTCCCGTCCAGAAATCTATACCTAATAGCGCGGAAACTACAATACCACCTGCGTAAATGGTTACTGAAATTTTTGTGAGCACATAGGCCGCTATAGAAAATATGGATAAGATCCATCTTGAACGCGCATCAAATCGTTTTTCCAAAAATTCAGGCATGGTAAATACACCTGAACGCATATAAAATGGCAAAAAGACCCATCCTAGAAGTAAAACTATCCATGCATGAAGCTCATATATCAACATGGGTAATTTGTTTCCAGCACCAGACCCTGCCAAACCAACCACATGTTCAGACCCTATGTTGGACGCGAAAATAGAAGCCCCTACAACAAACCAACCTACGTTTCTGCCAGCTAAAAAATAATCTTCTGTATCGTTTTTCTTTCTTCGAATAACCCAAATGGCTATTCCGGCAAGAATAATAAAGTAGATTGAAATGGAAATCCAATCTAAAGTGTCCAACATTTTCATAAGGAATTGTTTAAATCCAATTTTAGTTTATTTGGTTTTTTTTCAATTTTTGGAAATAATAGTCCAAATAACGAATTTACTAAATCTGAAGGAATGGCTTAAATTGTAATGAAATATTCTATTATAAATTTATAGCCTTTATGGAAAACTCAAAAGACAGTCAAAAGCTAAATTGGGGCACTAAAAAAGAGTGGCAAACGATTGTATTGTTGATCTTTCTTATTGGTTTTTTAGTACATATTCCAACCCTATTTAAATTGGACTCAGAAAGTTATTTTATTCGAAACATTGGGTTGATACTGTTCTTACCCTTAACATTATATTTAATATGGTATCAAAAAGCTGAATTAAAACAAACCATTATTCCTTTACTGATCATTAGCCTCGGAACAGCTTATTTAAACGGATTAGATGGTGATGAAAATCATCCGCCTTTTTTTCTCTCATGTGTACATATGATTGTGCTATTTTGGGGTGCCTATGCATTTACAAGCCTAAGGAAAAAGTGGTCATCTAATGCAAGTAGAGTCTCTTTTTTAAGGCAGAGCGGTGATCATCTCCTGCTTATAGGGCTCATTATTTTGGGTGGTGTGCTATTTTCATTACTAGCTGTTGGGCTATTTGCATTGATTGGATTTGAATTTAGCGCCTTTTATTTTCAACATATTGCTCCTTGGGGATTGGCAGTCGTTCCGGTGTTGGCTCTATTTATTTTATTACATAATCTTTTTCTTGTTGATAAGGTGTCATCTCTCATTGCTACCCTTTTTACGCCCTTTGCATTATTAACATTAGTTCTTTTTTCAGCGAGTCTTCCATTTGCAGAAGCATCTGTATTTAAAGATCGTAGTGTACTGCTGTTGTTTAATATAATTCTTTTTGCCATTTTGGGACTCATACTATTTTCCTTAAGTGGTTCCACAAAATCCTCCAAAAAAAAAGGTTGGGTGTATCTATTAATTTGTCTGGCTGTAGTGTGTTTGATAGATAATATTATCGCCTTGAGCGCAATTGGTTATCGGATGCTTAGTTTTGGTCTTTCTGCAAATAGATTGGCTATTTTGGGACTCAATGTAATCGTAAGCACTCATTTAGCTAGCATAACTGTTGCTATGATTAGATTAAAAAAAATGAAAAATTATCAGAGTATTGAAAATAAAATAGGAGCCTTTCTTCCCATTTATTTACTCTGGGCAGGGTGTGTCGCTTTTTTGTTTCCGATATTTTTTCAGGAGAAAATTTAAAAACGCTTAAACAGTTGTTTAAGCAAAAACACTATGGTTCTAAATCGACTATAACGAGTATATACGATCTTTCGTTCAGCAGGGTTGAAGTTAGCAGTAATTATTTCTTTCATTTTATATAGCAATTGAATCCATAAAGTTAAACATTTTTATAGTAAATAAAAAATCAATGGGAATTGTTGTGCTATAAAAAAACCCGCTTGTAAAGAGCGGGTTAAAACAAACAAAACTAAAATAAAAATATGTGAGGTTATGTATTATTCAATGAATTATACTTTCTCATAGATTTTGTTCAAAGAAATAACTATTTTGACAAAATTATTTTAATTTAATTTTCAATTTGTTCCTTTTTTTTATATCAACAATAAAGGATGGTTAATTTTTAGGATTGATAATAATTTAGGGGTAAAAATTCACAACTTGTTAAATATTGAGTTGTCAAAAATTAAACAGAGAGGGAATATAAATTGCATTTTAAATCTTTTTTATACATTTAAGTGGTTTGGTTAGCATTAATATGAAAGCATCAATAAACAATAATCACAAAGAAATTCCTGGAAATCCGTCAACCTCTAAGGAAAATAAATTTAGACTAAACGATCGATCTAATAACCTGCCATTAAGAGTTTTGAGTGAATCGGATTGGGAATTTTGGAAGTCCCAAGGGTATGTGGTCATCAAAAAAGCAATATCTCCATCTCAAGTTGAACAGACCGCAGCCTTTTTATGGGAGTTTGAAGAAAAAATACCAAATGATACTTCTACATGGTATCAAGCTCCTCGTGCCGAAATGAAAATGAAAGAATTAGCCAACACCGGTATGGTAGAATGTTACAATCATCAATATTTATGGAATAATCGTATGACTAAAAGAGTCTATGATGCCTTTGTAGACATCTGGGGAACAGAAAAACTCTGGGTGAGTATTGATAGAGCTAATCTGAATTTTCCAATCCGCCCAGGCTTCGAATACAAAGCCTTTATCCATTGGGATTATGATCCAGAGGAAAAGCCCGTCAATGTGCAAGGTGTACTTGCCCTTTCAGATCAAACTGATGAACATGTTGGGGGATTCCAGTGTGTCCCTGAACTATACAGAAATTATGATAGTTGGAAAAAAACGCAACCTATAGATAGAAATAGATTCATTCCTGACATTTCTGATTTTGAACCCACCAAAGTAAAAATGGAAGCGGGAGATTTATTAATTTTTAATAGTTGTTTGCCCCACGGCATTCGAGCCAACCGAAGTGAAAAGGTTCGAATTGCACAATATATTGCTATGTTGCCAGCTGAGGAAGACTCTGAGGGGTTGAAAAATTGGAGAATCAATTCATGGAAAAACCGCATTGCCCCAGAAGGATATGCTTTTCCAGGAGACCCCAGAAACTGGGAACAGAAAAAATATCAAACAGCTACACTCACCTCATTAGGAGAAAAATTGTTAGGTCTAAAAAAGTGGAGCTCATAAAAACCAAAAAAAATAGGTTGAAAATAAGTTGGGATTTAATGATCATTTTGTTTTGTCAATTGCTCTATAGTCAAGAACAGACGCTAGAAACCGCTGATACCTTACGCATAAAAAGTGATAAAACTGAATATGAAATCATCATCATAGAAAATGGATTCAACCAATGGATGGTGGGTAATGCCAGACCAAGGGGATTTTATTCTCAACCTTATTTGGAGTCATACAATAGAAGGTATATCGTCATATGGAATAATTTAGCCAATCAAGGGTTTTATAATGAACTCGTCCCTTTTCGAATTCCTTATGAATTTCATATTGACTATGGCTATGAAGTAAATTATATGCTATTTAATTATTTTCAATTCATCCAATATAAAAACCCAAATTTTTTTCAAGGAATTAGAAGAAATTAAAGCACGGCTTTTAGAAAAATAAGTTGATTTATTTTAGCTCATTTCTTCCAATTGTAATGATATTAAAAATCGTTTTGCGTTGTTCTTGGTGTACCTCTTCTGTTTCTTGATAACAGTCACAGGCTATGATTACTAAATCAAACCCTTGTTTTGTGAGGGCTGCTTTTGCTTTACGGGCGGCATAAGCATAATCATAGTTTTGAACGACCAACGCATAAATGCTATCTCTTTTGATTCTAAGGGTTGTGGCTAATCCTTGATCTAAGAGTCTTTTTTGTCTTCTTATGGCATTGGATAGGATCTGAAAATGACCAGCAAAAAGGGTATAGTTTTTATTGTCATTATTTGGGATTGTAGACTCGCCTATGCCTTTTCCTCGCAAACGTTCTGGATTAGATATATGTGGTCTCACATAATTTAAAATAGTTTGTGTTCTTCGTTCTGATAACTTCAAATTATAACTCGCACTTCCAAGACAGTCTGTGGAAGAGATCATCTCTACTTCCATTTCGGGGTACTGATTCATCACATCAATCACTGCGTCTGCTCGGTCTTGATAAAACTCTTTTAAATTATTTTTATCCAAATCATAATATATGGGGCGAAAAGTTTCCACTATCGCTTCAGGAATAGACTCCTCTTTCGGAATCAGCCGGACCCAAGCCTTTTTTGAAGTAGAGAAATCAGATTGGATCTGGTAGGCAAAAGAATCTAAAACAGGTTTAGAGGTTGTGGCTTTATACAGAAAAGAACCATTTTTATTCAATTGAACTCGACCATTTTTTGGTTCATCTAATAAAACAGCTTGCTTCTCTACGAGAAGTGTAAGAGGATCTTGGTCATACATCAATTCTAGGTCATTGGTTAGAACTCCCTCAAAAGGAACTACTAAGGTGTCTTTTAATGAAAAGGTATAGTCTTCTTCTATGGCTTTCATTTGAGGCTTAAAATAGAACATATAAAGATCATCATTACCCTTACCTCCGGGTCGGTTTGAAGAAAGACTTCCAAGCCCTTGCTCCAAAAGAAGAGCAAAAGAGAAATCGTCCATTTTAGAATTGTAGGGCTCAGGCAATAAAAAAGTTTTCCACCGATCTTCAGGCCCTTTAATTGCCATATTAATGTCAAAATCACCGTTTCTGTTTTTGGCTTCATTAGTATAGAAAAGGGTTCCATCTGAAGTAATAAAAGGGAAGGTTTCGTTATTATCAGAATTGATATCAGTACCTAGATTGACTGGCTCAATTGATTCGTCAGTTTGGTCCAAAGGAATATAATAAAGATCCATTCCACCCAATCCCCCAGGACGATCGCTGGAGAAAATAAGCCTATTATTTTGATAATCAACTGCTGGATGAAGGCTACTATAGCCAGCCATGTTTAAAGGCATAGGAGTGGGAATTTGGTTGGACTTAGCATAGTTGTAGCGATAAAGATCAACTTGAACTTTATTGTTATTGTCTATTTTACCACTACTGCGAGAGAGAAAAATTATTTTTTGGAGAGTATCCACTGCAATGGGACCCTCTTGAAAAATAGAATTCAGATTGGTTGGCAAAATAACTTCTTCATCAATTTCAAAGTTCGGGGTTAACTTTCCTCTGTGAAGATTGTATACTTCTGAACTGCTTATTACTCTTCTTCGCATTTTTTTTGACCATTCTTCTTTTTGAGGTGTCAAGAAATAAAAGGTTAACTGATCTCCTTGAGGAACTATATTGGCTCCAAATTCTGAAAGGGGTGTGTTTCTTTTCAGATTTATGAGCAAACTGTCTTCGGTCTTTTCTTCTGGCTCTTTAGGGTTTCTTTTTTCAAGAGGTAATAGTGAAGCTTTGTCTCTATATTCTTTTGCCAAAACTTCATCTTCTGAGAGCAGGCTAGCGTAAAAATAATAATCTTCTACCCCTACATGACGGGAATCAATAATTTGACTCAAATGAAATTGAGCACTGTCCTTTTGACCCATTTTAGCATATGCTTTTGAAAGCAAAAGCAAAGTTTCGGGCGACAAAGTGTTGTATGTTTTTTTCCATTGAGCAATGGCTTTTTTATAGGCTTGATTACTATAATAATAATTCCCCCAATTGATACTTCGAGAAACTGTTTCTGACAAATTCTTTTGGCTGTTGCCTATAAAAGAAAGAAAAACAAAAAGAAGTATCGTTGTCTTATTCATTGTTTAGAAAAGTCTGGGTGAACGTAATATACCTAAAACTTTTGGAGATAAATCATATCGTAAAAAAATTTCATGAGAACTAACATTTTCAGCATTTGATATACCCACAGCGTTCCCATAGGCATAGCCCAGGCTCAATGATTGTCCAAGATGAACACCTCCTAAAAAACTTAACCCAACACCTGATTGTGAAAAAGGGCTACTCAAATTATTCATATTTTTGATTTGGGGACCTACCCAAAGTGTTCTATTAAAGTATAACAAAGAACTTATGTCATATCCTAACTGAACACCCTCTGTTCTTCTGAATAAAAGACTTGTTTTCAATTCAAGCGATTCTCCTACTTTTAGAAGATTGCCTGCAATAAAAAAGGCGTGCCGCTGAATAAAAACTTCAGGGTTTTCTATCATTTTAGGCATTGAAAATCCTGCATAAAACTTTGGTGTTTGATAATAAATTCCAAAACCAATATTAGGATTAATCTGATTAGAATTAGAAAATAAAGCGGGATCTCCTAATGTTTTTGCAATCAAAATTGATTCATTCAAAGACAACCAAATCGAAGACAGTTTTATACCTACTCCTAAATAATGTTCCTTGTTGTTCAATTTGAGTTGATAAGACACATCAAAAGCTGCTTGAGATGTGGTTATAGGTCCTATGCGATCATAAAGGCCACTTATAGCAAACCCCATATTCTTTTTTCCTCTTGCTCTGTTGTATGAAAAACTTTGTGTGGAGGGACCTCCCTCAAACCCAACCCACTGTGAGCGATTTATTGCTGTTAGGCTACCATAGTTTTTTGACCCTGCATAGCCTGCATTTATCGTTTGATGCAAAAACATGTATTGATTGAAACTTACTTCTTGCTGCGCCCAAAGAAGACTTTTCCCTAGAAGAAGGAAAAAGAAAAATGCCCCTATTTTATGTTTTGTCAATTGCCTCATCTTTTAAGAAAAATAAATCCTTTGTGAAGCCTCCCATTAGGTTCTTCCTCAAAGAAATAGAAATATACACCGTTAGGTAATTCATTTGTGTTGGAATTGTTTATCCTGTTTGTGGTTCCATTCCAATCGTTTTGATAATTTGACTTTTCAAAAACTTTTTGTTCCCATCTGTTGTATATGGTGAGTCTGTTGTTTGGAAAAGACAAAGCCCCTTCAATTTCCCAAGTATCATTAATTCCATCTCCATTTGGAGAAAAGGCATTCAAAAAGGTAAGCGCTTCGTTGATAATTTGTATTGGATCACTAAAAATAAATGTTTCACAAGCTGCATAGACTAAACTTGCTTTCAGTCGAAATTGCCATCCCGACATGGTTTCATCTGGATTTGTTATGGTTAATTGAGATGAGTTGACACCAATATATTGCACCCCTTCTTGTAGACTGTTCCAACTATTTTCTCCAAAATCACTTTGCCATTCAAGCTCAATGTTATTAGAAATTAGTAGTGAATAGTTCAACACTAGAGGGACATTCTTTTCAAAAGAAACTTGCCTTTCAGAAGGCGATTGAATTTCAAGAGTTTCTATCGTTTCAAGAAAATCATAGCGTGCATTATTATTAATGTCAATGGGGGTTTCATATCCCCCTTGGCCCACAACCAACCCTTCACCATCTGTTTGAATGGGTGAAGTCCCTAAAACACCATCTGCATCTGCATCATCAAACCCTGCTTCTATGACATCCAAACATCCATCATTGTCACTATCAAGATCCAAACTATTAGGAATACCATCTTGGTCAAAATCAAAATCTGACTCAAGTGTGTCTAATATGCCGTCATTATCATCGTCTAAATCTAAGGCATTCGCAACCCCGTCATTGTCACAATCTTTTGGACTTGTAATGGGTAAAGTGATGCTTTCTTCTAAGAAACTACAATTGTTTCTTGGATTAGTATTGTCATCAATTTCTTTACTATTTAAAACGCCATCCCCATCAATATCGTCATCACAAAGATCTCCAATCCCGTCTTGATCCATATCTTCTTGAGTAGGATTATTGCTGTTTGGGCAATTGTCTTTAGTGTCTTCCACCCCATCATCATCAGTGTCTATTTCATTATCTAAGGTGAGCAAAGCTACTTGCTGTTCTGGCAACATTGAATAATTGGTATCCAATGTTTCTGTAGAGGGTCTAATACTCAAATAGGAAGAGATGTCTCCATCAAAATAGGGGTCGTCTACACCAAAAAGAGCTAATGTTTGAGGCACAAACCAGTCTGAAACATCAAAATTCAATTGAGTTTGCAAAAGGAGCACTTCTGTGGGGTCTGAAACTTCGATAATTAAAACTACTTTATCATTTGGGATAGTGGCTAATGCAACTGTAATGGAAGTGTTGTTTTGATCTTCACTTAAAACTTCAGGTTCTGAAATTTCCAGAGCCGCAATATCATCATCTAAATTTTGTAATGTTAAATCTGCTATTTGATCTGCCGTTAAACTAGCATAAAAAGAATCACTTGAACTAGGTGCCCCAGTAATAAATGATACTTCTTGATCACCGTCGATTAGTGGATCATCAACTCCAACAAGATATACTGTATTACTTTCAAAGTTATCCCATCCAGAGGGGGTTATGATTATCTGACTTTGCATCAAAGTCATCTCGTCAGGATGGAGTCCTAAACTAAGAGGAACGGTCACATTTGACGTTGGCTTGGATACTAATTTAAATCCTATTCGGATAGAATCTTGAGCCTCTGAAGTGGCATAGTCATCATAATATACTTTTAAAATTACAGCCGGTGAGTCATTATCTTGATTAATCATTGCAACTGTAGGGAGTTGATCAATAGCTAATGCATTATAATATGAATCAATACTAATGAGTTGAATAATATTGATTGTATAATTTTGAGCACCATCTGCAACGGGAGGATCGTCATCAAGCCCAACAACTACAATTTTTTGTGGAACATTCCAATTGGTTGAGTCAAAAACGACTGATGTCTCTACCGATGCTTCCAAACTATTTGAACTTTCAAAAAATATATAAACGGGAGCAGTAGGCTTCGTTTCAAGTTGAATTTCAAAAAATCCTTTTTCACCGTCTTCACTTGTTAGTGGATCACGAGGTGTAATAATGACTCCTGCAGCATCATTATCTTCAGTAATTACAGCTAGACTTTGAGCAGAAAGTGACGCAAACAGAGAGTCTGAAGAAGGATTAACAGCAACATTGATAATGCTAATTTGATCTCCGTCAATATCAAAATCGTCTTCGCTGTTTATATAAACGCGTTGAGGTATATTCCAATTAGAGCTCGAGAATGTGATTTGATCATACCCTCCTGCTAATATTGCTTCCGAAGAATCGTTGGCTGTAATAGTGAATCGGACTGTGGATAGAGGAGCTGCATCCAATACAATTGAAAAATAGGCACTATTTCCCTCTTCTAGTAAATTATTTGAAATTGGGGTTAATGAATATCCCGCATTATCATTGTCTAAATTTTGAAAGGCTACATTAGCTACATCAGTATCCTCAAGATCATCATAGGGTGTGTCTAAAGACTGGGGGTTTCCTGTGACTAATATCATTGGGATATCTCCATCTTTCACATTGTCATCTAGCCCAGTGATGATGACCCTATTGAGAGAAGGGTCGTTCCAGTTTGCATTTTCGATAACAAGTAGAGAAGTGCTTAAACTAGCTTCTCCTGTAGGACCACTCAAACTTAACGGAAGTGAAACATCTGCCCCTCCCAAAGGCTGTGACAACAAAGTGAATTCAACAATCATGGTATCACCAGATTCGTTAGTTGTTGTGTCTCCTCCCACAACATTAATGACTATCCCAGGAGCGTTATTGTCTTGATTCGTAAAAGGAACGTCTGGTATAGTAGATCCATCAAGCGCATTATAATTAACATCAGTCGAACTCACATTTCCTGTGATCACAAAATAGTTGATTGCCCCATCATGAATAGGGATTGGATCTGGTTGCCCGGTCACAACTATAGTTGGTGGAATCTTCCAATTGGCTGGAGTAAAGCCAACTTCACTTTGAACAGCCC
>ERZ802830.4474-NODE-4474-length-11198-cov-7.53433_pt1 | contig 11198 bp, 8 predicted proteins | sample MGYA00345654_ERZ802830 | MGnify/ENA primary metagenome ERZ802830 (study PRJEB30503, sample SAMEA104212375) | marine metagenome | biome: Westerlies Biome; feature: [SRF] surface water layer (ENVO:00010504) within the epipelagic zone...; material: water...
TATCACATTAGTTCCATTTTTTGTTTTTGGTACCATATATTTTGAATATTATAAAACAATAACCTTTCCAAAATCTGAAAATAATTTTATACATTATATTGATGATTCGAAAAAATGTTTATGCAACGGTTATTACCTAGCTTTTGCATGTAGAATTATATCAGTTATATTTGCTATCATACAATTGTTCGTTATACGTGAATCAAACGAGTGGGAAACCATAATAAAACATGTAAATACTACTGTCAATGTAACTATCGATTTACCTAGCGATTTTCAACAATATTATATTTTTGCTGCAATAGCAAGTATGTTATATGTTTTGTCAGGCATTGTGTTATGTATTTCTTTATGTCAATGTGCTGTAATATTTGAACCTAGTGAAAACTTTATACTATTATCATGGGGATTAATTGATTTAATTTTGGGTTTTATATGGGAAGCATTATCCTTACAGTTTCATGATGTTATTGATGATAATGATGATTCACATTGGAGAGCATTGTTTAGTAGTATGATAGTATTTCATATATTAACGATGTTATTTAACATATGGAACAATAATAAATACAATATCAAATGGTTTCAAACAAAACGCTTTCGTATATGTTCTGACGAAACGGAAAGCTCTATATTCATGTTGTTTCGTTTTTTACTGTATTGTGTAATATACTATTGGATATTAAGAAGATTACATACAAATGATAAACTTTTAATATCAATGGGATGGAATGATTGGGGATTAGAAAGTATCATTGCATCGATAAGCATTATTATCATTATAAACATATTAGATAATGAAGAAGTTGGACGAATGTCTACCGTGGTAGATAATAAAAAAAATAGAATGAAAGCTAAATCAGCAACATACCTCAATTTTTGAACAGTATATATAGGCTTATAATCAATACATATAATTATGTCACGATTAAGCTTATTTAACAAAGTACCTGAAAACGATGCATTAACCGCACAAGCAAAGGAAGGAACGCCACATGTACAAACACATCACATGTTGATTGAGGCTGTACCTGTGCCTGTCGGAACAAATGAATATGACCCAGAAAAAGTCAAATTACAAGGGAATCGTCTAACACAATTTAGAACAACAGCCAAAGACATGTTTGACCCTAACGATTGTCGTTGTGTTACCAACGCAGGTCAACGTTTATATCAAACACAAGAAACATATGGAACTAGCATGACAGTTGAACAAATGATTGAAAACATGAAACAAGCAGACCTAACCATGAGAGTCAACTTCAGACGTCCTGGCATTCATTCATCCACCACGTGTATGGAATTGTCCGCACCATTGTTAGAACGATTGCTACAAGAGACAGAAGATGCTAAAAATCAAAAAACATTAGAATTAAGAGTAAAAGCAGAAGCACATGTAGCTGTGCCAAAACATGGCGCAATGTTTATTTCAGTTACCAAACAAGGAGCAGTACATCTTTTGACTCACATCGATTATAAAATCATGAGCTCATACGACCAAATGTACCATTCCAATTAAAAATAAATTATTTTAATACTTCATTTCAATAATGCATTTACATTTTAACATTAGAAAATCATTTAGTATCTATCCATAATCTATAATATATTTAAAAATTTCCTCATGAATTGTCATCTCTACAACGTATTCGATGAACCCTTGGACGAGGTGGTCTTCGTGGATGCGTTTCTCTATCAAACATTGTATACACAAACGTAGAAAAAATATCACAAATATTAAATGGTTTATTGGATTGAACTTCGCCTTTTGAATTTACGTACATATAGTAACAAAACCATTACATAAATATGAGATTTTTGTTATTATTCATATTTTTCACAACGGTTTCGGCCGACTGTTCATGCTCATGCCACGAAGAACGCCTAGACGATTTCGGTAGAATTGGTTGGGAATTCATACACACTGTAGCATCCAACTATCCAGAAAAACCAACATTTATAGACAAACAATACATGCTAGGATTTATGTATTCCATTGCAAACCTATATCCTTGTGAAATATGTAGAAACCATTTGCAACATAACCTTGACAACTTTGGATTTCATTTCAATAATAGAACAGACCTATCCACATGGCTATGCTTTCTACACAATAAAGTCAATGAAAAGAACCTTAAACCAACATTTCCATGCGATATGGACAAACTAGATAATAAGTATAGAATATTCTAGTTTATAAATAAGTCCATTATATAATTAAAAAAATGACTACATTAAGCTTACCATCTGTTGAAATCATATTAGGTGTAGATACCACTGGTTCTATGCAAGCAGTAATAAACAATGCTATATCTACAGCACAGGCAATCGAAACTAAATTAAAAGACTCGCATTTCAATGTTCATTTATCGATAGCAGGTGTGAATGATTTTTCTCCTATTCATGTAGAACACGAAAGCCCTATTGAATGGAATGTCAATTTAGATGCTATTACAGCACATGGTGGCGGTGATACCCCAGAAGCATATTCTACTTTCATCGATGAAGCCTGTACACGTTTAGAAAAAACCAATGACAATGCTATTCGTATCATTATTTTGATTGGTGACTCATACGGTCATGGTATGCCTCCAATACAAAACGGTAGAAATCATATAGATAATTTTTCTGATGGTGACCCAAACGGAATAACCATACCATCGTCCATGAAACGAATGAAAGAAGCAAAAACAACTTTTTATTATGTATTGGCCGGAAAAGCAACGGAAAATTCAGAATTGTGGGGAGCTGCAAATGCGAAATATACCAATGGTGCTGTCATACCTATGAATATAAACGACTTCAAGGAGGGGGAAGAAAACCCAGTAGCAAAAACATTGTCCATGTACATTGAAGGTCAAGTGTCGATGATATCTGCATTAAATAGCAAAAAGAATGAATTAGAAGGCAAAAGCGTGGACGAGATTGCTAAAATTTTGGCTGATTTTATGAACGAGAAAGGCAAGAAAATTGCAGAATTATCTGAAACGGTGGAACATTCAGCAACGGATGCGATGATAGATAGTGTGGATAGTTCTACTTCGAATACATCCTTTTATAGAAGTTTGGGTACAGTATTGGATAGTGGTATGACAAGCAGTATGCGCCATTATTCCAATGATACGGTTGGTCATTTTAGAGGTGGTACGAGGGATGTTTCGGCAACGATAGAGACGTTGGAAGCCGATTCTAGATTGCCTAGTATTCAACGAGTAGCCTCATTGGCATCGCAACGTGTTTGATTAAAGTATGAATAGGTAATTAAAAAAATGATTATATAAGACTGTATATTATATTAAATGAAATTATTATTATTCATATTTTTTTTATGTTTCACTTTCACACGTGCCAACATACGTGGTTGTACTACAGAGCTAAATTTATATTATAATCCACTCGCTACCATACATGATCAAAGTAGTTGTGTGAACAATACTGAATTGATGGAATTAATTAGCAAGAGAGATTTACGTTTTTATCAATATACATCTCCTAACATAATAGGAGAACGATTTTTTTATTTTCATTACGGTATGATAAATCAGTTTATGCAGACATATCCGTCCAGAATTATTAGCAACTCGTTGGACCCCGCGATTGTTGATCCATACCCATACATACCCGGGAAACTGGGGGATAAATCTGGTGGTACAGTTCATCACGAATTGTATCGTAACATTCGATTTAAAGACATAAATAACATACCATTACCAATTAGCCCAGATGTCTCGGAATTTATAAATGAAGATATGGAAGATGCTTCATTTTTTCCCGATGTTTTTATTAACGAAATGCCGGAGCCTTATACTAGTGATGAATTATACAATGTATTGTTTATAAAAGACATTTGTAAGGTTTTGATGAAACATTCTAATAAAACAGAAAAATATATAAGTGCAGAAAATATAATACATTATCTTCAAAGTATTTTAGTTAATGTCACCCAGGATGATTTTATTATGGCAATACATTACATTAACGCTGTAAACGTAAACAATTTCATGTTAGAGTATATGGATAAGTGGATAGGTAAAGAGTTTGTTACAAAATACTTCGATAGACAAAAATTTAACAAAATCGTTGAAGATTTAAATACATACTTTAATAATTCTATAAACGTAACAAACAGGACTATTTTTTTTGATAAAAATGCTAACGATATACCTGTTGTAAATATAACCAGATATAATTATTTTATTGAACTATCGACCAGCGCCAGGATAAACGGATATTCTGTTCAAAGTTGGTTTTTTGATATATTTATTAAGAATGATGCTACTAATAAATATTTTAAAGAAATACAGGATAAAAAAAGAAAATCAGCTTTAAGAATAACCGACCCGAATAAAATATTTTATTCAATTGAAGAATTAATACAATCCACGATTCGAAAAATGTTTAAATTTGTTTTATTAGTACAGGAGACGAACATTTTTTATGAACTTGAAAAACAGACGATTGTTTATTGGGCATATGAAAACAAAAGTGATGATTTTGAACGTCAAATATCAGAAATAAAACAAACATTGAATTCATTTCCAGAACATATGTATTACGAATATATGCAAACACTTAATGACTATCTGATTATTAAATCTAAAACTGGTCAAGACTACACAATTTTGCCTACTCGATACAGAAACATTACGATTGATGGTCACTCGTACATTATATTAGATTCTTACCTTACTGATGATGGCAATTATGCTATACGTGTATATGGGAATCCTAGTATTACAAATACGACTAATATACAGTATAAACCATTTACAGACGATGAAAGAACATTATTATTTTCAAAATCTACATGGGGTGAACTTTACACCCGATACGAAGAATGGAAAGAATTTTATAATACACTGGAAGTGTTTGAAGATATCGGTACACTTTGGAATGGGAATATTTTGGTGAATACTTTAGACTCGCCGGTGATATATTGGGGAGAGAATCAAGATAAAAGTATGGAAACATTTCAATATTTAGTAGATTTAGTAGCTGGAATGAAATTATATGATGATGACAGCGATGATGATTATGACAGCAATTATGATAATGTCTTAATAAATTTAGGAATGAAATCGTATAATACGTTAGTCGATATTGATTACACCTCAAACATTCCCGCTATACAGGCTAATAATATAATGGTGTTATTCAATACCATAATCATAAATAACTTTGATTCATTATTAACATTGAAACCGGAGTTTGTTGAATCATATATAAATATGACATTACGTTTAATTGCTTCGAACGATACCGTTTTAGGTTATAATAACGATACATATGTAAATTTTGCAAACACTATTAATTTTGATTCGTTTAATATAATTGACGTTACAAAACAACTTAACATATCTATTGACTCATCGGTTAACAGTTTAAGCGATGTTACATTTGAGAAATACTATGTAATATTAACGAAATACTACGATATGTTTAAGTACTTTAATAACTTTCATGGGGAAAATTATTTTTATTATTATAATAACTTTGCTGATGACGACTTTTTGAATATGAATATAAAAGGCGATGTAAAATCAAGATTTATTAGAAATGATTTGATTAATTATTTCTTTGACATTGAAGAAAATGATGACCTTTCTTTAAGTGGTGCTTTACCTATATCATACTTGAATTTAGAAGACATACGTTACAATGACAATAGAACAATTAAATGGGTGTCAATTAATGATGATGGTTGCGACTGTTATCCTGATGATAAGTATTTAGGTTTGTCCTGTTTAAATCCGGATTGTACTTTTTCAGATATTGATTATGCAAAAATTTTATTTATGATGTATTCAGACCAAAATAATAAAATTAATAAATTATCTTTGGATTACGAGTGGAAGGACTTTGGATTATACAATAAAATTATATATGATATCTTAGATGACGATTCAGAGATAAATGAGATAGATTTTATAAACAAATACGCAACATATGCAAATGTAACCCAAATGGAAGAAGGTAAATATTTTGGCGATACCGTTCCTATATATATTTACGAAAACTGGAATTACGACGACAGCTACCCAGAATACGAAATAACGGTTGTTAACGATACTATATTGTTTAACGATACTTTCATAGAAGATTTAAACAATATAAACGAAAAATATAAGTTCAACCCGTTGATAGGAGCATATGTGTATGACAACAGTGGCAAAAATATTTATTGTGCAGATAGTACTACAACAGTATGCACAGCAATTCCATCACAAAAAGAAGCATTTAAACAAATCGATTATGACAACAGTAGTTATTTAAGTCTATATGAATATTGTTCTCCACAAGAAAAAGTAGATTGTTGTATTTGTGGTGGCGGTAGTAATATTACATACGATTTGGATGTTAAGATTATAAACGTTGAACGAGACAACGATGGTTCATATTTTTTAAAATACAATAGGTTGAGATCAGTATCTATATACCTTATGGAACATGGGGATAATTTGTATGTCATGCGAAAGGATAGACCATCTATTTTTATATGGACGGAAGGAAAAATGCCATTTTGGGAAATATATGACAAAACAATTTCTGGTTACAACGAAACATTGTCTGGATACGTATTTAAAGAGTTTGACTCGGAATTTGCTGGTAGCAACAACGTAATGAATATGGGAAAATTTCACAAACGATGTGTAAAAAACAAATTTTTATCTCCAAAAAATATCTATTGGCATTCTAACCATTTGATTTATCAAATGAAATTAGAACATGCGATATCATCTAGAGAATTCTACCTTGATGATGGGCATACTGTTGCATCTAATGAAAATTTTATTTTTACAGACAGTAGCACGAGTTTTTATCCACATGTTTTAAATACGATTGAAACTTTAAATTTGGTATTACCTCTTTTTTATGTTCATTCAGAGCCTCGAGTAGAGCTATTGTCGAATTATGAATTGAATAAATCGTATACTACTAATTTAACAATTAAAAACAGATACGGCGATATCACGACTATGAATTTGACTGTCACATGTGTTTTGCCTTGTAAAGAAGCTATAAAGAAGTATTGTCCATATAATGATATTTATGAATTTAAAAATAAGTTAAATCAATGTAATAGTGTTTGTAGAAACGAATTAAAAAAATCGTGCGCACCACAGATTTGTCCTTATCATTTTAAAGATTGCTATGGCAATGGTGACGCGGATGACGTTGACATGGATTTAGTGAAAACAAATCTAAAAGATTTGATTGCATGTGATTCAGATTCAACACCAACAACATACAATAATTATTTTCCATCCGATGCCGACGACAATTGGTATCGATACTTACAATATAGAAATTTAGTAGAAACCAGTGCAAATGGATCATGTAATCAAGAAGATTGTACAAATAAATTATGTAGTGTACTTAAATTATCTGCCATTAACAGTGGAGTAAGAACTCTAGAAGATATGATTGTAGGTCTTAATAAATTTCCTGATTATTACATAGACTTAGTACATCAAAAATGTCATGGGTGTGATAATTTTGTAAATGCATTAACAAATCAATTTATTAGTTATCCTAATAGAACAATTGAATTTGCATGGAACAATTGTTAAATAACTACTCTAAAACTAATATATTGATAATTACATAATTTAAGAATATTCTATATAATAAATAAAACCATAAATAAATTAAAAGATGGGTGACATTGACATTCAAGATTTTGATGCTGCCAAAGTCGAATTTACAGGTATGCTTCCCGACATCAACGAAAAGAAAGAAGAGCTCAAAACGTTGAAGAAGGTGCATAATATACACAAACAAACTATATACAGTTACATGCGAGAAAACGGTATAGAAGAACTCGATGTAGGAGGGTACTTATTCAGTATAAAAACGAAAGAACGATTGGCTATCAAACAATCCGATTTGGAACAGTTGCTTGACCCTCAGACGCTTGCACCGTTTTACACCTCGAAAGAATCGTTGGGGGTTAAGAAACGCAAAATTAATCCGACTTCTTAGTCTCGTCGTCTTTTGGCTTGCTTAATCGTTGGTATTCGTAATAAAAAGCGATTGTAGTTATTGCTAGTATAGTTGCAGTAGAGAGTATTCCTATTTGTAACCTATTCATTTATAAAAATATTTTATTTGTACTTATACGTCTATTTTTGTAAACACAATATACCTATTATCCTAGCAGCATTTTCTTTTGTTATGCTTTCACAGTAGTTATGTCCATGTTCTGTCAGGTTGAACCAGTTGTCTCCACATGATTGTTGTATGATATCTTTTACTAATTGGTTGGCTTGTGTGGATACAATGATGATTAGTAAAAGGTATAATATGAAACGAATCATTTGAATATAAAGGCATAATTTAAATAGTATAATTATGTATTATCAACTTCCATTATTGTTTATTTTGTTGATGCATATAGTGGTAGATTATAGAAATATAAATGTTGATCATTATGTGTATATTGGAGCGATAATACATCTTTTAAATATGTTGGGTTATTATGAATTTTAAATGTCTTCGTCGTTGACATCTTCAACATCTTTAAATATTTCTTCTATTTCTTGTTCACCTTCAATAAACGTTTTATCTTCATTTTCGTCTTGTGATATTTTAACATATCGTTTATCGGCTTCTGATTGAAGATATGCAGCGGCATTACCTAATCCTTCAGAAGCTTTTCTAACAATAACACTTGTTGTTGAATAACATTGTCCCATTTATTATATCTAAAACGGTTAAATAGTGTATTTATACGTTGTCAAATCTTCTTTTTTTCCTAGGTGTATAATCCTTTTTTGTTGGCGATGGTGCAACATGATTTTCACTGGGTGTCCAGAATACACAAAACGCTATGGCACCAAATGCAAAAAGTATCAATACAAAACCATAAGGACCAGGTGTATTATGATAATGATACCAGCAGTTGTCACCAGGCATACAATTAATTCCAATATTTCTCATTTGATGACAATGGTCATGCATGTAATAAGTAGTGTTTTCACATTGAGAAGGTAAAAACAAAAATAAAAAAATAAATAATAAGAAAATGGGTACGATTAATATAAGTATATCACTTTGACTCATTTCAATACATAAAATAACTTTATATATAGATTTTTTATTGCTCATAATCATATAGTACACTCTTCCCTTTGCTAGCTTTTATTTCTATATGGGTATCGTATATGGACGAATCTTTATCGGAATCGATATCATGTGATATAAATATACATGTTTTGTTTTTGCCACACCAATCTTTCAGTGCCTTTTCCATTTGACGAAATCCTACTACATCTATATTGGCTGCTGGTTCATCCAATATCGTTAGATTTGTATGTATTCCAGTGTATATTTCTGATTGTGTTCTCCATGCCATGAATGCTGCAATTTGTAGTCTTCTGTATTGACCTCCACTTAATGCATGTGCTCGTTTGTCTTCACCAAATTGTAAAATTTTGGATATGCCTTCTTTTTCATCTATTTCCATGGAAAACATTGGTGAGCCTTGTGAATCTTCATCAAATAACCGTTTACACCAATCAGTTGTGATTAAAGACATTTTGTATAAAATGCGCTCAACGATGTAGGTTTGAATTCCTTTTGTGGAAGTCCATAGTTTTATATTTTTCATTTCTTCTATTTCTTTTTCTAATTCTTTAAGTTGATGTGTATATTTTTCAATGGTTAAATCATTCTCTTTAATAACTTGTAAAACATTTTCTTCCTCGGTAAGCATTGGACAGCTTTCATTACACAATGTGTCAACATTTCGTTTAATCAGTCGTATACATGATAATATTTCGTTTCGTCTAGAAACCCATTGTGAATGCAATATATTTTGTGCATCCCAACGAGTTTGAATTTCTAATAAATCATCTTTTTCACGTTGACATATGTCAAACAACGTTTTGGTTTTTTCATACTCCGCGTTGGTTTCTACCATCGTTTTCCATGCTTTTATTCTTATCTGTTTCACATGTTCTACTTTAATTTTTTCATCATGACACCTTACCTTCTCTTTTTCATATTTTATAATCTCTTTAGACTGAACAAGATTGTCCTTTGCTTCTTTTATATCTGTATCCGTTGGTTTGTTATGGTTTGCTATCATTTGTTTGCATGTGGGACATACTGTTGGTTTATTAAATGCTTTTAAAAGTAGATTCATTTGTTGTTTCCGCACTGCCATTTCTTCTATTGCGTTGTGTAAAATTTGACTAGGCGGTGCTTTTTTATCGTATACTGGTTCCAAAACATCGCTTGTAAATTTAGATTTTCCTTCTTCAGTATGTATTTTATAATATTTAGAAGCTTGACTTTCTGTTGATTTCTTTTTATGACTGATGATATTAAATTGTTTAGAAATGTCATCATGCTTTCGTTTCAATTTATTTTCTGGTTTTGTACCAACTACAGGTTCGGAACCCAATTGTTCCATCTGAGTGGTGTATATGGTTAAATCTGTTCTTAATTTAGATATCTTAACATTGTTTTTATCTATCCATTCTTTTTTTAATTTCATAAGACGTTTATGACGATTGATAGCTTGGGTTTGTATAACATGTGCATTGTTCGTTAACGTTTTTGTAGAATTGTAATTCGATTCAATAAATGTTAAATTTTGAGTCGCTTTTTCATTCAATTTTGACCATATGTTCATGTTACATAACATTAAAAGGTCTTCTTTCGTGCTTTTATCGTTACCTTCTAACCATAATTTATTCATACCTACTTGTTCCCAAACCATTGTCCGCATTAGCCATGCATGTAAACGTTTTTGAGATGCCTTTGGTAAATTATTCGTTTCAGGTATTCGAAATAATATTTTATTTATTTCTTTTTGCGTCATATTTTGTGTTGATTTCGTAATACGTTTATTATCAAACACAAACTCTAAAAAAGATGTTTTATCATGTAAAGAGGAAGAACGTGAAACAGACCAAGGTTTTGTTCCTAAAAATCCATTCATAGTAGCACGTGCCATACCTTTTGTATGATTTATACTTGCTGACGAAGCTTGTGATTTTTTTAACGAAGATGATGCTCGCATATCTGAATAACCAGTTAAACACCAAAGAAAAACGGACACAGTTGCCATTGATTTACCTGCACCATTTGACGAACCTACAGAACCTTCTATCCATTTACCAGTTACTTTAGTCAACCCTCTCTCTGACAAATTTAATGTAAACTCAGATACAAACGGACCAAATCCTTCA
>ERZ802830.4478-NODE-4478-length-11193-cov-7.82483_pt1 | contig 11193 bp, 9 predicted proteins | sample MGYA00345654_ERZ802830 | MGnify/ENA primary metagenome ERZ802830 (study PRJEB30503, sample SAMEA104212375) | marine metagenome | biome: Westerlies Biome; feature: [SRF] surface water layer (ENVO:00010504) within the epipelagic zone...; material: water...
ATATTTAAAAATTTATAGCAAACTTAATTTTATGGGACTAAAAGATAAATGTTTAAAAATTTTAAGTATGAAGTTTTACTTTTTAATTATTCTAATCTTGATTTTTAATTCTAATAGTATTTTTGCTCAAGAAATCAAGTGGATGTCAATGGGCGAAGCTCAAGAAGCTCAAAAAAACATACCCAAGAAAATTTTTATGGATGTCTATACAGAATGGTGTGGACCATGTAAATTATTAGATAAAAATACTTTCCAAAATCCTGATGTTTCTCGCTATATAATTGAAAATTATTATGCAGTTAAGTTTAACGCCGAAGGGATGGAGGAAATTAAATATTATGACCAGATTTTTACCAATCCCAACTATGATCCCAATAGAAAAGGGCGAAATGCAACCCACCAGTTTACACAATTCCTAGGTGTAAAAGGATATCCAACAATGGTTTTTTTTAGTGAAAATGGGGATCCAATAATGCCCTTAGTTGGGTATCAAAAGCCTAAACAAATAGAACTTTTTTTAAAAATGATAAAACAAGGGGATTATCAGGTGTTTTCTAAGCCAGAAGATTTTGAAAACTATAAAAAGAATTTTGTTCCTCGTTTCAGAGGTTAGTTATAAATATTTTTATATGTTAATTAATAGCATCAAAAATTAATTCTGCAGTTTTTTTACTTGCCCCCTTACCACCAATTTTACTTCTTAATAGAAGATAGTCTTCATTTACTTTTTTAAGAGAATTTTTTTTCAAAAGTATTTCTAAATGATACACCAATTTTTCAAATCTACAGTCATTTTGAATAAGTTCAACTAAAGCCCCTTTTTCAAGAATTAAGTTTACTAAAGAAATATATTTAAGTTTAATTATCTTTTTCCCAATCCAATAAGTCATTGGGGTGGTTTTGTAACAAACTAGCTGAGGCACATTAAATAGTGCAGTTTCCAGCGTGGCTGTACCACTTGTAACCAAGGCGGCACAACTATTTTGTAAAAGCTGATGCGTGTTTTTATAAACAATAATTAAGGAAGAAGATTTGATAAAAGAGTTGTAATATTTAGGATTAATACCAGGGGCTCCAGCAATTACAAATTGGAACTTTTTGAAGTGATTAGAGATTCGAATAAAAATAGGAAGCATTTTTTTAATTTCTTGAAGTCTACTTCCTGGAAGTAAAGCAATTATAGGTTTTTTTGGATTTAAATTATATGTTTTATGAAATTTAGAATCTTTTAAATATTTAGATAATTCATCCATTAAAGGGTGTCCTACATAGTGAACTGGGAATTGATGTCTTTGTTCAAAATAGTTTTTTTCAAAAGGAAGAATTACATATAGGGCATCCAAAATTAGTTTCATTTGTTTTACTCGACTTTCCTTCCAAGCCCATACCTGAGGACTTATATAATAATGATTTTTAAAACCTTTAGTTTTTGCCCACTTTGCAATTCTGAGATTAAAACCAGGGTAATCAACATAAATGATCACATCTGGAACATATTTTAAGATATCTTTTTTACACAAAGAAATATTTCTTAAAATAGCAGGTAGATGAGATATTACCTCCCAAAAACCCATAAATGCTAATTTCTTGTAGTGTTTTACCAAGACTGTTCCTTCTTTTGCCATCAAATCACCACCCCAACCCCTAAATTGAGCCTTGGAATCTAATTTTTTCAAAGCTTTAATTAGAAGGGAGCAATGAAGGTCACCTGAGGCCTCACCAGAAATAAGATAATACTTCACAGGGTTTGTTTTTAATTATTTAGTTTTAAAAAAGCTACAAGTAAAACTAATACCAACGAAATGGCCACAAGTCCAGCTGCAAAAGCAAACTTATTTTTCCGAAGTGCTATAAAAAAAACTGGCAGATTTATCAAAGCAGATATAGAGATCAAGCCGCCAAGTTTATTTTGATAATAAAGACTTGATAAACTGTCTTCTATAGATTTATTTGAAAGAAAAAAAAGGAGTATTAATACCCCAAAACCAGTCCAAAGCACACCAGTTAAGATTCCCCAAAAAAAATATTTATCTTTTATAAATCCCATGTATTTAGTTCTTGAATAGTGTGATGGGCTGTCAAATCAAATTGTGTTGGAACTATAGAAATATAGCCTTGACTCAAGGCCCATTCATCAGTATCCTCTCCTTTATCTTCATTAATAAAAGTTCCAGTTAACCAGAAGTATTCTTTTCCCATTGGGTTGGTTCGTTTGTCAAATTCTTCTACCCAGTTCGCTTTTGCTTGTCTACAAATCTTAATACCTTTTATTTCCTTTAGCTTAAGTTTTGGGAAATTAACATTAAGAACTACACCTTTTGGGATGCCATTTTTTAATGCTTTAATTGTGATTTCATGAATGAAACTTTTCAAGGGTTTGAAATCTGCATTCCAGCTAAAATCTAAAAGTGAAAAACCAATTGCAGGAATACCCTCTATACCCGCTTCGATAGCAGCGCTCATTGTTCCTGAATAGATCACATTTACAGAAGAGTTAGAGCCATGATTTATACCAGAAACACAAAGATCAGGTTTACGGTCTAAAAGTTCATTTACAGCAAGCTTGACACAATCTGCAGGGGTCCCCGAGCAACTATATTCTAATTGAGGGCCATCTGTTAAATTCATTTTTTGGCAATGTAATGTAGAATTTATTGTAATAGCATGACCCATTGCTGATTGAGGAGAGTCTGGAGCAACAACAACTACTTTTCCAATTTCATTCATTATTTTAATTAATGTTCTCAGTCCTGGTGCAGTAATTCCATCGTCGTTTACAACTAATATTAGCGGTTTTTTCTTCATGGGTTTTAGTTATGTGCTAAAGTAAGAAATCTTTATGCGCTTTCTTTTAAAACAATATTAACAAAACTGTTTTAGAATATGCTTATATTTAAGGGCTATAAATTTGAGAAATAAACATACCCTAATGCGCAAATATATTTGGATCTTATCATTTATTTTGATTAGCGGATTTGTGTTTGGATATACCCTAAAAAATCAAGATCCAAATAAAGACAAACTTTTATTAGAAATCATTTCTTATGTTTTGGATCGTGGACATTATGATCCAAAAGATCTTAATGATAAATTTTCTGAAAATGTTTTTATGAATTATTTAGAAAATCTTGATGGACAACATCGATTTTTCCTTAACTCTGATATTAAAAGCTTTGAGACTTATCGTTTTAAAATTGACGATGAACTAAAAAATACTGAAATAAACTTCTTCACCGTAACTTTTACCAAGCTTATGCAACGCATGAGACAGGTTGAGGGATTTTATAAAGAATTACTAGACCAATCTTTTGATTTTTCTATTAAGGACGAAATCAATTTGGATTATAAAAAAGCACCCTACACTAACAATATTTTGGAACTAAAATCTATTTGGAGAAAGCGCTTTAAGCTAAGTGCTTTAGAAACTTTTACAACCAAAAAAGATGAAGAATTTCAAAAGAAAAAACAAGATGAAGTCTACGAAATGCTATCAGATATTGAGCTAGAAAAAAATGCTCGTAAAGATATTCTAGAAAACATGAGTTATTTCTTTGAAAATTATAATGACATCAAACGAAAGGACTGGTTTTCTATATATGTTAATTCTATTGTAGTTCAGTTTGATCCTCACACCTATTACTTCGCACCCAGAGATAAAGACCGCTTTGATATGTCAATTTCTGGAAAATTTGAAGGAATTGGCGCACGATTAAGCAAAAGAAATCAACAAGTCAAAATAGTCGAGGTTATTTCTGGTGGTCCAGTTTGGAGAGAAAACCTTTTAGAAGTAGGAGATGCTATTTTGAAAGTTAGGCAAGCAGATGAAGAAGAAGCTATAGATATTTCAGGAATGGTACTTGACGATGCGGTAAAACTTATTAAAGGACCTAAAGGCTCACAAGTATTTTTGACTATCAAACGAGTAGAAGGAAATATAGAAGAAGTTGGTATTACACGTGATGTAGTAGAGCTAGAGGAAACTTATGTTAAGTCAACGCTCATAAAAGACGAAACAGGAGATTACGGTTTAATAGAGTTACCAAAATTTTATATCAGTTTTGAAGATTATAATAAAAGAAATGCAGCTACTGATGTTAAAAAAGAACTAGAACAACTAAAACAGAAAAATGTCAAGGGAGTTATACTTGACTTGAGGAATAACGGAGGTGGATCTTTAAAAACAGTAGTTGACATGACCGGTTATTTTATAAAAGACGGTCCCGTAGTTCAGGTAAAAAGCACAGGAGGAAAAAAAGAAGTATTAAAAGACACCGATCCCACTGTTGTTTGGGATGGACCAGTTGTGGTTTTGGTAAATGAGTTTTCCGCTTCTGCCTCAGAAATTATTGCAGCAGCTCTTCAAGATTACAAAAGGGCAATTGTCTTGGGAAGTAAACAGACATTTGGTAAAGGGACTGTCCAAAATATTGTAGATCTCAACCGTATGATTTCTGGAAGCACTTATGGTGATTTAGGAGCTCTAAAAGTTACCACAGACAAATTTTATCGTGTTAATGGACAATCTACTCAATTAGAAGGTGTCAAAAGTGATGTTGTTTTTCCAGACCGATATGCTTACGTTGAGATGGGCGAGAAAGATCAAGATAATCCCTTAGCATGGGATAGTATATCCCCAACTTTTTACAAACCCTCATCATCATTATCTAACTTCGATTATGCAGTTAATCGAAGTAAAAAGCGCCTTCAAGAAAATCCAATAGTTCAATTAATTCATGAGCAAGCACTTTGGGTAAAACAACAGCAAAATGATTTCAGTTATTCTTTAGATTACGACTCATTTAAGTCAGAGCGAGATAATAAAAAAGAATATGCTAAGCGGTTCGATAAATTATCAGAATTTAAATCATCATATAAATTTCAGTGGCTACCTGAAGCTGGAGCTAAGAATCCACCAAATGAAGAAACTATCAAAAAACGTAAACGTGCTCAAGAGTATTTACAAAAAGATATTTATATCTCAGAAGCTGTCCAAATTCTTAAAGATCTATCCTCACCAATAAAGTCACAACAACCCATAGCCCAAATCAAAAAAGAATAGATTCAATTGGAGCTAAAGCGTACTTTTAAGCGATTAAAAAAGGACGTTTGGGCCATGTCCAGCGCTATATTTATTTTAGGAATTAGCTTAATAGCAATTTTTGCTTATCCTCTTTCTTCGGATAAAACCCAATTTGCAAATCAAATGCATCTTTCTATTCACTCTCAACTTCCAGGGTTTTCTTGTAAAGTCTTAATTATTCCTGGCCTTAAGTCTTATGGCAATAGAAGTTTTTTTTTTGGAGATCGAAATATTAGTGAAGAAATTCCAATAAAAGAAATTCGCTGGCATAATAAAGGTTTAACTTTTAAACGACATGGAAATGCAACAAACTATTTCGAAGAAAAACTGTTTAGTCAGTTTCCTCCAGGTACTACTAGAAAAGAAGTAGAAGCAAAGTATTTAAAAGAAAAGTATTTTATATTAGGGACGGATAAATACGGTAGAGACCTACTAAGTCGTTTAATTATTGGTTCTAGAATCTCAATTTCAATTGGATTTGTAGCCGTAACAATTTCATTACTCATTGGTGTTTTTCTGGGGTCTATAGCAGGTTTTTTTGGAGGAAGGATCGATCAATTAATTATGTGGATAATCAATGTAGTATGGTCGATTCCAACACTTTTAATGGTTATAGCAATAACCTTAGCTTTAGGACGTGGTTTTTGGCAGGTTTTTGTTGCAGTCGGACTTACTATGTGGGTCGAAGTTGCTAGGTTAGTTCGTGGTTTAGTAAAATCTACAAAAGAAGAATTATTTGTTCAAGCAGGTATTGCTCTTGGATTTTCTAAATTAAGATTGTTAATACACCACATACTTCCTATATTAATTGCCCCATTGATCGTAATTTCAACAGCGAATTTCTCTAGTGCTATATTGATGGAAAGTGGATTAAGTTTTTTGGGAATTGGAGCCCAACCACCAATGCCAAGTTGGGGAGGCATGGTAAAAGACCACTTCAGATACCTACTTTTAGGGAAGCCCTATTTAGCAATTTTACCTGGTTTTGCAATAATGAGTCTAGTTTTAGCCTTTATGATGCTTGGAAACAGTCTAAGGGATGCTTTAGATGTTAGGAGTTAATTTAAACGATTTGCATCTAGATTTAAATAAATAAAAAGCATTAAACTAAATGCCATTAAATTAGTGCCTCCATAACTAATAAAGGTTAATGGTATACCTACTGTTGGAACTAATCCTAATGTCATGCCTACATTTACAAAAAAATGAACAAACAGCATACTGGCAAAACAGTAGGAAAACATCCTTGGAAAGGATTGAGTATGCTTTTCTGCTCTATAAAGAATTCTTGAAATTAGAACTGTAAAAAGGATTATTAAGCCACTACTTCCGATAAATCCCCATTCTTCACCAACAGTACTAAATATATAATCTGTGTGCTGCTCTGGAACAAATCCTCCTTTAGTTTGAGTCCCATTTAAAAAGCCTTTTCCAGAAAAACCCCCCGAACCAATGGCAATTTTAGATTGATTGATATTATAACCGATCCCTTGGGTATCATTTTCTAAGCCTAACATAATATTAAATCGATCCCTATGTCTTTGCTCAAAAACAGAGTTAAAAATAAAATTTACTGAAATATTAAAAAGAACGGAAATACCGTATAAAAGGACAAAGGGAGTTTTTTTTGTTTTAGGATAGTATTGAAGAATTAGTCGATAAACTAAAATAAGAATAAAGAATAATGCAATGCTCAAGATTAATGGGCCAAAAATTAAAGTCAGAATAAAAAGTGATATAAAACCCATTCCAAAATAAAGAGTTTTCATATCCATACCTTCGCGAAGTAATACAAAAAATAAACCCAAAAAAACAAGAGCCGTTCCTGCATCAGGCTGAAATATCACGAGAATCATAGGTAGCCCAATAATTAATAATAATTTAGTTACAAAAGAAATTTTCTTTATATCAGCTTGAATTGAACTCAAGGTTGAGGCTACAAGCAGAGAAGTTGTAATCTTGGCAAATTCAGAAGGTTGTAAGCTAAAACCACCTATGAAATACCAAGAAGTTGCGCCTGAAATCTTTTGACCAAAAAAAAACAGCCCAAGTAAACTCAATATTGATAGAATGTAAAAGATTAAAGATAGATGTTCAAAGAAATTGGAATTGATAAATAATATTATTGGCAGAAATATAAGGGAAAAAATAAAGATCCAGAATTGTTTTCCTGCAGGAGAGTTCATATCAAACAAAGAAACTGTGACTTCTGATAAAGTTGTCGAATAAATATTTATAATTCCGAATATTACTAATAATAAATAGATTATGAGACTCAACCAGTCCATTCGGAAAACGATGCTTTTAGTCATTAATACTAAAGGGTTTATCTAAGAGAGGTTTTTCATATTCAGCCATAAGGCTTCCTTTGAGCATTTTATTTTCTAGCCAATTACGTTTTACTTCACCTTTTATATATTTTTCGATCATTAAACTTGCAATTGGAGCAGCCCATCTTGCACCCCAATAGCCATTCTCAATAAATACAGCAATAGCTATTTTAGGATTATCTTTCGGTGCAAAGGCAATAAAAATTGAATGATCTGTGAGTTGTGTTTTTTCATTGTTTAATCTGATAAAATTTTCAACAGTTCCAGTTTTACCACAGACTTCAATCCCTCTAATTTTTGCAATGCGAGCAGTTCCACGCTCAACCACTTGGTGCATTCCTTCGATTACTGTCTCAAAATGTTTAGCATCGATAAGTGTTTGATTTTTTGGATATAAAGAATCATCTATTGTTTTTTTAAAATGTGGTTTTTTAAAGAAACCTCGATTAGCAATAGTGGCAGTAAAATTAGCCATTTGAATTGGAGTGGTTAGAATTTCTCCTTGACCAATTGAGTTTGAAATTAAAGTATTAGGGCCCCAACTTCCCCTTGGATACCAATTGTTATAATAGTTGCTATCAGGGATAAACCCTCTTTTTCCAATAGGCAGGTCATATCCCAAAAAATCACCTAATCCAAATTTTTCTAAATGTTTTTTCCAAAGATCCACTCCTTCTGCTGGAGTAGATTGACTATTTATTATACGAACAAAAGTTTTAGCAAAATAACTATTACAAGAACTATAAATTCCTTTGATTAAATCACTTTTAGTTCCAATAGGATTATGACATCCCATAAATGCTCCCCGTCCATAATAATGTCCTTTATCACATGTAAAAACTGTTTCTGGCGAAATGACTTTTTCTTGAAGACCAATTAGTGCGTTGAGTGTTTTAAAAGGAGAACCTGGGGAGTATTCTGCCTGAAGGCTTCTGTCAAAAAGAGGTTTAGCTATTGTATCTTTAACCAATTCATTAAAATACTTTGATCGATCTCTACCTATTAGCGTATTTGGATCATAGCTAGGAGCAGTCACTAAAGCTAAAACTTCTCCACTTTGAGGCTCTATTGCCACTATACCTCCTCTTTTATTTGTCATTAGTGATTCTCCATAGTCTTGAAGTGTGGCGTCTATTGTTAAAATGATATTTTCAGGAGCTTCTGGCTCTATATCGAATTTTCCTTCATCGTAGGGTCCAATAATTCGATTGAATCGATCTTTTTGAAAAAATTGAATTCCTTTCTTTCCACGTAATTTTTTTTCATAGGTTTTTTCAATGCCTTGCCTACCTATCATCTCTCCAAGATCATAATTTTCTAGAATTTGATTTATTGGTGAAAAAGAATGTTCTGATTTATTGTTTTTTTTACTCAAAGGATTTTTCTCTTCACTGACGGACTTTTCAGAATCATTGACGGTATTATTTGCCCCTAAGAGCTTTAAGTTGTCAATTTCTAAAACTTTCGAGGATGCAGGTTTTATTTCATACCTATTAGTTTCACTTGTGTAGCCTAAAATATTTGATCCTATTGGCAGTAAATAGTCTCGAGTAGACTTTTTTTGAAAGTAGAATCCTGGAAATTTCCACATCTTTTCTTGAAGTTTTGCTGCTTCAGCCATAGATAATTGTCTTAAAATGACAGAGGGAAGTTTTTTAGAAAAATTTTTAGCATCCTTTATTTGGTTCAGCAGTTCTTCTTTGGAAATATTTAATCCTGATGTCAATTCAAGCGTGTCAAAAGAATTTAAATTTTCTGGAACAATCATCAGGTCATAAACTGGTTTATTTGCAACCCAAAGAGTTCCATTTCTATCATAGATTAATCCTCGAGTGGGGTATACAGGACGTTTTACTATAGCATTATTTAATGAACGTTCAGAGTATTCTGAATTAAATAACTGCAAAGCCATCAATTGGAAGATAAAAAGTAAGCAACTTACAAGTGTAAATGCCAATAAGACTATTTTACGTATCATTTAATTTCTTATAAAAGCGGGATATCAATGCAATTAAAATTAATGAAAATAGCGATGTAAGGATGGTATTCTTTAAAATAAGATATGTTGCATTCCAATTAAAATAAACAATAATAAAATAAAGCAGATGATGGATTAATATTAAAAGAACTAAGAAAAGATATTTATTTCTTTTTCTTAAATCATTTTGAAATGTAGAGGGAGATTCAGAGGTAACCCCAAAAGAGTATTTTACAAGCAAAGGTCTTACAAAACCAATAGTTAATGAAGCAATCGTATGAGCTCCTCCAGATTGAGATAAAAAGTCAATACAAAAGCCAAGAACAAAACTCAAGAGAATAAATAGTGTTTGATTATCATCAAAACGATATACAACTAGAAATAGTAAGTATATCATTGGGTTGATAAAACCAAATATGAACATATTATTAAAAAGGAACACTTGAACTAATACAATGATAAAAAATGAAATAATTAGAGTGATTATATTACTATTCATTTCAAAATATCTTTTTTTAATTTTTTTATTTCCTCAATATCATAATTTTCAATTACATATACATAATATACTTGAGAAGGGTCTTCAAAAAGTGATGCGTTTATTTTATAATATCCACTTTTTGTATTGGGCTCATAGTTAGAAATTTTTCCCAAAGGGATGCCTAGAGGGAAAAAAGACGACATTCCCCCAGTTATTATAGTATCTTCTTTTATAATAGAGCTATTTATAACCACATCATCAATCTGAAAATCATTTGGGTTTGTTCCCTTCCAGGATAAAGATCCAAAAGCAGAGCTATTTTTTAGCCTCACATTTATTTTTAAATCTTGATTTAAAATGGAAATTACACTGGAGTAGTTCTTAGAAACAGACTTAACAACACCTATAATTCCTTGATCTGATATAACACCCATTTCTGAAGTTATTCCATCTTCATGACCTTTATCTATAATGAGAATATTCCGTTGATTTAAATAGCTGTTTTTAATCACATTAGCATCTATCACCTTAAATGAAAATCGTTTTTTTGCTTTAATGGCATTCGGATAAAGGGATATTCCATTTGATTTGAGTTGAAAACTTTTCAGGATTTTATTTTCTTTTAGTAGCTTATCATTTATTTTTTTTAGGCGAAAATAGTTTACTATGTCACTGCTAATATTATAAAAGCTTTGTGAAAAGTATAAGCTATATTTTTCAAGATAATATTGATGGAAATGACTTCTGCCATTTAAAAATAATAAAGAAAGGCCCAAAAGCACAAAATACAATACAGGGTTTCTAAATTGTACGAGCGCTCCAATGATTCGCCGCATACCAGATTATTTTATTAGGACAGTCTTAAACCTTTCAGTATTTTTTAGAGCTATACCAGTGCCTCTAACAACGGCTTGAAGTGGATCTTCTGCGACATATATAGGTAAGTCCGTTTTTTGTGAAAGACGTTTATCTAAACCGCGCAAAAGAGCTCCTCCACCTGCTAAATAAATCCCTGTGTTGTATATGTCTGCAGATAGTTCTGGAGGTGTTTGAGAAAGAGCTTCCATTATAGCGTCTTCAATACGAATAATCGATTTATCTAGGGCTTTTGCAACTTCAGAATGATTAATCATTACTTGTTTAGGTTTACCTGACATTAAATCTCTTCCTTGAACTGACATGTCTTCTGGAGGATTCTCAAGATCTTCAGTAACGCTTCCAACAAGAATTTTTATTTTTTCTGTAGTCCGATCTCCTATGTAAAGATTATGTTTACTTCGCTTGTAATTACTAATATCACTCGTATACACATCACCTGCATTTT
>ERZ802830.4480-NODE-4480-length-11187-cov-10.2898_pt1 | contig 11187 bp, 17 predicted proteins | sample MGYA00345654_ERZ802830 | MGnify/ENA primary metagenome ERZ802830 (study PRJEB30503, sample SAMEA104212375) | marine metagenome | biome: Westerlies Biome; feature: [SRF] surface water layer (ENVO:00010504) within the epipelagic zone...; material: water...
ATGTAGCAGAAGCAAAAAGAAGAGTATTTGGAACTGTTGGAATTGATATGATTGCTGGACCATCAGAAATTTTAATCATATCTGATAAAAATTCTAATCCTGATTGGATTGCGATGGATTTATTTTCGCAAGCTGAACATGATGAGTTGGCACAATCTATTTTAATAAGTGATGATCAAGAATTTTTAAATAAAGTTAATTTAAGTATAGACACCTTAATTCAAGATATGCCAAGGAAAGAAATTATTGAAAAATCACTAAAAAATAGAGGAATTTTTATTTTAGTGAAGAATCTTTCAGATGCAGCAAAAGTATCAAATTTTATTGCCCCAGAACATTTAGAGCTTGCTGTGGACAAACCTAAAAAAATTCTTAAGGACATAAAACACGCAGGGGCTATCTTCATTGGTAGAGAGACATGCGAGGCTGTTGGTGACTATTGTGCTGGGCCTAATCATGTTCTTCCTACTTCGGGAACAGCAAGATTTTCCTCACCACTTGGGGTCTATGATTTCCAAAAAAAATCTAGCCTAATTGCTTTATCAGAAACTTCCGCATCACGCTTGGGAAAAATTGCATCTACCTTGGCAAAGGGAGAAGGATTATATGCGCATGGACTATCTGCGGAGTACAGAATCAAAAAATGAGTAAATTTTGGAGTAAGCTGATTAAGGAACTCAGTCCATACATACCAGGAGAGCAGCCAAAAAATCAAGCATTAATTAAATTGAATACTAATGAGAATCCCTATGGACCAAGTCCAAAAGTATTGGCTGCAATTAAATCAGCAATTTCTGATGAACTAAAGCTATATCCTGACCCTGAAAGTATTGAGTTAAGAGAGGCAATTGCTAAATTTTATAATATTAGTTCATCCAATATTTTTGTTGGGAATGGTTCCGACGAGATTTTGGCATTTATATTTCAAGGGTATTTAAAAAAAAGTAAGCCTCTTCTTTTTCCAAATATTACATATAGTTTTTATCCTGTGTATTGCAAGCTTTATGATATTGCATTTCAAAAGATGCCACTTGATAAAAATTTTGAGATTAATTTGGAGGATTATTTAATTCCAAATGGTGGTATTATCTTTCCTAACCCCAACGCCCCAACTGGCATACCAAAGAAAGTGAATGATATTGAAAATCTTCTCAAAAATAATAATGATAGTGTAGTGGTGATTGATGAAGCCTATGTTGATTTTGGTACCGAGTCATCAGTTTATTTAATAAATAAATATGATAATTTAATTGTCACACAATCTCTCTCTAAATCTAGATCCTTGGCGGGTATGCGCATTGGATGTGCTTTTGCAAGCAAAAGTATTGTTGAAGGATTAAATAGAATAAAAAATAGTTTTAATTCCTATCCAGTAGATAGGCTTGCTCAAATTGCTGGTGCTGAGGCATTTAGTGATAAAGATTATTTTAGACAAACCACGAACAAAGTTATCGAAGCAAGGCTATTTTTAGTTGAAGAGATGAGTAATATTGGTTTTCAAATTTTGCCATCAGGTGCAAATTTTATTTTTACAAAACATAATAATAAAAGAGCAGAGTTCATATTTAAAGAATTAAGGAATAATGATATTTTAATTCGATTCTTTGAATCACCAGAGGAAATAAATAATTATTTAAGAATTACGGTTGGTTCTATGGAACAAATGAAGCAATTAGTGCATGTCATAAAAAAAATTATATAAAGTTTTACTCTAAATTCTTTCAATACGCCAATTGAAACTCATGCTAAAATCTCACCTATGAAAAGGTCAGCAAAAGTCTCTAGAAAAACAAAAGAAACTGATATTACAGTTGAAATTAATATTGATGGAGTAGGTACTTCGTCCTTAGATTCTGGCATTGGTTTTTTAGATCATATGCTTGAGCAAATTTCTAGGCATGGTCTATTTGATCTTTCAATAAAAGCCCAAGGTGACTTACATATAGATGCTCATCACACCGTTGAAGATATCGGAATAACTTTAGGCCAGGCTTTTGAAAAGGCTATTGGGGACAAATTGGGTATTAGAAGATATGGACATGCTTACGTTCCTCTTGATGAAGCTTTATCTAGGGTAGTGCTTGATATATCTGGTAGACCAGGACTTGATTTAAATGTTGATTTTACCAGAGCAAGAATTGGCGAATTTGATGTAGATCTTATTCATGAATTCTTCCAAGGATTTATTAATCATGCAAATATTACACTGCATATTGATAACCTAAAGGGAGAAAATGCTCATCATCAAGCTGAAACTATTTTTAAAGCTTTTGGCAGAGCCTTAAGAAATGCAGTTGAAATAGACGAAAAAATTAAGGGTGTCATGCCCTCCACTAAAGGCACACTGTAGCCAAAATTTAAATAAATTTATGATAGCAATTATTGATTATGGGGTTGGTAACTTAAGGTCAGTCCATAATGCTGTTAGTTTTATTTCTCCCCAAAAAAAATCCTTTGTAACTAATGATCCCGATAAGGTTTTGAAGGCTGATAAAATCATTTTTCCTGGACAAGGTGCTATGCCGGGATGCGTGGAAGAATTAGATAAAAGAGGGTTAAAAGAGGTTTTAATTGAATCTGCAAAACAAAAACCTTTTCTTGGAATTTGTTTGGGCTTACAAATGCTCTTTGAAATAAGTGATGAAGGTAATCAAAAAGGTTTTGGTTTGTTGCCAGGAAAAGTAATAAAGTTTAAAAGTGATTATAAGGAAAGAATTAAAATCCCTCACATGGGATGGAATAGTGTAATGCAATCAAATGCACACCCAATGTGGCGAAATATTAGAAGTGGTAGTAAATTTTATTTTGTACATAGTTATTTTGCGCAAGCAAGTGATAAAAAGCTGGTAGTAGGTCAAACAGAACATGGTGAAAATTTCGCAAGTGCAGTAGCTAGAGATAATATCTTTGCTTGCCAATTTCATCCTGAAAAAAGTGCAGCGATTGGCTTGCAATTATTAGAAAATTTTATTTCATGGGAAATGTAGTGAGATTATGTTAATCATTCCAGCAATAGATTTAAAGGACGGAAAATGTGTACGTCTAAAGCAAGGCCAAATGGAGAAATCTACTATTTTTTCAGAAAATCCAGCAGAAATGGCGAGGAAATGGGTGAACCTTGGAGCCCAAAGACTTCATTTAGTTGATTTAGACGGAGCTTTTGCAGGAAAGCCTGTAAATGAATCAGCAATAAAATCAATTGTAAGTGAAGTTGGTGAAGATATTCTAATTCAATTAGGAGGGGGAATAAGAAACTTAGATACAGTAGAAAAATTTATTAATAGTGGAGTAGATTCAGTAATTATTGGGACTGCAGCTGTTACACATCCTGGATTTCTTCACGAGGCATGCTTTGCATTTCCTGGCCAAATAGTGGTTGGTTTAGATGCCAAGGATGGGGATGTCGCAATTAATGGTTGGGCAAAATTAACAGGCCATAATGTTATTGAACTTGCACAAAAATTTGAAGAATATGGAGTTGAGTCAATTATTTATACTGATATTGGAAGGGATGGTATGTTATCTGGTGTCAATATTGAAGCAACTGTAAAATTATCAGAATCGCTTAAAATACCTGTTATCGCCAGCGGTGGAGTTTCAAACATTTCTGATATTAAGGCATTATGTAATGTTGCAAATATTGGTATACGAGGGGTTATTACTGGCACTGCAATCTATGAGGGTACATTAGATTTTAAAGCTGCACAGCAACTAGCAAAAGAGCTTACAGGTTAATATGAGTTTAGCTAAAAGAATAATACCATGCCTTGATGTTACTAATGGACGTGTTGTAAAAGGTATTAATTTTGTAGAATTGCAAGATGCTGGTGATCCAGTAGAGGTTGCAAAAAAATATAATGAGCAAGGAGCTGATGAATTAACATTTCTTGATATCACCGCTAGCTCAGATAATAGAGGATTAATTTTTGATATCATTGAAAATGTAGCTAAACAAATATTTATTCCGATGACGGTAGGGGGTGGTGTTAGGACATGTGAGGATGTTCGAAATCTTTTAAATGCTGGAGCAGATAAAGTTGGTATAAATACTGCTGCTATAAAAAATCCAGATTTGGTTGCCGAAGCAGCTAGTCGATTTGGTTCGCAAGCAATTGTAGTTGCCATTGACGCAAAAAAGGTTGATGATCATTGGGAGGTATTTACTCATGGAGGAAGAAATCCGACTGGTATAAATGCATTGGATTGGGCAAAAAAAATGGTTAAATTTGGTGCTGGAGAACTTCTTATTACAAGTATGGATAAAGATGGTACAAAAACTGGATTTGATAATATATTAAATAAGTTGATATCGGAGAGTGTTCAAGTTCCACTTATAGCCTCTGGGGGAGTAGGTAATTTGCAACATCTTGTAGATGGAGTAAAAATGGGAGGCGCCGATGCTGTTTTGGCTGCAAGCATATTCCATTATGGTGAATATTCAATTCAAGAAGCTAAGGCATATATGTCTAAAAATGATATACAAGTACGCTAAGATTGAATAGAAAAACAAAATGTAAGGAATAAGAGGAATTAACAATGAGTGATATTAAATTTGAACAGAGAAAAACAATTGAACAAGTTGAAGAGTCTGCAGAGCTAGCTCCAAAATTTGATCAAGATGGCTTAATACCTGTAGTAACCACTGACTTTAGCTCAGGAGAAGTCTTGATGCAAGGCTATATGAATGAGGAGGCATTTAAAAAAACAATTTTATTGGGTGAGGCGGTTTATTATTCTCGCAGCAGAAAAACACTTTGGCATAAAGGTGCGACGAGCGGACTTGTGCAAACAATTAAAGAAATAAGAATTGACGATGATCAAGATTGTGTATGGTTACGTGTGGATGTTCAAGGTGGAGCAAGCTGTCATGTGGGATATCGGTCTTGTTTCTATAGAAGTATCCCATTTGGAAAAAAAAGTGATTCAACAATCTTGAATTTTGAAGAGAAAGAGAAAGTGTTTGATCCCAAAGAAGTATATGGCGATGCTCCTAATCCTACAAAATTATAATATCATTGAAGAATAAATGAATCCTAATTCATTATAGATTGATAAAAAAGTATTCAAAGATTCAAAGGAAATTTATAAAAAATGAAAGATGACTTTCTAGAGAGCTTGCTTCAGATAATCAAATCAAAAAAGGAAGAAGATCCAAATCTGTCTTACACGGCATCACTTCATCAAAAAGGATTAAATGAAATCCTAAAGAAGATTGGGGAAGAAGCTTCCGAAACTATAATTGCTGCAAAATCTGATAACAAAGACGAGCTAATTCATGAAATAGCTGACCTTTGGTTTCATTGTTTAGTACTCTTATCGAAAAAAGACTTAACAGTCGATGATGTAACAAATGAATTAAAAAAAAGATCAGGAACATCTGGAATAGAAGAGAAAAAAAATAGAAAGTAAAATTTAGAAATTTTTGGTGTAAATAAAATGGATGATTGTATCTTTTGTAAAATTGTAAAGAAAGAAATTCCTGCTTCCATTGTTTATGAGGACGATGAATTAATGGCCTTTAAGGATATTAATCCAATCGATAAAGTACATCTTTTAATTATTCCAAAACAGCACATTGAAAGCCTTTTAACTTGTGATCCTATACACAAAGATATTTTATCAAAAATGTTATTATTGGCGCCAAAACTTGCCTTAGAGTTTGGTCTTAAAGGATTTAGAACTATGATAAATTCAGGAAAGGAAGGCGGACAAGAAGTATTCCATATTCATTTTCACGTTTATGGTGGAAGCGAAAGATTAGCAAAAATTTAAAAGGGAGAAAATTATGCCGGGTATATGGGAGTTATTAATTGTTTTAGCTATTGTGCTGATATTTTTTGGAGCAGGAAAATTAAAAAATATCGGTAGTGACTTAGGGATTGCTTTGAAGAATTTCAAAGAAGGTGCTAAGGATGAACCTAAAAAATCCACAAAACCTAAAACTAATAAAAAGAAAAAATAATTTTTTATGCTTGATATCTCTTTAGCCGAGTTGTTAGTAGTTATATGTGTAATTATCATTTTTGTTGCACCAAAAAATTTACCTACTTTAGGGCGAAGTGTTGGAAGAGTGTTTAAAAAAGTTAGAAACTTTATTGATGAAATAAAAAATGAAATTGATACGGAAGAAAGGTTTGAAGAACTAAAAAAGATAGAAAAAGAAATTAGTAAAAGAACCAAAAAGCTGTGAACTTAAAAAAAAATTTTTTTGAGCAATTATTTACACTAAGAACCTCGTTAGTAAAATCCCTTCTTATTTATTTAGCAGTATTTGCTGCATTAATTCCATTTTCAGCTAGTATTTATGATTTTTTTTCTGAGCCATTACTGCAGGAATTATTAAATTTTAATGGTTCCATGATTAGCACAAAGCTATCTGCAACTTTTATGATCCCATTAAAAATCACTGCTTTTACAGCTTTTATAATCGCTTACCCATTGATTTTTTATAATATTTGGACATTTGTTTCCCCAGGATTGTATAAACAAGAAAAAATATTTGCTTTGGTAGTATTTTTATTATCTTTTGTACTATTCATCTTAGCGGCAAATTTTGTATATTTTCTAGTGTTTCCCGTAATCTTTAAATTCTTTATCGCTATGACACCAGAAAGTATTGGATTGATGATCGATATGACAAGTTATTTAGAGATGATCATAGGATTATTTATAGCTTTTGGAATTGCCTTTCAAATACCATTATTATTAATTGTATCTGTAAAATTTGGGTTGATAAACCGTGATGCATTTAAAAGAAATCGGTCTTATTTCTTTGTTTTTGCTTTTATCTTTGGAGCTATTTTTACCCCTCCTGACATACTATCGCAACTTCTTTTAGCTCTGCCTGTCTATTTTTTGTATGAACTTGGTATTTTAATATCAAAAAGGTGGGCTACTAACTGATTTAGCACTATAAGTTTCGGTACGTTTTTTGTATAATGTGCAGCTAATATAAGTAAGTTTTTGATTTATCAATCACGTATTTTTTTATAGGATTTTTCATGGCAAAAAGCAGTAAAAAAATTGATCTTAATCGAAGAAAGTTTTTATTAACAGCAACATCGCTCACTGGTGCAGTTGGGGTGTCTGCTATGGGTGTTCCTTTTGTGTCTAGTATGTTACCAAGTGAAAAAGCTAAAGCTGCTGGGGCAGCTGTAGAGTTTAAGGTCAATGCTGTAAATTCTGGAGAAATTAAAACAACCGAGTGGCGCGGCCAGCCTGTATGGATATTAAATAGATCCGATGATATGTTAAAAACGCTTGATAAAAATGATTCAAATCTTGCAGACCCAAATCTAAAAGTAACATCGCAACAACCCAGTTATTGTCAAAATGAAACACGATCTATTAAATCAAATGTTTTAGTGGTCGTAGGTATTTGTACTCATTTAGGATGTTCACCGTCACCAAAATTGGCGGCAAAAGGTGATATGGGTAGTGAATGGGAAGGTGGTTTTTTCTGCCCATGCCATGGATCAAAATTTGACTTATCTGGGAGAGTATTTAAAGGCTCCGCAGCTCCTACCAATTTAGTCGTGCCACCGCATAAGTATGTAGATAATGACACTATTATTATTGGTGAAGATCAAGAGGAAAAAGTCTAAATATGGCAAAAATCGAAAATAATAAATCAGGAGGACTTCTCGGCTGGGTGGATGAGAGATTTCCACTCTCGTCTTTTATTAAAAATCACTTAACTGAATATTATGCTCCAAAGAATTTTAATTTTTGGTATTTTTTTGGTGCATTAGCTTTGTTCGTTTTTGTAATGCAAATTTTGACTGGCATCTTTTTAACCATGCATTACAAACCAGATGCGGAAGAGGCATTTGCCTCCGTGGAATATATAATGCGGGATGTCTCTTTTGGATGGCTCATCCGTTACATGCATTCGACAGGATCATCTTTGTTTTTTGTAGTAATTTATCTTCATATGTTCCGAAGTCTCATGTATGGATCATATAAAAAACCGAGAGAATTATTATGGTTGTTTGGAGTATTAATTTTTTTATTACTTATGGCAGAAGCATTTTTTGGCTACCTTTTACCTTGGGGACAAATGTCTTACTGGGGCGCACAGGTTATTGTAAACTTATTTGCTACTATTCCCTTTATAGGGCCTGATCTTGCTGAATGGGTGCGTGGAGACTACCTGGTATCTGATGCAACTTTAAATCGTTTTTTTGCTTTTCATGTTATTGCATTACCTCTAGCATTAGCTGGGCTTATTTTTGGACATTTAATCGCATTGCATGAAGTGGGCTCAAACAATCCTGATGGAGTAGATATAAAACAAGTTAAAGATAAAAAAACAGGTATTCCCTTAGATGCAATCCCATTTCATCCTTACTATACTGTAAAAGATTTAATCGGATTGACTGTATTTTTAATTGTATTTACATCCATTATTTTTTTCGCACCGGAAATGGGTGGTTACTTTTTAGAACATAACAATTTTGTTCCTGCGAATCCATTAGTAACCCCAGACCATATCGCACCTGTTTGGTATTTTACCCCCTTTTATTCTATTTTGAGGGCTGTTCCCCCGATTATGGGTAGTCAATTTCCTGGTGTTGCAGCCATGGGATTATCTGTAATGATTTTATTCTTAGTGCCTTGGCTGGATAAAAGTCCGGTAAGATCAATTCGTTATAAAGGTAAGCTTTTTAAAAAGTGGCTTACTGCTTTTGTGGTTAGTTTTCTTGTTTTGGGTTATCTGGGAACAGAGCCATCTTACGTTTGGGGACAATTTTCTTCGGCATTACCAATAATTGGTGGTGGTGATATTGCTACTTTTGCTGCCAGGATTTTTACAATTATTTATTTTCTATTTTTTATTTTAATGCCCATTTACAGCAAAAAGGATGTGACTAAGAAGGTACCCAATAGGGTAACTATGCCATGAAGAATTTGATTCTAATAATTATCTGTGTCTGTTTTTTTGCTCCTACCTATGCTACTGATCAAATAAAGCTTTTAAGTGCTCCAGTTGATCTTGATGATAAAAGTTCTTTGCAAAGGGGAGCAAGAAATTTTATAAATTATTGCCTTAATTGTCATAGCGCAAGTTATATGAGGTATAACCAATTAAAATTAATAGGCCTTAGTGAAGAGACAATAAAAAAAGATTTACTTTTTACAGCGGATAAAATAGGTGATCCTATGGATATTTCAATGCAAAATGAAAATGCCAAAGTATGGTTTGGAGCCGCACCACCAAATTTATCAGTAACTGCAAGGTCAAGAGGTGCTGATTGGATTTATAGTTATTTAAGAGGATTTTACAGAGATTCTTCTCGAGAGATGGGTTGGAATAATACGGTGTATCAAAATTCTGCTATGCCTCATATATTATGGGAACTGCAAGGTGAGCAATTCTACGATAAAACGTCAAATTCCTTAATTTTACAAAAAAAAGGTTTACTTAACCCTGAAGAGTACGACCAATTCATTGGAGATATAACAAATTTCATGGTTTTTGTTTCGGAGCCTAATCAACAAAAGAGAAAGCAAATAGGTTATTATGTGCTCGCATTTTTATTATTGCTTCTAGTTTTGGTCATTAATCTAAAAAAGGAATATTGGAAAAATATTAAATAAATCACATGATGAAACTTTATTCAAATTCTACCGACCCATTTAGCCACAGATGTCGAATTGTTCTCTTTGAAAAGGGCATGGACTTCGAAGTAGTTGATGTGGATCTTACAAATAAACCCGAGGACTTATCAACTTTGAGTCCTTATTCTGACTATCCAGTATTAGTTGAAAGAGATTTAATTCTAACCGATGCAAATATTATTAATGAATATATCGATGAAAGATTTCCTCATCCTCAATTAATGCCACCTGATCCTGTAATGCGAGCACGTGCTAGATTATTCTTAAAAGATTTTGAGAGTCAATTATTTATTAATATGTCTGACCTGGAATCAGAAGATGCAGAAGTTTCAGAGTCTGCAAGAAAAAAAGTAACTGATATATTGATGCAGATTAGTCCAATATTAGGTAAGCAAGCTTATTTATTGCATGAGGAATATTCCATGCTTGATGTCGCAATTGCACCACTTTTATGGAGGTTAGATCATTACAACATTAAACTCCCATCAAGTTGTGCGCCGCTCCTAAAGTATGCAGATAAGATTTTTCAAAGACCATTATTTGAAGAGGCTATGTCACCTTCAGAAAAAGCTATGCGAACATAATTAATTATGAAATCAACAAAGCCGTATTTAGTTAGGGCAATTTTTGATTGGTGCATAGATGAGGGGTTTACCCCATACATACTGGTTAGTTTATCGGATCAAGTTATAGTCCCAAGGGGCCATGATAAGAATAATGAGATTATCCTTAATATTTCCCCCACTTCGGTAACAAAATTAGTGATAGATGATTTAGTATCTTTCTCTTCAAGATTTGCTGGTATTCACGAAGATATTTTGATTCCAATTGATTCAATTAAGTCAATATATGCTCAAGAAAATGGAGAGGGGTTATTTTTTGATAGAATTTGTATTACTGGAAAGAAAGCGAAAAAAACGAAAAAAAATATAGAACAAAAAATCAAAAAACCCCATTTGAAAATTGTAAAATAATTAGATAAAACTGGTTTCAAATAAAAAAAATTGATATAGTTACGTTTTTTCAAATTGCCCTCTTAGCTCAGTTGGTAGAGCAACGCACTTGTAATGCGTAGGTCGTCAGTTCGAATCCGACAGAGGGCACCAATTCTTTTTAATTTAAGTTATTATTTTTATTGACAAAATCTGTCAAACATACCATAATTTTGGGTTCGGTTGGGAGGGGTGGCCGAGTGGTTAAAGGCGACGGACTGTAAATCCGTTCTCTCTGAGTACGAAGGTTCGAATCCTTCTCCCTCCACCATTAGGCTTTTACTGCTATAAGTGGGTTTAGTGTGGGTATGCGGGTGTAGCTCAGTTGGTAGAGCATTAGTTTTCCAAACTAAATGTCGCGAGTTCGAACCTCGTCGCCCGCTCCAGATTCGAGTTTGAATCGGCCCATGTGGCTCAGTGGTAGAGCACTCCCTTGGTAAGGGAGAGGTCGCGGGTCCGATTCCCGCCATGGGCACCAGTATAAAATGTTTTTATAATTTATAACTTTTAAAGTTGTATAACAAAGGAAAAAGATTATGGCTAAAGGTAAATTTGAGCGTACCAAACCACATGT
>ERZ802830.4481-NODE-4481-length-11187-cov-8.64705_pt1 | contig 11187 bp, 11 predicted proteins | sample MGYA00345654_ERZ802830 | MGnify/ENA primary metagenome ERZ802830 (study PRJEB30503, sample SAMEA104212375) | marine metagenome | biome: Westerlies Biome; feature: [SRF] surface water layer (ENVO:00010504) within the epipelagic zone...; material: water...
TAAATGGCCTGACGGGCATTTCCTGGATTGAAAGGTAAATTCCATGATTGATTGCGCTCATAATTTAATTGGCCCAGTTTATCAGAAATATGCATTAATGCTGAAATTTCTGAAGGTGTTTTTTTCTTTAACAAACCATTTAGCTCGGCAGACTTCTCTGCAAATAAAGGCTCTGAAAACGAAGTTGTTGGGATTTTAGATTCTAGATCTAAAGATTTAGCTGGCGATATAACTAGTTTCATAAATATACAATTGAGCTATGAAATTAATGAAGAAAAAACAATAAGAAAAACCTATGATATAAAAATTGTCTATAAACCTATAAGAACTATAGATCTGTATGCTTGGCATAATGACGCCATTTATCAATGCAAGTAACCATATCCTGAGGCAAATCTGCAGAAAAGCGCATAAACTCACCTGTCTCAGGGTGATCAAACCCTAGAGTCTTAGCATGAAGTGCTTGCCTAGATAAAACATTAAAACAATTGTCAACAAACTGTTTGTATTTGGAAAATGTTGTTCCTTTCAAAATTACATTACCTCCATAACGTTCATCATTAAATAAAGTATGACCGATATGTTTCATATGAACCCTAATCTGATGGGTTCTTCCAGTTTCAAGTTTACATGAAACTAGCGTGACATAGCCCAAACGCTCTAGAACTTTGTAATGGGTAACTGCAGGCTTCCCTTTTTCTGCGTCTTCACCCATAAAAACAGTATTCTGTAATCTGTTTTTGGGGTGCCTTCCAATAGCTCCTTCAACAGTTCCTTGCTCCTCATCTATATGCCCCCATACAAGCGCAACATACTCACGCTCGCTACTTTTATCAAAAAATTGTTTAGCCAAATGATTCATGGCATGTTCTGTTTTCGCAACCACCAATAAGCCTGAAGTATCTTTGTCAATACGATGCACTAAACCGGGGCGGTCATTGGAATTTTTTGGTAAATGTTCAAAATGATAAATCAAAGCATTAATCAAGGTTCCTGAATAATTACCATGTCCTGGATGAACAACCATTCCTGCTGGTTTGTTAACAACAATGACACTGTCATCTTCATAAACAATGTTTAGTGGAATATTTTCTGGCTGCAATAATTGCTCATAAGTTGGGTGGTGGAATAAGACTCTAATGTGGTCATTAGGACGCACTTTATAATTAGACTTTACAGCAATATTATTAACTAAAATACCACCGTTTTTTGCAGCTGTCTGTATTTTACTGCGTGTAGCATTCTCAATAAAATTCATTAAATATTTATCTATACGAATTGGTTGCTGCCCTTTTTCAACAATAAAGGTAAAATGCTCATGAAGGTCAGATTCAAAGTTACTATCTTTATTTAAAGGGGTATCCATATCGTAAAGCTATCTGCATGATTTATTTTTTTCGTTTTCCGTTACCTAGGACAAAGTCTACTTTTGAAGTTAGAGGTATTAAATCACCTGCATTTATAAGTTTGTCATTATGATAAACTTTAATCACCTCATCCTTTCCTAAATCGTCTTCATAACTAATTTTTCCAACTACCAAGCCAAGAGCTTCAACGCTAGGTTTCGCTTGCCTATATGTCTGACGAACTACATTTGGCATACTCACTTTTCTATATCCTGAAGGATTTATAGTTAAATATATTTTCCTTTGCGATTTCACAGAGGTTCCCGCTTCTGGGTATTGTTCTATTACTGCAAATTTAGGATAGTTAGGGTTGTAATTAGCAGAATCTTGCACCTCCATTCTTAAATCGTTGTCTTGTATTACAATTGCACCAACTTCAAGTGATTTACCGGTGATATCAGGAACTGTTATAAAAGTGCCGTGATTTGTTGAATGTTTTAACCATTTTAAAGTCAAAAACACAAATACTAAAAGCGCTATTGCAGCTATTAATAATTGTTTAAAAAACGAACGACTAAATAAAAATGACAATAAGTGCATATTAGCTAATTATATTTGGACAAATATATAAAAACTGAAAGGTTTTTAGTTTTGAATGAAACACGTATTTTAGCCTAACGAAAGATTATATTTTTTAGTGTAAATGAGTCAAAATATTGCAATAATAATGGGTGGATATTCAAGTGAATATCAAATATCTTTAACAAGTGGAAATGTAGTCTACAACACACTTTTAGAAAGTGATTTTACACCGTATCGTGTGCATATTTTTAAAGACAAATGGATAGGTTTTGATAAACTTAATAACGAATACCTAATTGATAAAAATGATTTTTCTGTTACCATAAATGATTCTAAGATAACTTTCGATTGTGTATTTAATGCCATTCATGGTGCTCCAGGAGAAAATGGATACATACAAGGCTATCTTGAAATGTTAAATATCCCACATACAAGCTGTAATATGTTTCAAGCAGCAGTTACTTTCAGTAAACGCGAATGTTTAAGTGTTTTGAAACCCTATGGTATAAAGACCGCTAAAAGCTATTTTTTAAATGCTGGTGACCCAATCAATAATGACGAAATTATTAAACAAGTTGGACTGCCTTGCTTTGTTAAAGCCAATAAAGCTGGAAGTAGTTTTGGCGTAACTAAAGTGCATATAAAATTAGATTTACCTGATGCAATAGCAACAGCATTTAAAGAAGATGATGAAATAATTATTGAGTCGTTTTTAGATGGCACTGAGGTTTCTGTAGGCGTCATTACATATAAAGGAGATATTATCGTACTCCCTATAACTGAAATTGTTAGTGAAAATGACTTTTTTGATTATGAAGCAAAATACGAAGGCAAATCTCAAGAAATTACTCCTGCTAGAATTTCTGAAGCACAAAGTCAAGAAGTTAGCTCTATTGCCAAGAAAATATACCAAGTTTTAAAATTAAAAGGATTTAGTAGAAGTGAGTTTATTTTTGTAAACAACACCCCTTATCTACTAGAAGTTAATACAGTCCCTGGATTAACTAATGAAAGTATTTTACCTCAACAAGCGCAAATAGCTGGTATAAGTCTTAAAGATTTGTTTGTAAATGCCATAAAAGAAGCCCTTAAATAAAATCACTAAATTTACTTTATGAAACGTGCTATTTTTCCAGGTTCTTTTGATCCTATCACCGTAGGTCATGTAGATATTATAAATCGAGGTCTTGGTATTTTCGATGAAATTATAATTGCTTTAGGTATCAATGCCGATAAAAAATATATGTTTTCATCTGATCAAAGAAAAGCTTTCATTGAATCAACATTTAAAAGTAGTGCGAGAGTAAAAGTGATGACCTATGAAGGGTTAACTGTATCGTTTTGTGAAAAAGTAGAAGCGGATTTTATTTTAAGAGGATTAAGAAACCCCGCAGATTTTGAATTTGAAAAGGCGATAGCACATACCAACCAGTTATTATCTGGAATTGAAACTGTTTTTTTATTAACTGAAGCAAAAACAGCCTTTATATCTTCATCAATTGTTAGAGATGTAATGCGAAATGGTGGTAATTACACCGATTTAGTTCCTGAAGCTGTTACCTTTTAAAACTTATAAAAGGATATTGAGCTTGTAACTCGGAAATTTCTTGATTAAGAGACTCTATAAATTTAATATGGGCCTCAGAATTTGGTTGAAAAGGTTTGTGATTTAGGCGCTTTTCAATACCCTCAATTTTGTACATTAAATAAAATGAACTGTCATCAAGCCATGCCGCTTTAAATGTATTCCATATAATGTTTACTGCAAGGTTAGAAGGATGAATCATATCGTCTTCATAAAACCTGTAATCCCGCAACTGATCAATTAAAATTTCATAAGAAGGGAAATAATGCAGCCCTTTAAATTCTATGTTATTTGAATGAACTGCCGTTAATAAGTGGGCTTTACTTAAAGAGTTTTCTACAATTCCATCTTTGGTATGCCTTACAGGAGATACTGTGAAAATCATTTCAATATCAGGATTGATATTACGAATTAATTGTACCGTCTTTTCAATGATTTTTTTGGTATCCTCAACAGATTGCAGTGTTTTGTGAAAACAATTTTGGGGTTGTTTGTGGCAATTAGCAACTAATTGCTGACTGGATTTTAAACGATAACCCCAAGCTGTACCATAACTAAATACTATATGCGTTCCCTCTTGAATACTCGTCTTTAATGCACTTAGTTTTGAATTCAATACATCTAAAAGTGCATCAGGGTTTAATTGATTTAAATTTGAATGCGCATAATAAGAAGACCAAACCCCTCTATCGGATTCAAATACATCGTCAATGGTAAAAAGTTGATTACTTAAAGCACGTTCAATAATTAAAAAAAACGCTTCAGGATGAAAAATAATACCAAAAGGATTTTGTAAAACTTGAAAATGGTAAAAATCTAACTTATCCCCTATGTGCTCAACAAAACACGAGCCCATCATCAAAACCTTTGATTGATAGCTAATAGGTTTACCAGGTGTTTTACTTACAACAACTTGGGTTTGTAATTTCATAATTACATTATTAAACCTTCGGCGGCTTTTAAAGCTTCAGGTATTCCTGCTGGATTTTTACCTCCTGCGGTTGCAAAAAACGGCTGTCCTCCGCCACCACCTTGAATATATTTACCTAAAGTTCTTACTATTTGTCCTGCGTTGAGGTCATGAGATTCAACAAGTGGTTTTGAAACATAACAGGATAATATGGCTTTACCATTTAACTCAGACGCAAATACGAGGAATAAATCTTCAAACTGTCCTCCAAGTTCAAAACAAATATCTTTAATACTAGCCGCATCTAAATCAACTTTTTTAAACAAGAATTGTATGCCATTATGAGAATTTAATTCAGACTTAAGGTCTCCCTTAGCTTGTTGCGCTTTTTCTTTTTGAAATTGCTCTATTTGTTTTCGTAGTTTTTGATTGTCCTCTTGAAGCGCTTGAATTGCCTTTAAAGGTTCTTTAGCATTGTTTAAAAGACCTCTTATTTCTTGGAAAGTAGCATTATTCTCAAAATAATAATCCTTTACTGCATCGTAAGTAATCGCTTCTATTCTTCTAATACCAGAAGCTACAGCACTTTCAGATGTAATTTTAAAATGCCATATATCACCGGTATTTTCAACATGAGTACCACCACATAATTCAATAGATTGTCCAAATCTTATACTACGAACCGTATCACCATATTTTTCTCCAAATAAAGCTAGGGCACCATCATTTATAGCAACCTCCATGGTTACATTACGTTGTTCAACTAATGGCAACTTACTTTCTATTCTTCGATTTACAAAATCTTGAACATCATTCAGTTCTTCCTGAGTTAATTTTGAAAAATGAGAAAAATCAAAACGCAAATATTTAGAATGAACAGCAGAACCTTTTTGTTCTACATGAGTTCCTAAAACCTCTCTCAGAGCTTGATGTAATAAATGTGTTGCTGTATGATTACTAGAAGTCCTTAGGCGTTGTTTTTCATCTACTATAGCTGTAAAATGAGAATCCAAGTGATTGGGTAACTCCTTAACCAAATGGATAATAACATTATTTTCTTTTTTAGTATCAAGGATGTAAGTCACGTCTCCGTTTGAGGATTCTATATACCCTTTATCCCCCACTTGTCCACCTCCTTCAGGATAAAAAGGGGTTAGATTAAAAACCAATTGAAACAAAGTACCTTCCTTTTTTGAAACTACCTTTCTATATCTCGAAATTTTAACCTTTACTTCTAACGTATCATAACCAATAAACTCTTGAACATCATCCTCGAAAAGTTCTGTCCAATCACCGGTTGACACCTGACTTGCAGACTTCGACCTATTTTTTTGCTTCTGCATTTCTAATTCAAATGCTTCCACATCCAGAGTCATTCCTCTCTCTTTCAGTATTAATGACGTTAGATCTAAAGGAAAACCATAAGTATCATACAGTTCAAAAGCTTTGTCTCCGGAGATGACATTCCCTTTAGCATTGTTTACCAGACGATTAAGTAATAACAAACCTTGATCTAAGGTCCTTAAAAAAGAATGTTCTTCTTCTTTAATTACATTCTCAATAAGCTGTTTTTGGGCTTTAATTTCAGGAAATGCTTCACCCATTTTTTGTGAGATTATTTCTACTAATCTAAATATAAAAGGCTCCTGTTTATTCAAAAATGTAAACCCATATCGAATAGCTCTTCTAAGTATACGTCTAATAACATAACCTGCACCGTTATTACTTGGAAGTTGTCCATCGGCAATAGCAAATGCCACTGCTCTAACATGGTCTGAAATTACTCTAATAGCTATATCAATCTCATTGTCTTTACCATAATCTTTCCCTGAAATCGCTTCAATTTCACGAATTATAGGTGTAAATACGTCAGTATCATAGTTGGATTGTACACCTTGTAAGACCATACACAAACGTTCAAAACCCATTCCAGTATCGATATGCTTATTAGGCAAATCTTCCAAAGAGCCGTCTGCTTTTCGGTTATACTGCATAAATACAAGATTCCATATCTCAACAACATGAGGGTGGTCTTGGTTTACCAATGATTTTCCTGAAACTTTTGATCGCTCGTCTTCAGTCCTAATATCAACGTGTATTTCACTACAGGGTCCACATGGCCCTTGTTCACCCATTTCCCAAAAGTTATCTTTTTTATTCCCCATAAGAATGCGATCTTCTGGGACAATAGCTTTCCAAAAATCATAGGCTTCTTGATCTATTTGTGTACCATCTGAAACATCACCTTCAAAGACAGTTACATATAATTGCTCTGGATTGATTTTATAAACTTTAGTCAGTAATTCCCAAGCCCAGTTTATAGCTTCTTTTTTGAAATAATCTCCAAAACTCCAATTCCCTAACATTTCGAATAGCGTATGATGATAGGTGTCATAACCTACCTCTTCTAAATCATTATGCTTACCAGAAACACGAAGACATTTTTGAGTATCGCAAATACGTGGAGCACTCACCTCTGAATTACCAAGAAAATATTCTTTAAATGGGGCCATACCCGAATTGACAAACATAAGGGTAGGATCATTTTTCAAGACCATTGGAGCTGAGGCTACAACTTGATGTTTTTTTTGTTCAAAAAAACTTAAAAACTGGGAACGAATATCTTGGGATTTCATTTATATATTAACGCTAATCGTTTATTTAATTTAGGTGATTACAAAACTTTACTATATTTGTTATGTAATCAATATTTAAAGGGGCTAATCCCCTTTCAAGAGCAAAAATAGTATAAATTCACAAATGAGTAAGGTAAAATATTATTACGATTCAGAAACCCTCTCATACAAAGAGGTTAAACGCTCAAAAAAAACAACTTTTAAATACGTTTCTCTATTTATTATCAGCTCAGGTTGCTTTGCACTATTGTTTGTAATTATTGGTGGTTTATATTTTCAATCGCCTAAAGAAAAATCACTTGAAAGAGAATTAACTAATTTACTATTTCAATATGACATCCTTACCAAAAAAATTGAAAATGCTTATCAAGTTCTTGAAAATGTTGAGCAAAGAGACAATAATTTATACCGCCACTACTTTGAAACTAATCCTATACCCGAAGAACAGCGACGTGCTGGATTTGGTGGTATCAACAGGTACAAAAAATATGAGGGTTATGACAATAGCCAGCTTGTAATTGAATCTGCTAAGCGCACTGATATTTTAGAAAAAGCAATAGTGGTGCAATCTAAATCACTAGATGAAATTGCAAAATTAGCTAAAAATAAAGAGCAACTGTTAAGTGCTATTCCTGCAATTCAACCCATAAAAAATAGTGAACTAACCAGAATGGCATCTGGTTTTGGTTGGCGAAGAGATCCTTTCACTAAAGCCAGAAAATTTCACAAGGGTATGGATTTTACTGCTAAGCGAGGTACACCTGTTTATGCTTCAGGTGATGGAAAAATCACAAGAGCTGATAGCAGATCGTCTGGTTATGGAAAACATATCAGGATAGATCATGGTTACGGTTATGTTTCTTTGTATGCGCACTTAAATGGCTACAACGTTAGACGTGGTCAAAAAGTTAAACGTGGAGATGTTATTGGCTTTGTAGGAAGTACAGGACGTTCTCAAGCTCCACACTTACATTACGAAATTGCTAAAGACGGAAGAAAAATCAATCCCGTTAATTTTTATTACGGTAATCTAACTGCTCAAGAGTTTGATTTACTTTTAAAACAAGCCGAGGTAGAAAATCAATCTTTAGACTAAGTCATGGAACTCAACCTACCTGAGAAACGCTATTATTCTATTGGTGAATTAGCTAAAGCTTTTAAGGTTAACACCTCTTTAATTCGTTTTTGGGAAAAAGAATTTAAAATTCTTAATCCACATAAAACTGATACAGGAATTAGAAAATTTTCTCAGGAAGATGTAACAAATCTCAAATTCATATACTATTTAGTAAAGGAAAGAGGATATACGCTTGAAGGTGCTAAAATCCATATTAAGGAGCGACAGCAGAAAGATCTCACTAAATATGAAATTATTTCTAAACTTGAGCATATCAAATCTGAATTATTAAAAATTAAAAAAGAACTTTAAAAACCATATTATGAAAAAAGGAATCATCGCTTTAATAGTATTTGCTGTATTAGGTGTCATTGTTTATTCAACACTTAAAGGATTCAATAATACTGCTGTAGAGCTCAATGAAAATGTAAGCGAAGCCTGGGGAAATGTGCAGACCAGTTATCAAAGAAGAAATGATCTCATCGGTAATTTAGTCAATACAGTTAAAGGTGCTGCAGATTTTGAAAGAAACACACTTAGAGAAGTTGTTGAAGCAAGAGCAAAAGCTACACAAACCACTATAGACCCTACTAATATCTCACCACAACAGTTACAACAATTTAACCAGGTTCAGGGAGGATTGAGCAGTGCTCTAAGCAGATTACTTGTAACCATAGAAAAATATCCGGATTTAAAAGCAAATGAGAATTTTTTAAAACTTCAGGATGAATTAACTAGTACAGAAAATACAATTCAGACAGCACGAATAAGATTTAATGAAGCTATTAAGCCGTATAATAATCATGTGAAAAAATTCCCTAACTCTATATATGCAGGATGGTTTGACTTTGAAGGTAAACCCTATTTCGATGCTGAAGTAGGTGCAGAAAAACCTATAGAAGTTGAATTTGATTTTAATTAAATGAGTGCCAGTATATTTTTAACTCCAGAAGACGAACAAGAAGTTGTAGCCGCTATTAAACAAGCTGAACTTGAAACTTCTGGTGAAATTCGAGTCCACATTGAGGGCCATTCCGATTTGGATCATTTTAAGAGAGCTGTAGCTGTATTTCATGAACTCAAAATGGATGCCACAGCCAAACGAAATGGGGTACTTATTTACGTTGCTGTTCAAGATAAATCTTTTGTTATTTATGGTGATCAAGGTATCAATGAATTAGTTGCCAACGATTTTTGGAATACGACCATGGATACCATTCAGAGCCATTTTAGAGCGGGTCAATTTAAAGAAGGTCTTATTGCAGGAATTCTTAAATCCGGAGAAGTACTTAAGCAATACTTTCCATGGGAAGAAGACGATGTAGACGAATTATCTAACGACATATCAAAAAGCTAGTGATTAATAAGAAATTACATTTTACATTACTATTATTAGTAGGAATTTTAAACTTAGGTTTTGGGCAATACAATATCCCAGAGAAACCTGAATTTATCCCACCTGTAATAGATAACACTAACACACTTAATAACAATGAGTTTAGAGCTTTAACAGATAAACTTATCCGATATAATGATAGTACATCTACAGAAATTGTTATTGCTATAATCCCTAGTACAAAGGGAGAAAATATTGGGCTATTAGCACCACGTTGGGGTCAAAAATGGGGAATTGGCCAAGCCAAAGAAGATAATGGTATTTTTGTTTTACTTGCTAAAAATGATCGAAAAATATGGGTTGCACCTGGCTATGGCGTGGAATCTAAACTCACAGCTGGTATAAATGGTGAACTTATAAGAAATCATGCCCTACCCAACTTTAAAAGTAATAATTACTACAGAGGTTTAGATGAACTAACTTCGGCATTTATTGATATTCTTTCTGGCACATACAAAGGAAAACCAAAACGAAAATCTAACTTAAATGCTAATGATTTTGAGGGTATATTTTCCTTCATCATCATTTTGTTTATCATAATTATATGGATTGCCCGAAGAAATAATCGAAGGGGAGGTGGAAGAGGTAATGGCCATTTTGATAGTCGCGATTTATTTAGTACCATAATTTTAAGTGGTATGGGTAGAAGTGGAGGAAGCTTTGGTGGAAACTCTTCAGGAGGAAGCTTTGGAGGAGGAGGCTTTGGCGGTTTTGGCGGCGGTGGCGGCTTCAGTGGTGGTGGTGCTGGAGGTAGCTGGTAATACTATCTAACTAAAGTAAAATGCCCTCTGTAAATTTTTCCGTTATATAATTTAACGAGATACCAATAATCGTTTGCTGTTAGAGGTTTTCCTTTATAAGTGCCATCCCACCCTATTTGATCTGCTCTAAAACTTGATAATAATTTACCGTATCTATCAAAAATTGAGATGGCCGTTGATTTTTGACTGTTAGTTGTAAGTCCTAAAACATTCCAGGTGTCATTTTTATTGTTAGCATTGGGTGTTATGAACTTTGGAAAACCTATCACAGCTACTTCTAACTCAATGGTTCCACAATCATTCTTTATGTCTTTAACCTTTAACGTTTGAATGCCTGCAGGCACATTAGTGAATTGAAACTTTAAAGGGGTATTAGAATCTGGACTTAAAAACACACCTTGGTTTATTGCATAAGTGTAATTACCTTCTCCGGAAACTGTTAGTGATATTGAATTATTATTAGACAGGTCATCAACAACCACACTTTCAATTTTAGCTACACTTGAATAAGCTACAAAAACAGTTCTAATTGATAAACAAGAAGAACTTGTCCCTGGATAAAGTTTTTCAACAAAGGCTTCATATTTTCCAGAGGACTTAGTAATTAATGAGTCTGAATTACCAACAATATTTCCAGAGTCGTCAAACCATATATAGCTATATGATGCTAAAGGGTCTTGTGGTTCTTTCAAAGCAAAAAATTCAATCTCATCAATGCCATCATTACAAATTAAATAAGGGGCATCTTCAGTTACATCATCATACAACTCTGGCAAAGGATTAACCACCAAACTAATTTCACTTATACCCACACAAAATCCTGATGCATTTTCAACTCTGCCATAAATAATACC
>ERZ802830.4483-NODE-4483-length-11186-cov-4.20717_pt1 | contig 11186 bp, 12 predicted proteins | sample MGYA00345654_ERZ802830 | MGnify/ENA primary metagenome ERZ802830 (study PRJEB30503, sample SAMEA104212375) | marine metagenome | biome: Westerlies Biome; feature: [SRF] surface water layer (ENVO:00010504) within the epipelagic zone...; material: water...
CTTTTGCCCATGCATCTGATGAATTACCAAAAAAACCTGTTTCTTGCGTATTCATTGCTTCACCAATTAAATTAAAAACAGAACCTAAAGAACTTTGACTAGGAAGATTAACCGATTGGCCTATCTGCAAACGCCCTGAAGAATTAACTAAAGACGGATTCGATTTTAAAAGTTGTGTAGTAGATACACCAAGCTTTCTAGCTACTGAAGATAATGAATCTCCTGATCTAACAGTATATCCTGACATATAGCTACTTTACTCCTCTTCTTCCTCTCTGTCACCATCTTCTTTCTGCGGAATAAGCTCTCGTAGCTTCTGTATCTGCAGGTTTTGAACGCAAATGGTTAGCTCTTTATTAAAATTTTTGCCCATTTCTGCTACAACTTCTTCTAATGTAACTTGTGGTTCCATATTTATCCTTCCAAAGAAGCTACTCTTGCTTCTAATTCTTGTATCCCTTTAACTATAGGCGCTATAAGCTGATGATAACGCAATCCTTGGCCTTCAGGAAAAGTTTTTTCACCCATACCATCAACGTCTGCCGTTTCTTCTGGGGTGTTTATCCATACGCCTCTGTTAGTAGCTTCATTTCCTAATGCCGTAGCTACTTCTTGAGAAACAAACCCCATGTGGGTTCTTGTTCCTTCGTAACCGCTTCTCATATTCAATCTATAATTAACTGGCCGTAACGATTTAACAAAATCAAGGCCTAAATCTATATCAACAATATCTGTTTTATCTCTTTGGTCAGACATATTAACAGTTCCACTAGTTGCATATACGTTATCCCAACGATATGCACCGCTGCTATAGCCAAGGTCTCTAGCATCGTCTGTAATAGGCATCCATGCAGAAGTATTAGCAAAATAATACGCTGCGTTGTACATGCCAAGGTAAACTCTAGCTCGTTCAGAATAAATATGAGTACCGCCAGTATTCATGCAACCAATGTGTGTGTACCCATCAGCGTTATCAATTTTCAGAACATTGCCATAATTGGTGATCCAACCACCAGTACCGTTAATAAAAGTATTTCCAGTAAGGTATACGCCATGACTTCCAGATCCTGATCCAAGGTTTAAATAGCCTTGATCTGCTCGTATATAAAGTTGAGAAGCATCGCTAACAGCTTGTGGATAACCTATGTAGCCTTTGCGGTCAAGGTTTCCAGAAGCATCCCTGTTCCAAATAGACATGTAAGGCCGAGCACTACCATCGTCGCCCACCAATTTTAATATATCATTACTGTCGTAATCAACTCTTACTTGGTTTGTTGAAGTTCCAAAATGCCAATCTCCATCATCTTCAACCCACCCTTTAACGCTTCCAGCAACACTAAATGTTGTTTTGGTTGTGCTATCAATCGTTATTGGATAACCAGTGTTTATATGAAAACCATCAGTAGCACGATCATCATAAACCATACCCATAGTCGCATAAGTAGCAGTATCATCTTGATTGAAAGTCCAACGAATCTGACCAGTGGAACCAGCAGCGCCCTGTCTAATATTTATATAGGTATTAGTATCATCTCCAAAACGGTAAATTCCATTATCTAAAATACTTATCTTGCCTGTTTCGGCTTCGTTACCTATGTGAATATTTCCATCTCCACCAGTACCTATATAAACATTTCCACCTAAATAATTTAGCCATAAATTATTAGCAGTAGTTCCATCTGATTTTGCTTGAATACGTGTATCGCTAATAGCTATATGTGTATCCGCACCATCATTAGTACCAATAAGTAGAGTGCCACTAACACCATCTAAATCTGCAGCAGAATCAGAAGTAGCAGCAGATAAAATAACATGCCCAGCATGATCAACAGCTAAACGAGTCATCGGAGTTGTTGAATTATCAGGAGTTGTTTGCAACTTAATAGTCGCACCCATATCATTATTGCCAGTAGTAGCACTAGCAGCAACAGATATCTTCGCACCTATCGCATAATCAGTACCATCATGGCCAGAAAAATGAATCTCACCAAGATTATCTCCACTGTCTCTAAGCGCAGGTGAAGCCAGAGTATTATCAGCACTACGTAAAACTATAATTGACTCAGTGCCAGGAGCATCAGCAAACGTTGAAACAGTCAACGTAGCTGAACTACCGTCCTTGCTCATTGTAAAGTTTCCTGTAGAACCTATTGTATTAGAACTTTCTCTAAAGAATCCTGTATCAAGGTCACTATTAAACGTTATTGAAGGAACGCCATGTGTGCCGTGAGAGAAACTAGCGACACTTTTATGGGTAGTTCCATCGTCACTACCTACTCTAAAAGTACCTACAGCTCCTGCCCCGACAGCGAGAGTTCCACCATTATGCTGCAAATACAAAACGCCTGCAGTTGTCGCATCTGACTTTGACATAATTTCGTTAGCGTCAAAAGCCAAATGCTGAGCCGAAGTAGACACGCCGATAATAGCGTTACCGCTAGCACCTGAAATATTCACATCGTCAACGGCTGCTTTAACGTGGATATTACCGCATACAAGATCACTATTTGTTTCTATATTGCCAGTGCCTGCGTCAAGAGAATATCCTGCTGTACCACTAGAAAAGTTAGATGAAGCAATAGTTCCACGACTATGGCGCATATTGCCATTAATAGTCATTCCACTTTTTATAGAAAGATAATTTGTTGATTGATGATCGTCAGAACTAGAAGCCGAATCGCTTCCCTCAATCCCTCTTATCCAATCAGCCCAACTTGTCATGTCACGTTAACTGACGTTAGCGGAGTTTGACCCTCTACTGCATATACTACTGTTACTTCATTTAAAGCAACTGATTTTATGCCGGTAATGCTTATATCAACTTGAGAAGCTAAAGGCATTCTAGCTGGACGAATAACAACACGAGCAGAAGAAGCAGTATAATTACTGCTATTAGAAAGATCGGCATTGTCTAAAGACCCTACGGTAAGAGTAGATTGATCGTCGCCATTATGTACGTAGTCTGCTTTTACTGTAAAAGCTGGGTTTGTCCAACCGCTGCCTCTCCAATAGTCAAAGTCAATAATAACTTTTTCTATAGCAGCTAAAGATTTCTCAGGAGCTCTGTAGGTTGACAGCCAAACTCTTCCCTCAAATCTGTCATCACTGTCGTCGCTATGTTCTGCTACTTCAGTATTACTTGCCCAAGCATCATTTGAATTAGAAGGTCTATTTAATGTCACAGGCCGTGAATATACTCTAGTGTAAGTTCCACTATTGTAATCTGGCAAAGCTAGGTAACCGAAATGGGAAGTGCCAAGACGGAAAGCGTCAACTACAGAAGGATTTTGATCACTTGATGCTGGACCCCAATAAAGAGATTGTACCCATACACCGTTAACAAGATCTAAAGAACGATCTCCTTTGTAGACGTTATTACCAGGACTTGCAGAAACAGTATCTACCTGATACGGCAAAGAAACAGAGTTTTGTTCCTGAGCTTCTAGGCCACGCAAAAAGTAAATAGGCTGGTCGTCCTCGCCGTCTGTAGGAACTCTCACATAGTCCAATGTCATATCGTCAATTTCATCACCAACTACAACTACAACTCCGCTTTCTCTTGTTAAATAAACAAGAGATTCACCTGGACTTGCAGGTTGAACATTAAAATCAGGGATTCGTTTAGTTCCTATGTAACGAATTTCACCAAAGTCTGGGCTATCAGTAAACATAAATCTGTACCAGCGAAGGTCTTTCATCGCTATTAACAAACTATCTAATACTGGCCAAACGCCTATTATTGGCTTGTTAGAATCAGCTCCTATATCTATGTAGCTTAAGGCTTCCCAATCAAAAGATTCACCAATTTCAGAATAATGAATCCTGTTAGCGTTAGAAGCATCGCCCCAACACCAAAAACGATCACGCCAAGAAAACAAAGTATGTGGATCCCAATTTTGAGGGTACTCATTGTCAGTTAAAGTTCCATCGGCGCTAGCTGTATAAGCAGTAATAGCAGGAGAACCCCCATCAAAACTTGTGATAACCCCATCTCCTGCAAGAATAACTGAAGTGTTTGCTATCTCTTCTGAATGAAGAGTTCCAATTAAACTTTCAGGAGCTGCAGCATACCGTGTAGGTTTTGACTGTTTACTAAATCCGTCAGTACCAGTAAGTGCATGAGTTCCATGCGATCCGTCGCTTATTTTTAAACGGTCTTGAGTTGTGTCTCCACTTCCAAAAACATACAAAAATTTGTCGTCAGTAGCTGAACCTGTTAAAGCATACGTGTAATTTTCATGAGCTAATATAGCGCCAGTAAATTCAGCAGGATTAGCTACGTCCCAGTTGCTAGCTGTTATTTCTTTTAAACAAGGACGAGGCCCTAAAGAACCATTCTTGTAAACTTGCATGTTTACAGAATCGTAATTATGTCCTTCTTGTGGGCCTTTTTCAGGTCCTAAAGAATGCCAAGGGCCGTTACGCCAAGCGTTGTAAGTAACAACTTCCGGTTGTTCGGCAGGCATTATCCATACTCCCAATCCCTACGAGTAGATATCGTAACTGGCTCATAATTTCTTGCAACATCATCACGAAAAACTCTTAACTGCTGCTTATATTGAGTCTCTAACATCTGATAAAGTTCGCTATCTCTAAGCTTTTGAGCAACATACGAAGAAGTTTTAGTTACTATAAGATGGTCAAACCAATCTGGATTGCCAACAGTAGCGCTAGTACTTCCTAGCACATCAGTTGTTTCCAAATACCTATGATGCAAAGTATAAGCAGCATCAGGCATTGGGTATAAATAAAGCATTCCTGCATGTTCTGTGTAAAATTTAGGAATACCTTTAAGATCTGAGTTTGCTAAACGTCGTGTCCATTTCCAAGTTCTTTTGTGAAGAACCGAAGTGGGATCATCTAAAGTTAATGATAATGTTGTTCGCCAATCAGCAGCAGGAGTATATGTATTATCGTCAGCGCTAACAGAAATTGATTCTATCTTTTGTCGCCAAGGCCAATTTTCTGCAGCTTCTATATCTTGCATTGCTGCATTTATAAAATCTAAAAGATTAGCGTCAGTGACACGAGCATCATCTGTCGCCAGATTTACTCGATTACGAATAGATATTATAAGTGCGGATGCTGCTGTCATACTAATGTCCTTGCTAAATCAGGATTCTGAATCATACTTTTTAAAATAAAACCCCTAATTTGAGCTTGAGTAACACGATCTAAAGAATCAAATGGAGGAAGCGTGTTCATTACTGCCGCATAGGGATCTTCTTCAACTACAGGCATTTGAGGTGCCGGTGCTGGGGCAGGAGAAGGTTGACGCATTCTTTCAACACGATTATCCAAAGGAACATTAGGTTTTAAACCAGATTGTTCAGGAACATTTACTTTAGGTACATCTGCTTTAGGGGGTGTGGGAGGCTGTTGAGTAGGTAATTGCTTCCTTGGCTTTTTATTACCTCTTCTTTGAGAACGCACTAATGGATTGTTAGCTCTTAAACGAGCTTGCATTACATTAGAATTTAATGAACCTGCTTTTTCTTCAGCCATAATACTACCAGACTAGTACACCCTTGATTTAAATCCGAATATTTCTTTATGAGCAGCTAAAGCAACTCTATCTTTAGCCTCTTCGAGTTTGTCTTGACGTTCTTTCTCGTTACTTCTTACGATAGCGTCGTTATGATCATCGATCTCTTTAACAATTTCATCTATCGATTTACGAGACATATCCCTCATCAATAAATACTGAACCATTTGATAAGGGTTAGGAGGTGGATCAAAAGGAGCTGAACCAACTAAAGTTTCGTTACCTGGCCCATTTCTCTCATCCCATATTTCTATACGATTAAGTTCTTTGTTCCAACATACCATGAGAAAAGGATCGCCTTCCCATCCCATAGCTGGTGAACCTTTAGTAATAATATCGCATAGGTCACCACCTATGAGTTTAGTTTCACGGATACGTCGAGTTAACTCTGCTCGTCTGTCGTTCATAACTCTCCTAAGTCCGGCAGGGAAGAAAGGATAAAAACCCTGCCGGACCTAGTTTAGAGGTTATTTGCCTATGACATGAACCAAGCAGCGCAAAGTATTGATGTCTGTAGTATTAGCTACTTCATCCTCAGCTCCGTCTCCGCCACTGGCTTCGAGGAACACTTTGAGCTTGCTATTAACGTCATCCCATACGACACGGTACATACCGAGACTTGTGGAGTGAACGATAAGAGTATCTATTTGAATCAAACCTTGAAAGTCTGATGCAGCTAGAGCCTCACCGTTCGTTGGGTAACTGTCATCGAATGCAATTTTTGCATCGATAACTACCCTGTCTCCGCTAATTCTACGGTCTTCGTTAGATATCGTTAGAGCCATGATTAACTCTCCGATAGGTCAGAAATTATACCGTGTGCATTTCTCTGGTCAGTACAGAGTTGGTGATATTTGAACATGAATGCTTCCCATTCATCGTAACCGGAACGGTTCCTGAGAACTGCGCCATCATAGTCAGCCCATTCCCAATCTGACATTTCATGTTGTGTCAGGTGGGAGGTGTTGAGTAGATACGCTGTGTTTCCAGTACAGTCACGGTCAGCAACTAGTGGAAGTGAAACATCTCCACAGTCAATGGTCAAAGCTTTGAAACCACCCTTTAGGGAAATGGAAGCTCCGTCATTGAACCGTTTCATGCTCTTTAACTGTGCTGCATAGTTTCGACGAACACCTTTAGTGGTGACACATAGGTTCGGGCTTTTGCCTGCTTCTATGTCAATATCGTCAATGACTTTCTCAAAGAGAGTGTCAGTTGCAGCTCGGTTAGTTCCGCTGTTGCTATTTGATACAGATGCCCATACAGGGTATGTGCTTGAGTCTGTGCCATGTAGTGAGGTTCCTTGAACACCTACGATCTTTTGAAGACCGATAAGTTCCAATGTACCTGCACCATCAGCAGCATCAGCTCCTGATCCGTCAGCATCTTTACCACTGTCAAAACGAGTGATGTAATCACTTGTGTCAACAGTTCCTCCGATTGTACCAGTTACGGTAATCGTAGGAGGTGAAGCTGTTTTGTCCATTGATGCAATAACTAAACCAGCGTCATCTGTTGAATGTGCGTCAGGGTTACCTACAGTACCGACATCAATTCGCATACCAACTTCAAGCTGATTTACTTGAGCTGTAGTTGTATCTGCGTGCAAAGTAATAACCTGGCTTGAGTGAGCATTGCATCGAGCAATAGTACCGTTACCATCGTTAAATATTTGCCTATTGATATCACGACGTAGATCGTTGACACCATTTGTCATTTCGTTTGAAAGCGCACGAACAAATGACCCTGAGTCATTAGCTGTTGCTTTCATAGCTTGGCCAGATACACGAATCCGCAAGTAGTTGTATGCAAGACCTACTCTTGCATCAATGTATTGCTGGTTACCAGCAGTTGGAAGTGCTCCGCCTTCTGCCCTTGCACCAATACCGCTGTTACGGCCTACGTGTAAGGAAAGAACAGCTTCACGACCTTCGACGTGCTGAGTTGTTCGTTCAATCTGGGCAAGCATCATGTTTTCATTGTTTAGCTGTTCACGAGCCGGAGGGAGATAGTACTCCTTCAGGGCCTTGTCCAGCGTAGTAGTCGTTGCCGTCATTTGGCTAACTCCTTATATGCTTGTAATTGAATATTGATATTCGTATAGATCAAAGCCTGCTTTGACGTAACTAGGTGGCCTGCCACCTAGAATCAAATATAAGTTATTTGTAACGTAAATGCAACTATTCTTCGAGTTCAGCTACTAAATGATTGCTAAAAGCAGCGTCAAGCTCTTCTTTTGTAAGTTGGCCGTCGTCAGCAAATGCAATCGCAATTTTCTGCAGGACTTGCGCCACAGCAGCGACACCACTCAAGATCGCTGCCTTGTAAACTGGGATGCCTCCAATCATACTGGCTCCGCCGATAATTGCCATTACCTGTATTCCGAAAACACTTACAATTCGTAGCGCTGTGTTGACAAATAGATTCATTATTCTTCCTCATTCCAATTAATAAGTACACCAAACATATGCACAATAAAACTTGCGATAGAAATCCAAATACCGTATTCACGTGTTTCTCCTGACAATGTAATTAATACAAGGCCGGTACCTCCTATAGTCCAGCCAAGCATAGTTGTTTCTTGAATAAATTTTTTCAAGAATTTTTTCATGTGTTCCTCCTTCGTTGGGAGATTGATGGACCGCCTGTAGGCGTTGGTGTTGTTGTTGGCCTTACCTGTATGGTGGGCCTGGCTGCAGCTACAGCACTTATAGTAGTCGCTGCTACAACAACACGCCTTTCTTCTACAGTGATGGTGCTGTCTTCCGCCACGTATTCTTCAAAGCCTCCTTCAAAAATATTAACCTCTTCCTCAAACTCATCTTTAATGTCGTCTGAAGCGGAATTAAAAATTTCAGGTGCTTCTTCAAATACAGCTTCTAATTCTTCCTCACTAGATTCCTCAAAAAATTCTGGGTTGTCTTCAATGACTTCTTCCAAAAATTCTTCAACTTTTTCTTCATCTTGTAGAATTTGATCCAGCACATCTGAGTCCTCGTTAAGTAAGTCTTCAACATCTAGCTCCTCAAAATCTACTTCTTCTATCTCCATTTCAGGATCTAAAATAAAATCTTCTTCTACTAATTCTATATCTTCTTCTAGATCTAATTCCAGTGGTTCTTCGTCATATTCTTCGTACTCTTCAAATTCTTCTTCTACTTCTGGTAATTCATCTTCAAAGTCTTCAAATAAAAATTCAATTTCTTCTTCTTCAATTTCTTCAATTTCCTCTTCTTCAAAATTCCATTCAAAATCTTCATAGTCTCCTAAGGAAATGTCATCCCAAATGATATCCTCTTCATATGGCCCTTCTTCTATTTCCTCTAACTCTATTGTCTCTAATGGTGGTTGCCATTCTTCTTCTAATGGGGGTTCCCATATCTCTATGGGTATTTCTTCTTGTGGTGTGGGTAGCTCCTCTGGTATTTCTGGGACTTCTGATAGCTCTGGCTCTGGCTCTGGACTTGGCAATGGTTCAGGACTTGGAGTAGGTGAAGGCTCTGGTGTCGGCTCAGGTTCAGGCGTTGGGGAAGGTTGAGGTGTTGGCTCTGGTGTGGGATCTGGCTCAGGAGTTGGAGTGGGTTCTGGTTCAGGAGTCGGAGTTGGTTCGGGAGTCGGTTCAGGCGTTGGTTCCGGTTCGGGTGTCGGTGACGGAGTTGGTTCTGGTTGAGGAGTAGGTTCAGGTTCTGGTGTAGGCGTGGGTTCCGGTGTTGGAGTAGGTTCAGGAGTTGGCGTTGGTTCAGGAGTCGAAGTAGCTTCTGGTACTGACTGCGGAACTGTCCAATTTCCTCCAAATATTTCTAACGAGTAAACTCCAGTAGTTGCTTGGTTATAGGCATTTGCTTGCAAAACATAAGATCCTGCAGGAAGAGTAGATACTATTAAAGAATCCCAGCACATGTTGCTTCCATCGTTATGCTCCGCTGAATCGTCATCTGTGTGCAACAAATTTTCTTCGTCATCGTAAAGATTTAGCAGAGGATCGGCAGCGTACAAATCTGTTCCTTCGCCGCTTTCCCAGTCATCGCAGGTCAAAGAAGTAAAAGTTCTAATTGTTATTTCAGTTTCTTCTTCAAGAACAAACGTAAATTGAGGCCCATCGTTAAAAGTTTCAACAACTATATTGCAATCCCAACCATCATCTGTAGATTCACATACTGTCTCCGCAGGCGCAGCAGGTGCAAACCAAACTATTAAAAGAAGTGAAGCAAGTAAAGATCTACTTAAAATCTGGGCAAATTTTTTAGTACGCTGGGACCTCGCCATACATCTCTTCCAAGTCGGACTCGTCTAGATCCGGCTTGCGTATAACAGAGCAGGATCCGTCCTTTCCTAGAATAGATGCAGCGTACCCTTTCAAAAAGCTAAGAACAGCAGCGCCACCTGATGCCAATATAAGTTTCCATTCAGAAACACCCATATCGACAATCGAATTTGTGCCTAATGTTCCGCCTACGGCTTGGAAGAAGGTTGCTACGCACCGTTCTGCCAAATCTTTATAATCAATTTTTCCCATTTAATTGCCTTTCATGCGTCCGTATATTCTTTCTAAAACACCTTGCTTCATTGCAACTGCTCTAGGAGTAGCTGCATCGTTAATTTCTTCTTCTTGAACTCTAGGATTATACCCTGGCTTGTCTAGAGAATCATGAGGATCCATGTTAAAACCTTGTCGAGCTAAATCATCCAAAACTTGACGGCCATAATATCCTCTTAAATCGTAAAAAGGAGATTCCATAGGAACAGGCCGTTTAGCCATAGTTGGGTTAATTGGAGATCCTAAAGCTGGTTGCCATTCACCGTCAGGGTCTTCTTCTCTGTACGGATAACTAAAAACCTCAGGGTTTTCTTGAACCATTTTATAGGTATCTAAATAAGTTCGCCCATTGTGTTCAACTTGATATTTGTTAACAAGACCTGCTATTTGCTCAGATGACATTGTTGTATTAAAAGGAAGACCTGAGCTCCAATAGTCAGTTCCTTCTCTACTGCGAGTATCTTGCCCAAAACCTTCAAGGCCTATATCTTGTCCATAATCCCAAAGTTCTTGAGGGCTTTGAACTGGTCCGCTGGGTTGGTACATATGGTTGTACCATTCTTCAAAACTCATATTAGCAGGAATAGAATACTCATCGTATAGATGCGCATTTGGGTCATCTGGGTGAGGGCCACCTACTGTCATGTTTGACCAAGGATTAGTCATGTCTTTGGCAGCCATAATATCATCGCCTGTTTGATCTGGGTCTTTAATTACCCAATAAGGAGGTGGCATTAAAGGACCGCCTGGGCCTGGAATATCTGGGCCTGTAATTTTTGGTGGTCCTTCTAATCGGGGATGAACTGCTGGTGGATTTAAAGGAGGAACTAGATATCTTGGCCCCCCATAACCTGCTGATCCCACATCTGTAAGTGGCATCATATTAGGAAAATTAGAGTTCCAAGATTGTTGCCCTGCCGTACTAGTAGTTGGCGCAAACGTAGTATATTTTTGTTCGCTACCTTGATGTTGAGAAGATCTGACAGGTTCTGATGTCGTTGAAACACCAACGTTGTCAGTAACCTGAAAACTTTGAGGTGCTATAACACGAAAACCACTATTAGGTTCAGTTACCACTCCAGAAGTAGGAGCCCATTGAGCTGG
>ERZ802830.4484-NODE-4484-length-11185-cov-11.1064_pt1 | contig 11185 bp, 11 predicted proteins | sample MGYA00345654_ERZ802830 | MGnify/ENA primary metagenome ERZ802830 (study PRJEB30503, sample SAMEA104212375) | marine metagenome | biome: Westerlies Biome; feature: [SRF] surface water layer (ENVO:00010504) within the epipelagic zone...; material: water...
ATGTTGGTGCTGATACATTTGTCAATTGGAGAAAAGAGACTGAAAGCATTGGTGACTTTGCTGTGTCAATAGGATCTACGACAATTGATCACATTAATTATCAAGCTGATCCATATGGTGATGAAATTGAGTTTCTAAGCTATTACACATACGAGCCTAGATCTAGACAAAATATGAATTTTAATTATCAATATGAGAAGCATCAAGTGAGTGTTAATATGACTAGAATGGGCCATATGAATATTGTTCGAAACTCAACTGGTGGTACAGTTTCGAATCCACATATCATTACGAATGTATCTTATGCGTACGATTTTGGACCAGACTTTGATACATATGTAAGTATTAGAAACATAGATGATGTTATGCCACAAAAAGACGGTGGATATTCATATCCTTTCTTTGCGAATGGCTATTACAGCGCATTTGGTAGATATGTAACAGTAGGACTTACTTACAGATTCTAATAAATAAATCATTTTAAAAACATCCTCTTATTGAGGATGTTTTTTTATGAATTGATGTAAAATATATATAAATATGAAATATATCCTTAAACAAATATTTTTTTTAGCATTATTATTAAATATAAACATCTATGCTCAAGAAATTGTAGATGAAACTATAGGTTCACAAGTTTCAGCAAGCTCTATTAGTCAGGAAGCACAGCTAAAAGTAGATAATCTAGATGATGAATCTAAAGAGATATATTATGAATATAAAGATACGATTGCTGAGTATAAGAGCCTGAAGACTTATGACGATCAACTTCAACAAATAATTAATGCACAGAATGATGAAGTAAAAAGTATTCTTCAACAAATAGACTCTCTTGATTCTACCAATAAAGATATATTGCCATTTTTAAAAAGAATGATCGATGTTCTAAGAGAGTTTGTATTACTTGATGTTCCATTCCTAAAAAAAGATAGAATTCAAAAAATTGATGAACTGGATAGTATTTTATTAAAAGCAAATGTAACTACTGCTGAAAAATTTAGAAAAGTTTTTGAGACATATCAATCTGAATATAATTTTGGTAACACAATAGAAACCTATAGTGGAACAATGGAGATTGATGATAGCCCAATGGCTGTAAGATATTTTAGGCTTGGCAGAATAGGATACTATTATGCATCACTTGATTATAAGAAAACTGGATACTGGGATGATGCTAGTAAAGAATGGATTCACTCAAGAGGTAAATTTAGTAATGAATTAAAAGCTGCAATCGATATAGCTAATAGGCAAGCCCCACCAAATTTCATAAACCTTCCAATCAAACCCGTCGATAGGTCAGGCAAATGAATAAATTTTACATCCTAATTTTTACATTATTTATTTCATTTACTGGTTTCACTCAAGATGCCGAGGAAGAAATATCTATTGAAGATCAAAGAATCAATAAGATCAAAGAGCTGCTTGAAACTGTCGAAGTTAATAAGAGTATTTATATAAAAGAGGATCAATTAAGGATTAATGAATTTCTTGATTTAATAGATGAAAGACAATCAATGCTCTCAAAAGCTAAAACCGACTTACAAAATGAGAATCTAAGAAATAAAAGGCTCGAAAAAGAGTTCGAGGAAAATGAAAAATTATTAGCTGAACTTGAAGAAAGACTGCAAATAAAAATAGGGGTTCTTGGAGAGCTTTTTGGAGTTGCTAGACAGTTTGCTGGAGAATTACTATCTAATTCAGAAAAAGCTTACACCTTCTCAGAGTTTCCAGATAGAGGACCTAATTTAAGAGAAATAGGTCAAATCCAAGTTCATAATATAAGTGAGCTTGAAGTTTTATGGTTGGAATATTTCAACGAGATTGTTGCTTCTGGTGAAGTAAAAGAACTTAGCTCTACAATAATAAATTCAAAAGGAGATTCCTACGATGACAACATTGTAAGATATGGATTATTCTCCGCTTCACATAAATCAAAATTTATTAAACCTCTTCCTGAATTAGATGGTTTTGAACTTCTCCAAAGACAACCTGAAAGAAAAATTCTTAAAAACTTAAGAAGACATCAAAGAGCTGATAGCTATAGAACTGCATCAATTGATCCGACACGAGGCTTTTTACTATCTTTGTATTTAGACAAGTCAAGCTGGTTAGAAAGAATTTCTCAAGGTAAGTCAGTTGGTTTTATTATTATTTTAATTGGACTATTAGGTGCTGCTTTCTCTGGATATAAGATTTACTTACTAAATGAAGAAAAAAAGATTCTTGATGATTCTGATCAATCAAACATCATTGAAGATATGGTTGATGGCATCAAAAATGGAACGTCATATCAATCAAAAGAAAATATAATTGATGAATTAATATCAAATTACACAGCTAAGCTTGATTGGGGGGTCAGTTGGATAAAATTTGTTGCAGCCGTTGCACCGCTTCTCGGACTGCTGGGAACTGTTATAGGAATGATCGAGACCTTCCAAGCTATAACTCTTTTTGGTACTGGTGATCCAAAACAGATGGCTGGTGGAATATCTCAGGCTTTAGTTACAACAATGTTAGGCTTAATAGTTGCCGCACCACTTTTAGGTTTTTATACCTATATATCTGATAGGGTAAATACGCTAATTCAGGTAGTGGAAGAGAAAGGCTCTTATTTATTATCTAAAGAGTAATGCTAGACGAATTATTTATAAGAGGTGGCCCAGTTTTATATGTGTTATTTTTTATAACACTTTTAATTTTTTACATCCTTATTGATAAATATAATTTTCTTGTATTTCAATCCAATGAATGGAGAAATAATAAACTCTCCGAGTTTAAAAAAGAATTTCCTCCTGAAACTACAGACTATAAAGTTGTTGATAGAATTTTATTGTCGTCAATTTCAAGAGAATCTAAGTCAAATATTAAAATCTTACAAGGGCTAATAAGCATGTGTCCAATGATTGGTTTGCTAGGAACAGTTTATGGAATGATAGAAGTATTTGAGGTCTTATCCTTTCTTGGAACTGGTAACCCAAGGGCGATGTCATCTGGTGTTGCAATGGCAACAATACCAACTATGTCCGGTATGGTCATAACTCTGTTTGGATTATATTTCTATCAAGATATAACTGGAAGAATTGATAATTTATCTAAGAATTTTAAGATTGACTTACAGTCTGAAGGATACAAGTTATGAAGAGAAGATCTTCAAGAAGAAATAATGATGAAAATGCATTAGATCTAACACCAATGATGGACATTGTGTTTATTATGCTCATCTTTTTTATTGTTACTACTTCTTTTGTCAAAGAAACAGGTGTTGATATTAATAGACCAAATGCAGAAACTGCAGAAAGAGACGAAAAAGGAAATATTTTAGTTGCATTGACTGAAAACAATGAAATATGGATTGATAAAAGAAGGGTAGATTTAAAAGCTGTAAGAGCAAATATAGAAAGATTAAAAATTGAATATCCTGGCGGCTCTGTAATTATTCAAGCTGATAAATTATCTAAATCAGGTTTATTAGTAGAAACAATGGATCAAATTAGATTAGCTGGAATTCAAAATATATCTATTGCAGCAAAAAATGATAATTGAAAAAGAAAAAGCAATAAATATTTCAATTACTCTTGCTATAACTTTTATAATTTTCTTAATAATTCAATCTCTCATTACAAGAAACTCAAATATAGACCTTCAAAACAAGCCACAGAACTATATAGAATTTATTAGAATAAAACCTGATGATAATTTAGAGCAAAGAACTAGAACATTACCTGATAAACCGCCACAACCCAAAAGACCTCCTCAGCCAGAAGTTGAGCTTGATGATACGAAACCTCCTCCAATGCAGAATCTTGATATAGATATACCTGATTTTGATGTACCAACAGATTTTAAAGGGGCTTTTCTTGGAGATATCTCAAATTTAGGTTCTGGAACTAGTCAGTTAATTCCATTGGTTAAAATAGCACCTAGATGTCCACCTGAAGCAGCTTTAGCTGGTATTAATGGTGAAGTTTTGTTAAATTTGCTTGTAAATGCCTCAGGCAGGGTTGAACAAATTAGATTAGTTAAAGCAAATCCGCCAAGAATATTTAATAGAGAGGCCACAAAAGCAGTAAGAAGATGGCAATTCAAACCTAAGACAGTAGACGGAATAGCTACAGAACAAAGGGGAGAATTAAAAGTGGAGTTTATTTGTAATGTTTAATAGAAAAAATATTTTATTAGTTAGCTTATTAACATTTTTTGTAGTTTTTAACTCTAATGATGTAGGTGCTACTGAAGATACTATTAGTCAATGGACCTATAACTATTTTAAAAAAATTCATTCCTATATGGAAATGGAAAGATATGAGGATGCAGAAAGAGAATTGGAATCTCTTGCAAACAAATATTTTAAGAATGAAAGAAGTTATGAAAGGGCATTGATTAATCAGCTATACGGACAGTTTTATATGATTCAAGGAGACTTTTATAGTGCAATACCCTGGTTTGAAAAAGCAGTTGAGCACGGTTATTTGAATTTACCAGGGGAGATTCAAACCAGATCTAATCTTGCAGCAGCATATTTTCAAGCTGGTGAATATAAACAATCAATAGAAACTTTGCTTAAAACTCAAGAAATAGGCATGAAACGAGGAATAGATTTAAGTGCTAGTAATTTTGTAATGCTTGGGATGGCTTATTATCAATTGAAAGAGCTTCCTAATGCATACAAATATATATCAAAAGGCAATGATGTCTCTAATGAGTTCAACGAAGATTGGCTACAATATGAATTTGGTCTTGCTGTTAAGCTTGAAAAATATGAAGAAGCTATAGAGGTTGGCCAATTCTTAATATTCGTCAATCCAGAAAAAAATACATATTGGAAGCAACTTAGTGGTGTTTATTATGGTGGCAAAAATGAGGATGAATCTTTGGCTGGATTAGAGTTAGCTTTCGAAAAAGGTGTAATGGAAAAAGAAGTAGACTTTTTAAATCTAACAAAATACTTTTTATATAAGGACCTGCCCACAAAAGCTATAAAAGTAATAAATTACGGCTTTGATAATAAAAAGATAAAAGTTAACAAAAAGAATCTTGATCTATTAGCCGATGCTTATTTCTTAGCAAAAGATAGAAACAAAGGAATAGATACATTAATTAAATCTCTTGACATAAAAATTGACTCAAAGACTTCTTATAAAATTGCACGATTTGCATTCGAGGCTGAAAATTGGGATATGGCTATTAAATATTTTGATAGAGCGAAGGCTGAAGACTGGAATGAAGTCCCTGGCAGGATAGATCTTCTCACTGGAATTGCATATTATGAAAAAGATCAATTTAATAATGCATTAAAATACATGCAAATTGCTATAAATTATGATGAATCCAAGAGTGCTGCTGAAGGATGGATACAATACATCAATCAATCTATGGGTATTTAAATTTTAGTTTTCTTAATTTAAATAAAAATGATTATCAAAACAGAAAAACTTACTAAAGAATATGACGTAGGTTCCCAAAAAGTTAAGGCGTTAGATGGAATAGATCTATCCGTAGAGAAGGGAGAGTTTATTTCAATTATGGGACCATCTGGATCAGGCAAAACTACCCTCATGAACATCATAGGGTGTTTGGATACGCCATCTGATGGCTCATATCATCTTAATGGGAAATCTGTAAGTGATTTATCTGAAGATGAATTGGCAAATATTCGAAACGAAGAAATTGGTTTTGTATTTCAATCTTTTCATCTTTTAGCAAGAAATTCCGCATTTGATAATGTAATGCTTCCATTAAAATATGCTGGCACAAATAAGAAAGATGCTATTAAACGATCAAATGATGCGCTTGAGAAGGTTGGATTATCTGATAGATCAAATCATACACCTTCTGAACTTTCAGGAGGTCAGCAACAAAGAGTTGCAATTGCTAGAGCATTAGTAAACAACCCCAGTATCCTTTTTGCAGATGAGCCTACAGGAAATTTAGATTCTAAAACAGGAGCTGATGTTATGAATATATTTAAAGAATTAAATGCTAATGGACAAACAATAATACTCATAACTCATGAAGATAGTATTGCAAAACAATCTAATAGGATTATTACTATTATGGATGGTCTGATAAAATCAGATATCAAGGAATAACATGAAAAATCGTTTATATATATATACATCACTTATGCTCATATCTGCCTGTGGAGGTGGTGGTGATAGTAAAGATACACAGTTTTATAAGAAACAAGAAACTACTCCTGAAAGACTTGAAGTTTCAATAGAAGCATCAGGTGTTATTGAGGCTATTTCATCTGTTGAGATTAAATCCAAAGCATCTGGAGAGGTTCTTTTTTTAGGAGCTGAGGTCGGTGACTTTGTAGATAGAGGTTTTATGCTTGCGCAAATCGATCAAAGAACTGCAAATAATATAGTTGATCAAACTAAATCTGATCTTGAAGCTGCAAAGGTTCGTCTTTTAAATGCTGAATCTCAATATGAAAGAGGTATTGAACTTCATAAACAATCTAGTATTTCGGATAAAGACTTTGAAGATATTAAAGAAAATTATGCTCAAGCTAAATCTACTCTTGTAAGAAATGAGGTTTCATTTGAGAATGCAAAAATTTCACTTGATGATACAGAGGTAAAATCTCCTATTGATGGAACTGTGATTTCAAGGCCTGTTGAAGTTGGTCAAGTTATCTCGTCACCTACATCTGCTTTTGGGGAAGGAAGCATACTAATGATGATGGCAGACCTCTCAAAAGTAAGAGTAAGAGCACTTGTTGATGAGATAGATGTTGGAAAAGTTGAAATTGGACAGTCTGTATCAATAAAAGTAGCTGCATATAGAGATCGTGAATTTATTGGTACTGTATCTAAAATTGAACCTAAGGCATTCATACAACAAAATGTGACAACATTTCCTGTCTTAATTGATATCAATAATGAAGATAATTTATTACTGATAGGAATGAATACCGATGTTGTAATACAAATTCTTGATAAAAATGTTTCTTTAAGTGTTCCAACTATGTCTTTAAGAACAAGAAAAGATATTTACACTGCTGCTGCAGTTTTAGATATTGAAAAAGAGATTATTGATAATTTTTTAATAAAATCAGTTGAGGGAGAAAATTTTAATAGATTTATAGTAATAAAAGATTCAAAAAAAGGACCTTATCTATCATGGGTTAAGGTGGGTGTATCTGATTTATATAATGTTGAAGTGGTTGAGGGTCTTAATGAAGGAGATATTGTTTATATACTTCCTTCCAAAAGTCTTTTTGATTACCAAGAACGTTTTAAGCAAAGGGTAAGCGGAAGCTTTAGTTTTGGATAATGCTAGTTGAAGAATCTGTAAAATCCGCTATCACCTCTATAAAAACAAATGGAGTTAGGTCGTTTCTTACAGCTCTTGCGATAATAATAGGCACAGCAGCTGTTATAGCAGTGATAGGCATAGGCTCTAGCGCTGAAAAAGCTCTGGAAGCTAGTATTGATGATCTTGGACCTAGAACACTCTCAATATTTCCAAGTCAAAGAAAAAGAGGTGGCATATCATCCGGTTTTAATCCTCTTGTTATAAAAGATGCAGAAGCTTTAGCTAAAAATAATGAACATAATTGGTTAGTAGCACCAGCTATGTCTGGTAATAGACAAATTAAATATAGAAATTCAAATATGAATGGAGAGATTAATGGTTATTTGCCAGTAAATTTTGAAGTAAGAGGTTTTGATCTTGGTCACGGTCGATTGTTTACTGAAAAAGAAAACCTCGGTCGAAAAAGAGTAATTGTCCTAGGCTCAAAAGTTCCAGGGGAACTTAAAACATCAGCAAAACAGATCTTAAATAAAGAAATATTAATTGCTGGAACATCTTATACCGTTATAGGAGTTCTTAGTGAGGAAGGTTCAACGGGCTGGCAAAATCCTGATGATGATTTATATGTGCCTCTTTTAACAGCAGCTCAAAGGATTTTTGGGACTGATCGTTTAGGATGGATCAACGTAGGAATATCAAATGATACTAATGTTGATTATGTAATGATGACCATTGAACAAATATTAAGACAAAAACATGACATAGGCCCTGGCGGTGAAAATGATTTTAGAATTAATGATTGGAGTCAGTTCTCTGACCTTAGAAGGCAGGCAACAGGCATATTTACTGCATTAATAGCTGGAATTGCTGGAATAAGTTTAATTGTTGGAGGAATAGGGGTGATGAATATAATGCTTGTCTCAGTAACAGAAAGAACACGAGAGATAGGATTAAGAAAGGCCTTAGGTGCAACTCAAAAATCAATAATGATGCAATTTATAATTGAAGCTGTATTGTTGTGTATATTGGGTGGATTGCTGGGAGTTTTTATAGGAACGCTGTTGTTGTTTATTTTTACATCTCTAAATGACTGGATATTTTATATGCCAGTCAGTGCAATAATTGGATCTATAACTTTTTCAGCATTAGTGGGGTTATTTTTTGGTATATGGCCAGCAAAAAGGGCAGCTAAATTAGATCCTGCTGTCTCTTTAAGATATGAGTAATCTCAAAATAATCCAATTATTACCTGAATTAAATATTGGTGGTGTAGAACGAGGAACTAAAGATTTCTCAAAGGTATTAGTTGATAAAGGTCATAAATCAGTAGTTATTTCTAATGGTGGAGCCTTTGAAAAAGATATTGTTAATGATGGTGGTAAGCATATAACACTTCCTATACATAAAAAAAAATTATCCTCGCTTTTTTTATCTAAACAACTTAAATCTATTTATGAACATGAAAAGCCAGATATAGTTCATGTTAGATCGAGGATGCCTGCATGGATTAATTTTTTAGCATTTAAAAAAATGTCAATTAAACCTCTTCTAGTTTCAACTTTCCACGGTTTGTATAGCACTCCATTTTATAGTCAGGTTATGGCTAAAGTAGATCATACAATTGCAATATCAAATACAGTAAAAAATTATATTGTTGATACATACAAAATTTCTGAAAAAATGATTACTACTATCCCGCGTGGTTGTGATGCTAATACCTTTAATAAAGAATCCGCACCTGATAACTGGATTACTAAGTGGTACGAGGAGTACCCCCAAACCTCAAATAAGATTATTTTAACTTTACCCACAAGAATTTCTAAATGGAAGGGTGTTGATAGTTTTATAGAACTGGTCTCAAAATTAGATGGCGAAAAGTTTCATGGCTTAATTGTTGGCCCTTCATCTAATTCAAAGAAGAGATACCTTGAGAGCTTAAAGCAGAAAGTTATCAAATTAGGAATAAATCACAATATAACATTTACTGGATCAAGAAATGATATTAAGAATATTTATAAAATTTCAGATATTGTTTTTAATTTATCAATAGAACCCGAACCATTTGGAAGAACAACTATTGAAGCTATAAGTTCAGGATCGAAAGTTATTGGATGGGATCATGGAGGAACCAAAGAGATATTAGAAGAGCTATTCCCTGAAGGCTTAGTATCACTCAATAATATAAATGATTTGAAAGACAAGGTTATGGTCATAGCAAATAGGGATCATCCTTTACCAAAGGAAAATATATTTACATCAGACAGAATGACACAATCAACAATAGATCTTTATCATCAGCTTATTAATAAAGATTTATAAATATCTCTAATTTCAGATATTTTTTCATCAATTGAGAAATCTTTTGTTATAAATTCATAGACAGCATCTTGATTTATAGTATCAATTTTATCAACATATTTCTCAAGTAGAGTTTGAAGTGAAACTAAATCATTTGTATTTGCCAACAACTCTTTAGGTAATATATTGCTCATATGACCTACATCTGTTGATAATACTGGTATTTCTAAATAAAGCGCTTCAAGGGCAATCCTAGGACCTCCTTCATCTCTTGAAGATATAATCAATAATTTGGCATTTTTATAATACTTTATAAGTTCATTTTCCTGAACATTATCCATTATAGTAATCTTTTCATTAAGCCCTTTAGCATTGATCATTTTAATGAGAGTATTTTTTTCTTTTCCTGATCCAATAATTATTAATTTAGTATTAATATTTGCCCAAGAATTTATTAATAAATCAAATCCTTTTTCTTTCTCTAGCTTTCCCACAGCCAATGCATATTCACTTTTTTTGTGATCAAATTTATTAAGACTTGGATTCCACCAATTTGTAACAACTGCAACATTATTCTTAAGTCCAACAATCGTTTTTTGACTTACACCAATAACGAAGTCAGCCTTTTCATATATTTTTTTATTTTTTTTGATACCGTGGACTGTGGCTACATGTTTAAATTGATTATTATTAATTGATGAAATAATTGAAGATGTCTTACTTCCATGAGTATGAACAATATCAGGGTTAATTTTATTTAAAAGTTTCTTAAGTTTGTATTTACCATAAAAAGATATCCTCTCTAAATTCTTTATTTTATAAATAGAAATACTTTTATTAAAATAATCAGCAATTGAGTCGTTACATATTAGTAAAAGCTTATCATTATGTTTATAGGAAAGAAGTTCATCAATGTAATATTCAACTTCAGCAAATGTATTGCTTAAAACCAAATGAGCGACCTTCATATGACTTTATTAATTTCAAAAGCAAGTTTTTCAACTTCTGCAAAAACTTCATTATAAGCATTCTGTTTAGATAATTTCATTTTAGAAATCCCAGCAATAATATCTTCGCAATCGATAAAACCGACTTTTTTTTCATTGATTAATTTATCGATAATTTTCACAACTTTACCATCATTTTTTTTAGCCTCCATATCTATTAAATATGTTTCACCCATAGATGAGAGACTTTCATAAACCATATTCACACTATCTCTTGTAATTAATTTCATGGATGACTTATGAAGAATAGATTCAAATGAGGTCAAAGGGTCTTTATTAAAATTAATAAATTTTATATTTGAGTTATTTTTAACTAAACTGCTTATCCTTTCATTAAATGAAGCTGGTGTTCTTCTTGAATTAAATAGGTAGCAATATTTGTTTGAATTTAAAGAAATAAAATGGTCTATCTGACTCAAAATATGTTCTTCATTAAATTGGTAATGTTTATTCTTTCCACCAATAGCAACCATGACTATGTTGCTGTCTGTTTCTTCTAAAGAAACTTTTGAAAGGGATCCCTCATAGTAGATAACATTATTTAAGTCTTTTAATTTATTACTATCATGAATAGGTGAGCAGATGATATCAAATTTGTCTCTTTTAAATGTTGGGGC
>ERZ802830.4486-NODE-4486-length-11181-cov-11.1025_pt1 | contig 11181 bp, 13 predicted proteins | sample MGYA00345654_ERZ802830 | MGnify/ENA primary metagenome ERZ802830 (study PRJEB30503, sample SAMEA104212375) | marine metagenome | biome: Westerlies Biome; feature: [SRF] surface water layer (ENVO:00010504) within the epipelagic zone...; material: water...
GGCTCATCAAATCAACAATATAAATATATAAAGCATTTAATAAATTAATTATGAAGTTAGTAACAGCAATAATAAAACCTTTCAAAGTTGAAGAGGTTAGAGCATCTCTTGATGAAATCGGTGTCTCGGGGATGACAATGACAGAAGTCAAAGGTTTTGGAAGACAGAAAGGGCACACTGAGCTCTACAGAGGTGCGGAATACACAATTGATTTTCTTCCTAAGATTAAGATTGAAATAGCTGTTTCAGATGAAATGGTAGAGCAAGTCAAAGCTGCTATTATTAAATCATCAGCCTCTGGAAAGATTGGAGATGGCAAAATATTTATTTCGCCAATAGATGAAGTTGTAAGGATTAGAACTGGTGAAACTAATGAAGATGCTCTCTAAGCGCTAAAAAATATTAATATCAATCCTCCAGTAGCTTTCCTTTTTGGTCCTACAGCATCAGGCAAAACAGACTTGGCTATAAAACTAGCCCAAAAATTACCTATTCAAATAGTAAGCGTAGATTCTGTCATGGTTTATAAGGGATGCGATATTGGTTCCGCAAAACCTAGTAAAGCAATATTAGAAGAATTCCCTCATGAGATGGTTGATATAGTTAACCCAAGTCAGATATTCACAGTTTCAGATTTCTGTAATCTATCAAATAAAATAATAGAAAAATCGCATAAATCTAATAGACTGCCCTTATTTGTTGGTGGATCAATGATGTATTTTAAATCTCTTCTTGATGGCATGCATAATCTTCCAGAAAGGGATAACAATTTCAGAGAAGAGTTAGAAAAACTTAAACTAAAAAATGAACCGTATTTTTTGTTTAAACTCCTAGAAAATCAGGATCCTGAGTATGCTCAAGGAGTAGATAAAAATGACGAAATGAGAATAGTAAGAGCTCTTGAAATTATAAATAAAACTGGAAACCCTTTTAGTAATTTGCTTAAAAAAGATAAAAAAGAATCCTTATCTGATAAATACTCTATTTCACAGTTTGGAATATTAGATGATAGACACTTGATTCATGAAAGGATTGAAGAAAGATTGAAACTAATTTTATCAAGTGGACTTGAAGAAGAAGCAATAAAGTTGGATGAAAAGTATGATATTGCAGAAAACCATCCATTACGAAAGTCTGTTAACTATAAACAAATTTTTAAATACATAAATGGAGAATATGATATTGAAACTTTTTTTGAGAGAGCTCTCTTTGCATCTAGACAATTAGCTAAAAGACAAACAACTTGGATTAGAGGATGGAAAGATTTTACCGAGACTAGAATTGGCGACTTCGCAACATTGGAAGATAATGTTAAAAAAGTAATATCTTTACTTTAAATATGATAATAAGTCCCAACATATGATTATAATAAGATATTAAAAATGAGGTAAATAATTGTGAATTGGGACAACAAAGATAAAGATCCGTGGGGTGGCAATAATGATGCTCCAGATTTTGACGAATTAATGAAAAAGTTTTCTTCTATTCTTGGAGGAAAGAAATCTTCTAGCAACGGTTCTGGTGGTAGTGGTAAAGGAAGTGGATTTAATGTTACTCCATCAAGAATATTTATGTATGCTTTATTTGCCTTTACTATAATTTATGGTTCACAGTGTATTTACCAGTTAGATGCTTCTGAACGTGCTGTAATATTAAGATTCGGTAAATTTTTTGTAGAGCAAGAAGAGGGACTTAATTTTAGATTAGCTGGTATAGATGAAAGATACATTGAAAATGTCTCACTAACTAGAAGATATACACAGACAAATAGTATGCTAACTAAAGATGAAAATATAGTTGATGTAACTGTTTCTGCTCAATATAGAATTGCAAATTTAAAAGATTTTGTTCTAAATGTTAGAGATCCTGAAGGAAGTCTAAGAAATGCAATTGAAAGTGCATTAAGGCATGTTGTTGGTGATAATACTCTTGACCAAACTCTTACTGTGGAAAGAGAAAATATAGCTATAGAAGTCCAAGACAGACTTCAATCATATCTAGACATATATCAGACTGGTTTGTTAGTACAGCAAGTCAATATCGAAAAAACTGATCCACCTGCAGCTGTAAAAAACGCATTTGATGATGTTGTTGCAGCAAGAGAAGATAAAGAAAGGCTTCAAAATGAAGCAGAAAGATATGCTTTAACAATCGTTCCTGAAGCTCGTGGTCAGGCTCAAGCTAGAATCAGGGGAGCTGAAGCATACAAAGAAGAAGTTGTAGCAAAAGCAGAAGGTGAAGTAGATAGATTTAATAAACTTTTAGCTGAATACGAAAAAGCACCAGAAGTGACAAGAGATAGATTGTATCTTGATGCTCTTCAATCAGTATTATCAAATTCAACTAAAATTATGGTAGACGTAGAAGGTGGAAACAATCTACTTTATCTACCTTTAGATAAAATAATGGAAGAAAATAAAAAGAAAGGTGATGACGATGAATAAGAATACTTTATACATAGTATTGGGAGCTTTAACTTTTGGCCTGTTAGTCAATAGCTTCTTTATTGTGAGTGAAAAAGAAAGAGCAATTGTATTTCAATTTGGTGAGGCAGTAAGACCTGATATCCCTGTTGGATTCCATTTTAAACTTCCAATAATTCAGGATGTCAAAAAGTATGATGCTCGTATACAAACTCTCGATGAGGAGCCAGACAGAATCCTTACTGTTGAGAGTAAATATTTATTAGTAGATTCTTTCATTAAGTACAGAGTTACTGACGTCTTAACTTTCTATAAAGCCAATAATGGAAGTTTCAACAGTCTAAATAGTTTGTTGGGACAAAGGTCTGAATTTGTTTTAAAAAATAACTTTGGTAAAAGAACAGTAAAGGAAGTAGTCTCTGGTGAAAGAGATGAGTTAATGGGCATAATGTTAAGCTCACTAAATGACTCAGTTAAAGATCTTGGAGTTGAAATTATTGATTTCAGAGTAAAAAGAATTGATTTACCTTCAAACCTTAGCAACTCAGTATATGAAAGAATGAGAACAGAAAGACAAAGGCTTGCTGAAGAACTAAGATCAGAAGGTAAGGAGATTGCAAGAGAAATTCGAGCAATTGCCGACAAAGATAAAGTTGTAATCTTAGCAGAAGCATACAAACAATCTGAACAGCTAAGAGGTCAAGGTGATGCGGAATCTGCAAGCATATATGCAGAATCTTTTTCACAAGATCCAGAATTTTATGAGTTTACAAGAAGTATGAAAGCATATGTTGAGACATTTGAAAACAAATCTGATGTTATGTTGATAGATTCAGATTCTGAATTTTTTAAATATCTAAATGCTAAAAAAGATAAAAATTAGGTCAACTTTTGTCTGAAAATACTCTAATCCTAGGTCTTCAATGGGGAGACGAGGGTAAGGGTAAAATTGTTGATAATCTTAGTGAAAATATTGATATTGTCTGTCGGTTCCAAGGCGGGCATAACGCAGGCCATACAATTAAAGTAAATGGAGAAAAAACCGTTCTTCATCTTATACCCTCTGGAATACTACATAAAAATGCAAAATGTTTAATAGGCAATGGAGTAGTATTAGCTTTGGACGCTTTAGATAAAGAAATAGAAAATTTAAGACAAAGAGGTATTGAATTTGATAATAGATTTTTTGTTAGTTCTGCATGCTCGTTAATACTACCTACTCACATATCAATTGACCAAATAAGAGATAAGAAAGAATCTATTGGCACTACTGGTAGAGGCATTGGTCCAGCATATGAAGATAAGGTTGGTCGAAGAGCTATTAGGTTTGGAGATATAGGAGACAATAAATTATTAAGAAAAAAAGTAGAGCTTTTAGTTGATTATCATAATCGACTATTAAAGGATTTATATAAAGATTCACCTCATGATGTTGATGAAGTCTATGATTATGTTATGAAGTATAAACATCTATATGATGAATATTGTGTTGATTCACAAGATCAAATGTACGAATGGGTTGAAAATAAAAAATCTATCTTATTCGAAGGCGCCCAAGGGACATTGCTTGATATAGATCATGGTACTTATCCATATGTAACATCTTCAAGTACTACTGCCGGAGGTGTATCGACAGGATTAGGCATTGGTCCAAAATATATAGACAAAATCATTGGAATTTCAAAGGCATATACAACTAGGGTTGGAGAGGGACCATTCATAACTGAATTGTTTGATGAGGATGGTGAATTGCTTGCTAAAAAAGGTAATGAATTTGGCGCTACTACTGGAAGACCAAGAAGATGTGGTTGGTTAGATTTGGTAGCTCTTAAAAAAGCAGTATTTACCAATTCCGTTACAGAACTTTGTATAACTAAGTTAGATGTACTTGACGAGACAAAAATTATAAAAGTTTGTATAGAGTACAAAAATCATAATCCAGTATATAAAGAATTTGATGGTTGGTTGTCCTCAACAGAGGGCATAACTCAATACTCAGAATTACCTGAAAAAGCCAAAACATATATAGAATTTATTGAAAAATTTACAGATTGCTCTGCTTCTATTATTTCAACAGGCCCTTCAAGAAATCAAACAATTTCTAGATAAACCTAAGTCGACTTTAGAAACTTATCTAAACTAGCATTAATAAATTTATATGAATCTGGACTAGAAAACTTTTTTGAAAGCCTAAGAGACTCATCTATAGTAACCGGTTTATCAAGTTCTCCAAAAAGCATCTCGTTAATTGCGAAGTACAGAATTGATTTATCAATAAGCTCTATATTTGATTTTGTTATATCTAACGAAGTAATTGAATCTTCAATTTTTTTCTTATTCTTTTCAATTGATTTCATAGATGAAGAAAACTTTTTAAAATCGACTTTCTTTGTTTTATGTTCTTCTTTAAATTGTTTAATTATCTTGGAAGCTTTTTGATCATCAAATAGCATTTGAAAAATTGCCTGAATTAAATACTCTCTAGTCCTAACAGCTATTTTGAAATTAGCTAGATTTTTCATTTATAAGTTGTATTAGAGCCTTAGCATTATTGGTTGTGTTTTTAACCAGTCTTGTTTTAAGTTGCCCTATATTTTCGACACATATAACATTATTTATAAAAGCCAATTCCAATTTGTCCATAGATAAATTAGAAATAGACCTAAAAGTCTCTCGAGTTACTAGATCATAGTGAGAAGTTTCACCTCTAATTACTATTCCTAAGAAGAGCACACCTTTAAAATCAGAATTTAGAATTTTTTGATTTGCTAAAGCTGAAAGTTCAAGGGCCCCAGGTGCAACAGAAGTTGAACAATCAAAATCTTCAAGAATTTCTTTAGATATCTTTAACATTTCAGATACATGTTCTTCATACCAGGACGTATATACGATTAATATTTTTTTACTCATTTACAAAACCTGTAATTTCAATATCAAAGCCTGACACTGCATTATATTTAGTAGGAGTTCCAAGGACAGTAATTTTCTTAAGATCTAAAGCTCTTAGAATTTGAGAACCAACTCCTATAACTCTTCTGTTAGTCTTTGGCTCAATCTCTTTTTCTTCAAGTTTATTTAACCAATAACTTTTAGCATCTTTGTAATTAATAAGCACAAATAATCCGATGCCCTCATCAGAAATTCTTTTTAATGAATCTCTAATAGACCAATTTTTACCAAGTTCATCTATTCCTAGAGTATCTTGAAGGATGCTTTGGGTTTGCACTCTAACAAGTGGCGAATCAACTGACTTAATATCACCCTTCGAAAGAGAAAAATGATATTCATCATGTATTTTATCTCTCCAGACATTAAGCTTAAATTCGCCAAACTCATTTACTACATCTTTGTTTAGAACAGACTCAACAGTTGCATCCATTGAAAGTCTGTAATCAATAAGATCTGCGATGGTGCCGACTTTAATATCGTTTTCTTCACCAAACTTTATGAGGTCATCTCTTCTAGCCATTGTTCCATCCTCATTCATAATTTCACATATAACCCCAGCAGGTTGTAATCCAGCTAATTTTGCTAAATCACATGCTGCTTCAGTATGACCAGCTCTGCTAAGCACGCCGCCTTTCATAGCTTTTAGTGGAAATACATGACCTGGCTGAACAATATCTGTTGGCTTTGAATCTTTATTTACTGCTGTTTTTATGGTGTGCGATCGATCAGCTGCAGATATTCCAGTAGTGATACCTTCAGCTGCTTCAATTGAAACTGTAAAAGCTGTTTTATTTGCAGCTCTATTGTTATTAGTCATCATTTGAAGATCATATTTTTGACACAACTCAGTACTCATTGGAAGACAAATCAAGCCTTTGCCTTTTGATGCCATAAAGTTAATAATTTCAGGAGTTACTAAATCAGCTGCACAGATTAGATCACCTTCATTTTCTCGAGCTTCATCATCTAAAATAATTACCATCCTTCCATCTTTGATGTCTTGAATAATTTCTAAAATATTGCTTTTATTCATTTCTTTTAAATATTTCTTTTAAGTCGGTATTAATTTTATATGAGGATTCTAATTTAAAACCATAATTTTCAATAGCATTATTTTCTTTAAACCAATCTACGCCATTTTGACCAAGTTTTTTTTGAGATGTATAGATTATAAGCTCATTAACATACCCAGCTTTTAAAAATGCGTTAGCTAGCTGTGGTCCAGCTTCCACTAGGATAGAGCACCTATCATTCTCCAATAAAATTGGCAAAACCCTTTCAAGTAAATTAATTTCAATATGAGTTACCTTACCGCCTTGAAAAAATGGAATTCGATTCTTATTTTTAATAACACCAAGTGAAGTAGATAGCAGTATTTTTTCAGGTTGATTAACTTGAAAGTTAACTCGAGCATTCATCCTAGGATTATCATTCAAAAAAGTATTAGTTCCTGTAAGTATTGCATCATATTCTGCTCTGAGAAGTTGAACATCTTCTCTTGATTCTTTGCTTGAAATAAAAACTCTTTCATTATTTTTATAATGTGACTTTCCATCTAAAGAGCTAGCTATCTTGACAGTTATGAACGGCATATTATTTTTGTGCCTATAAAAGAAAAATCTATTTTGCTTAGCAACCAAATCTTGATGCATGCCAACTTCAACTTCAATATTGTTCTTTCTTAAAATTTCAATTCCTTTTCCAGAAACTTTTGAATTAGGATCAACTGAACCAATTATCACTCTCTTTATTCCTGATTTTACTATCGCATCTGCACATGATCCTGTTTTTCCAATATGACTGCATGGCTCCAAGGTGCAAATGAGCGTAAGCTCCGAAAAGCTATTAAATTTTATATTTTTTAATTTTTCTGCGGAGCTTAAAGCATTTATTTCAGCATGACGATGGCCGAAGAGTTTATGATAGCCTTCTGAAATAATCTCACCATCTTTTTCAAGAATGGCTCCGACAACTGGGTTTGGTTTTGCAGTATATTTAAATGCATCTGCCTTGGTGATTGCACGAAGCATCAATTCTTCGTAGCTCATTTTTTTGATTTCTTATTTTTTGGACTTTCCTTATTAAGTGAATTTATTTCCTCTGAAAAATCTTTTATATCTTGAAAATCCCTGTAAACAGAAGCAAAGCGAACATAAGCAACACTATCTACTTCTTTGAGTGCATTCATCATAATTTCACCAATCTCAATGGCTTTTATTTCACGAACACCTCTTGTTCTTATTTCTTTTAAAATTTTACCAAAAACAATGTCTATTTCTTCAACAGATAAAGGTCTTTTTTCAAGGGCTCTGAGCATGCCTTTTTTTAATTTCGATCCGTTAAAAGGTTGCCTCTCACCATTACTTTTAATAACTCTTGGAAGTGCAAGATCTGCAGTCTCAAATGTTGTAAATCGTGATTGACATACCTCACAAGATCTTCTTCTTCTAATTTGAGTACCGTCTGTAACTAGCCTCGAATCAATTACTTTAGTATCTTCAGCTTGGCAAAAAGGACAAAACATTTATGAATTATATACTGGAAACTCTCTAGTAAGATTTTGTACCTTTAATTTGATTTCTTGGTGAAGTTGATTATTTTCGAAATTATTAATGATCTCTGAGATCCATGAACTTATCAATTCAATTTCTTTTTCTTTAAATCCTCTTGTGGTTACAGCAGGAGAGCCAATTCGAATTCCAGAAGTAACGAATGGAGATGCAGGATCATTTGGAACAGCATTTTTGTTTACAGTTATATTTACAGTACCTAATAATTTTTCAAGATCTTTACCTGTAATATTTTTATTTCTTAAATCAACTAAAACTATATGATTTTCTGTCCCGCCTGAAACTATATCAATTCCATTAGACATAATCGTTTTTGCCATAACTTTTGCATTAGTCATGACCTGTTGAATGTATCTTTTAAATTCTGGATCTAATGCCTCTTTAAAACATAATGCTTTTGCAGCGACCACATGCATTAATGGACCACCTTGTGAACCTGGAAATACAGCAGAGTTTAGTTTTTTTTCTATTTCCGGATTAGCTTTTGCAAGGATAATTCCAGATCTTGGACCTCGTAAAGTTTTGTGAGTAGTTGATGTTACGACATCCGCATATGGAACAGGAGATGGATATTCATCTGCAGCAACTAGCCCAGAAACGTGAGCCATATCAACAAGCAGTAAAGAACCAGTTTCATCAGCTATGTCTCTGAATCTTTTCCAATCAACAATTCCTGAGAAAGCAGAAAATCCCGCAATAATTAATTTTGGTTTATGTTCTTTTGCTAGTGACCTTACCTCATCATAATTAATATCATTTGTTATAGGATGAAGTCCATATTGAACACTTTTGTAATTTCTTCCAGAAAAATTAACTTTAGCGCCATGAGTTAAGTGGCCTCCATGATCAAGACTCATACCTAAAATCATGTCATTAGGTTCAAGAAGAGCTAAAAATGCAGCTGCATTTGCAGAGGATCCTGAATGGGGTTGAACATTTGCATAGTCAGCTTTAAAAAGCTCTTTTGCTCTTTCAATAGCCAGATTTTCAGCAATGTCCACATTTTCACATCCACCGTAATACCTTTTAGATGGATAACCTTCTGCATACTTATTTGTGAGAATTGATCCTTGCGCTTCAAGAATTCTTTTTGATGCATAGTTTTCAGACGCAATTAATTCAATATGATCTTCTTGCCTGTTTGACTCGTTATAAAAAGATTCCCATAGGTCCTTGTCATAATCTTTTATAGAGCTGGTATTAGAAAAAATAGTGTCGCTTTTAGATGAAGTCATGATTTAAATGTAATAAATAGTTTTTAAAGAATAAATGTTAATTTTATATTATCTAAGGCTTTTTGTGCATAAAAGGTTTCGTTCTTTTTGGATAACATGTCTTACAGATTTCACACTCTAGACCAAAACATGATCTTGCTGAACAATATTCTCTTCCCCAAAAAATTATCTGAAGGTGTAATTTATTCCAAGATTCCTCAGGAAATAAATTCTTAAGGTCTTGTTCTGTAACTTTGACATTTTTACCATTAGTCAAACCCCATCTTTGAGCTAATCGATGGATATGAGTATCGACTGCAAATGCGGGCATACCAAACCCTTGACTCATTACAACTGATGCTGTTTTATGACCTACTCCCGGAAGCTTCTCTAGATCTTTAAAATTATTAGGGACATCTCCATCAAATTTTTTCATAAGTATATTTGATAGCTCATGAATAGCTTTAGATTTCTGAGGGCCTAATCCACATGGCTTAATAATTTTATATATTTTATTTACAGAAATTTTAGACATACTTTTTGCGTTAGCAGCAACAGAAAATAATTTTGGAGTTATTTTATTTACTCTTTCATCAGTACATTGTGCTGACAATAACACAGCTATAAGAAGTGAAAAAGTATCATTATGATCAAGAGGTATAGGAGTTTTTGGATAATAACTATCTAAAATTTTTTTAATAATAGTTGCTCTTTCAAGTTTCTTCATCGTTGATAAATGTAGCATAATATTTAGTTATATATGAACACAAAAAAAATTCAGAAATATATTTTAAAACTCAAAGATTCTTTTATTGAAGAAACTGATGAAAATAAAAAAATGTTAGATATTTATGTTAAATACATTGAGGGAAATGCTACTGAATATGAGATCGAGGAAGCGAACTATCAATTAAAACAGGTTCTAAAGAGCTTGGGCCTAGGAATTTTAGTTATTCTTCCATTTAGCCCTATTTCAATTCCTTATATTCTAAAAAAAGCAAAAGAGTTAGAGATTGAGCTAATTCCTGATTGGTATAAAGCTTTAAGAAAAGATGAAGATAGAATAGAATAGTGAAGATTTTAATGGAGAAATTATGAAAAATGTAGTTATTGTTGATAGTGTTCGAACAGGATTAGCTAAGTCACATAGGGGTGGTTTTAATATGACAAGGCCTGATGAGATGTTAGCGCACATTATTAATGCAATGTTAGAAAGAAACCCGGACCTACCTCCTGAAGAGGTTGAAGACATTATCATGGGTTGTGGGAATCCAGAAGGAGCTCAAGGACATAACATAGGAAGGAATGCAGCAGTCTTATCTAATCTTCCAATAACTACTGGTGGTACTACTATAAACAGATATTGCTCTTCTGGTCTTCAATCTATATCTATGGCTGCAGGTCAAATAATGGCAGGATGCTACGATACTGTAATTGCTGGTGGAGCTGAGACAATCTCAATGATGAACATGAATATGGATAATTTTGTTAATGAAAGATTAGCTGAAGAATCAGCTGGTATCTATTTTCCTATGGGCATGACAGCTGAAGTTGTTGCTAAAAGATATGATGTTTCTAGAGAAGCTCAAGATGAGTATGCTTTTGAAAGTCAAATGAGAACTGCTGCAGCTCAGCAATCTGGTGGTTACGATGATGAGATAATTCCAATGCAAACAAAAATGTTACTTACAAATAAGGAAACAGGTGACTCCAAAGAGATTGACTGCACAGTTGATAAAGATGAATGTAATAGACCTGAAACTACTCTTGAAGGTTTATCTTCTCTCAAACCAGTATTTGATCCCGAAAATGGTTCAGTAACAGCAGGCAATTCCTCGCAATTATCAGATGGAGCATCTGTTACACTTGTGATGTCTGAAGATAAAGCTAAAGACCTTGGATTAAAGCCAACTGCTTATTTTAGAGGCTTTACGACAATGGGTTGTGAGCCTGATGAGATGGGTATTGGACCAGTATATTCAGTTCCAAAACTCCTTAAAAATTATAATCTATCAATGGAAGATA
>ERZ802830.4488-NODE-4488-length-11180-cov-6.12009_pt1 | contig 11180 bp, 9 predicted proteins | sample MGYA00345654_ERZ802830 | MGnify/ENA primary metagenome ERZ802830 (study PRJEB30503, sample SAMEA104212375) | marine metagenome | biome: Westerlies Biome; feature: [SRF] surface water layer (ENVO:00010504) within the epipelagic zone...; material: water...
TTACACAAAATACATGATACAACACTTTATAATAATAATTATTATATTTTTTTTCTAAAAATTTTAAAATTTTTAAAAATTTTTCCTGGATATAATTATTCATTAGTTGGAATGTCTGCAGTGATTATAAACTTATTGTCGATTTTTATTATATGCGTTACTGGTTATTTGATATGTTTTAATATTTCAAAGTCTAAGATTTTTTCATTTGGAATTATTTTATTATTATGGAATGCTGATTTAATAAGGCTTTCACTTAGTATATATCCAGACATTCTTCAGCTAGCTTTTATATTTTTGGCAACATATTTTATTACTTTGGATAGTAAATATAAATGGTTTTTATCATTTATATTCTGTGGTTTAGCTTTTGGAGTTAAGGCCCAAGGATTATTAATTTTTTTGTATTTAATAACTTTTTATTTTACTTTTGAATTAGCCAAACATGACATCAACATCAACAATTTTATAATTTCAGTATTAAGAAATACGTTATTATATAGCTCCCTATTTTTAATTACTTTCTTTATTTTAAATCAAATTGATCCATCGCATTTATTAAAAAATTTATTAGCTAATGTAGTGGATGATGGAAGCATTAAAGAGTATGATAATACCAGGATTGCTTTTAATAATTTTATTTATATTTTAAGAGGAAAAAGTAATTTAATTATATTTTTAACCATAATTATTTTTGGATTAATTTCAATTTTTTATGAAAAAAAAAATAAAATCTTATTTTTAGTAACTTTAATATTTTTAATTTTATTTTATTACCAACTATCAAGCAATTCATTTTTTATACAGGGCCCAAGATATTTTTATCATTTACTTCCATTATTAATAATTTTGTTATCAATTGTTTTTTTCAATATATCAAATTATCTTTATCAAAAAAAATTAAGTATAATCCCACTAATTATTTCAATTATATTTTTGTTTTATGGTCTAAATTTATTTAATAAAAATTTTTTTTTGGCAGTTAATTATTATGATTTTAAAACTAAAATTAAAAAAGATCAAATAATAGATGGTTATAATTTTTTAAAAACAATGAAGGATAAAGATAAAAACCATCTTGTATGTGCAGGTTATTATTCACCAGTACCTATGAAATATAATGGATTTACAAGAATTTTAAAATCTTATCGTCATTTAGATTTTGAAAAACAGATTAGAAACAAAGAATGTGATATTATTGTCCTAGATAATTCAACACCAGGAAGGTATATTTGGTTTAAAGACAATTTAGATAATTTAATTATAAAAAAATATGAAAATTTAGCTACTTATAATAAAATACTAGGAAAAGATAAAATTGAAAAGACACAAATACTTATAAAGTATATATTAACAGATCATCAATCTGGTTATCAGGTTGATTTTTTTAATAGTAAAATGATAATTTTAACAAAAAAATAACAATTCTTAATTTGACAAAAAAAATTCTTATTACAGGAGGATGTGGTTTTATTGGATCTTTTTTAGTAAAACATATCATCAAAAAAACTAAACATAGACTTGTTAATATTGACAAACTTACTTACGCTGGAAATTTAGAATCGTTAGCTTCAATTAAGCACAATAATAAATATTCATTTAAAAAAATAGATATATGTAATTCTAGTAAGATTAAAAAAATATTTATTGAATATAAACCTGATATTGTGATGCATTTAGCTGCTGAAACTCATGTAGATAGATCAATTGATAATTCACTGAAATTTATTCAAACAAATATTTTAGGAACTTATACAATGATCGAGGAAGCTCGAAAATATTGGTCAAAATTAACGGGTCATAAAAAAACTAATTTTAGATTTCATCATGTGACCACTGATGAAGTATATGGTGATTTAAGTAGAAACTCTTCTGCTTTCACTGAAAATACACCTTACGCACCTAGCTCACCTTACTCAGCATCAAAAGCAAGTTCGGATCATTTAGTGCGTGCTTGGCATCGAACATTTAATCTACCGATTTTAATAACTAATTGCTCAAATAATTATGGGCCTTATCAATTTCCTGAAAAACTTATTCCCTTGATTATTTTGAACGCAATTCAAGGAAAGAAATTACCTGTTTATGGAAATGGAAAACAGATTAGAGATTGGTTATATGTTGAAGATCATGCAAGAGCACTGTTGCATGTTGCGTTAAATGGAAAAGTCGGAGAGTCTTATAACATTGGTGGACAATCAGAATTAAAAAATGTCGAAGTGGTTAGAATGATTTGTAAAATTTTAGATGAATTGAAACCAAGTAAATTTAAAAATATTAAAAATTATGAGCAATTGATATCGTACGTTGAAGACAGACCGGGTCATGATAAAAGATATGCAATTGATATTTCTAAAATTAAAAAAAATCTAAAATGGAAGCCAGAAGAAACATTTGTAACTGGTATAAAAAAAACTGTCATATGGTATCTAGATAATATAAAGTGGTGTAACAAAGTTAAAAGTGGAAAATATAAAGGTCAAAGATTGGGAAAAATTAAATCATGAAAGGAATTATTTTAGCAGGAGGTTCAGGCACTAGATTATATCCATCAACCAAAGTTATCTCCAAGCAACTTTTACCTATATATGACAAACCCATGATTTATTATCCTCTTTCTGTATTAATGTTAGCAGGTATTAGAGAGATATTAGTTATATCTACACCTAAGGATATAGATAGATATGAAGATCTCCTTGGAGATGGTAATCATTGGGGAGTTAAAATTCAATATAAAGATCAACCCTCACCAAATGGATTGGCTGAGGCTTTTATATTAGGTGAGAAATTTATAGGGTCAGACAGCGTTTGTCTAATCTTAGGGGATAACATATTTTATGGACAAGGATTTAGTACATTGCTTAAGCAATCATCATCTTTAAATGAGGGTGGTATCATTTATTCTTATCAGGTATCAGATACAAAAAGATTTGGAATTGTCGAATTTGATCAAGATTTAAATATTAAAAGTATTGAAGAAAAGCCAGATAATCCGAGATCAAATTATGCAGTAACTGGACTATATTTTTATGATAATCAAGTTATTGAAATTGCTAAAAACTTAAAACCATCAGATCGAGGAGAATTAGAGATAACTTCGGTCAATCAAGAATATTTAAAACAAGGTCTTTTAAAAACAAAAATACTAGGACGTGGTTTTGCTTGGCTTGATACTGGAACATCAGAAAGTCTTTTAGATGCTGGGCAATTTGTTCAAACTATAGAGAAAAGGCAAGGTTATAAAATTGCTTGTTTAGAAGAAATTGCTTATAAAAATAAATGGATTAATCAGGATCAATTATTAAAAATTATCCAGTCATATAATCCATGTGATTATAGGGATTATCTATCAAGTATTATAAAAATAAATTAATTTGTCATGATTAAATTTAACCAACCTTTTGTTGCCCCGAAATTACCAAATATTAAAAACCTAGATCATTATTCCTCTGGCGGACCATATAATAAAAAATGTCAACAATGGTTAATCAAAGAACTAAAATGTAAAGACGCTCTTTTGGTTCATTCATGTACTGCTGCACTTGAAATGTGCGCTTTATTACTCAATATTAAAGAAGGTGATGAAGTTATTATGCCCTCCTATACGTTTGTTTCAACTGCTAATGCTTTTGTATTAAGAGGAGGCAAACCCGTTTTTGTAGATATTGATCCAAATACCTGCAATATTGACCCGAATAAAATTAAACAATCAATATCTAAAAAAACCAAAGCAATTGTATTGGTTCATTATGCAGGAGTAAGTTGTGATATGGATCCCATTGTAAAAATTGCAAAACAACATAAATTTTATGTGATTGAAGATGCCGCACAAGCGATACTATCAACTTACAAAGGTAAACCCTTAGGTTCGATCGGAGATCTTGCAACATTATCCTTTCATGAGACAAAAAATATTCATTGTGGTGAAGGCGGGGCATTACTTATTAATAATCCAAAATTTATTAAAAGAGCTAAAGTTTTAAGAGACAAAGGCACGAATAGAGATTTGTTCAACCAAAACATGGTCAAAAAATATACTTGGGTCGATTATGGATCTTCCTATGGATTAACTGAAATCAATGCTGCTTTTTTATATTCACAACTCAAACAAGCAAAGAAAGTAACAAAGAAAAGATTAAATATTTTTAATGAGTATCATCGGCAATTAGAAAGCCTTGAAATTAAAAAATTGATTAAAAGACCTTCGGTTCCAAAGTATGCTAAGCATAATGGTCACATCTACTATTTGATAGTTAAGAATAATCAAAGAAATAAATTGATTAATCTCTTAAAACAAAAAAAAATTAATGCAGTTTTTCACTACATACCTTTACACAGCTCACCATTTGGAAAACTAAAAACAAAAATAAAATCTAAAATACACCATACAAATTTTATATCAAAAAATTTAATAAGGTTACCAATGCATACAAAGCTTTTAAAAAAAGATATTTCTAAATGTGCTAATCAAATTCAAAGTTTTTTCAATAAATCAAGATTATCATGAAAAAAATCGCAATTCTCCAATCAAATTATATACCCTGGAAAGGTTATTTTGATTTAATTTCAAAAGTTGACGAATTTATAATTTATGATGAAGTACAATTTACAAAAAATGACTGGAGGAACAGAAATAAGATTAAAACTCCCAAAGGACTCGAGTGGATTACTATCCCAGTTGGTCAAAACATAAGGAGAAAAATAAAAGATGTTGTTATTTCGTCAAAATGGCAAAATAAACACTGGAAAACTTTACAAGCAAACTATTCTAAAGCTAAGTATTTTAAAGAAATATCAGAATGGCTTGAGCCACTTTATTTAGAAAAAGATTACAAGTATTTATCTGAAGTTAATATTATTTTTATAAAAAAAATTTGTCAATACCTTCAAATTAATACCAAAATAGAAAATTCAAGTAATTATAAACAAATAAATGGGCAATCAGAAAATTTAGTTAATATTTGTATTCAGTCAGGTGCTAAAGAGTACATCTCTGGTCCATCAGCCAAAAATTATATAATTGAAAAGCTTTTTGAAGATAAAAAAATAAAACTAACCTGGTTCAATTATGGTAGCTATGAAAAATATGAACAGTTGTGGGGTCAATTTGCTCATAATGTTAGTATACTTGATTTATTATTTAACTTAGGAGAGTCTAGTAGAAATTATATAATGAAGATATAGTTATTTTTACAAAATTTTAAAATGCAAGAAAAAGCTTATATAATTGGTGGTGCTGGTTTAACAGGTTTAATGGCGGCTTTAATGCTTTCAAAAAAGAAACCAAAAAAAAAAATTATTATATTTGAGAAATCACCAACTTTAGGTGGAAAAAATCAAAGTGCTATTTATGCAAATAATGAAATTTTTGATTTTGGAATGCACTTAATTTACGAATCATGTAATTTAAATGTAGATAAATTATATAGAGAAATATTAAACGAAGACGAGTGGCATATTTACGAAAAAAATGAAAAAGATATTGCTGGTTTATTTTTTCAAGGAAAATTGCAAGAATATTCACATTACGTAGACTTAAGATCTTTCAAGGAAACTGAAAAGAATAGATTTATCGAATCTTTTTTTAACAATCTCAATAAAGAAGTTTTGATACCAAAAAATGCTTTAGATTTTTTAAATAAACAATTTGGAGATTATATCGTAGACAAGATTCATGAGCCTATATTAAAAAGAATGTATGGAAAAAAATTACAAGATCTAGATATTTTTGCTACAAAAGCTACAGCTTTAGAAAGGATAATTTTATTTGATACCCAAACGATGACAGATTTAATGAAATCCTCAAAGATAAAATCCAGATTAGCATTTCCTGACCAGCTTAATTTGCCTCCAATTAGAGAAAACTCTCAAAAAGCCTTATATCCTAAAAAATTTGGAATGGTAAATTTCATAAATAGATTAATAAAACTACTTAAAAATTATGGTGTTGAATTTTTTACAGAAACACATCTCGATAACGTACTAATTGAAAATGGAACAATTGAAAAAATTGTAATTAAAAATAAAACTTTTGGAGTTGAAAAACTTCTATGGACTGTTGGCTGGCCTCCTCTTGCAAAAGAACTTAAAGTCGATATTTCAGATTTAAGTTTTGAAAAAGGGCCTGAGACTTTATTTTTATTTTTAAAGTTTGACCGTCCTTTAGATATGGGGAGATTATATTATTTTTATTGTTATGATGAGAATTTTTTATCATTTAGGGTAACTAATTATACTAACTATTGTCCAGACGCTGTTAAAAATAGACAATATCCATTATGTGTTGAAATTTGGCCAGAAAAAATCAATCTTAATAAAGATGATATTACAGAAAAGAAATGTTTAGAGATTGTATTAAGTGAATTAAAAAAATTTAAGATAATAAATAATTCACATAATTTGACCTATAATAAATTAGAGTCAAATTCTGGACAATTTCCAATGCCATCAACAATAAATACGAACTCGATTAAAGAGATAAAATCAAGAATATCAAAATTAAAAATTGAAAATCTTATTAATTTAGGAGTAATGGCGAATGATGGATTATTTTTTTTACCAGATATTATGAATGATACTTATGAGAAATTAAAAGATTTGTAATTTAAGAATTACAAGATAGGGTTTATATTTATAAAACAATCAAAAAAACTATTTTTTATTAATGCCTGATAATAATGAGATTAAAATAAAAAAACTCCCATTTTATTGGAGACTATATAATCCCAAAAATAAGATAAAAAATATTGTTAATGATTTTTATCCTTTTTGTTTCGACTATGACTCTGAAAATCAATTGTTAATTCAAAAGAGAAATAAGAAAGTTTTAAAAGCACTAAATATGATTTATACAGAAGAGTATAATATTGGATATTTACAGGATGGGTACACGATATCAAAATCTTATGGAACAGATTTTATAAATTATTTGAATAAGATTTTAAATAACAATTTATCAATAAAAAAAGTTTTAGAAATAGGATGTGGAGGATGTGTAATTCTTGAGGAAATTAAAAAAAAAGGATTAGATGTTTGTGGCATTGATTCCAGTCCTTTTGCCGCAAATCAAGGTAAAAAAAAAAATATTGAAGTTATCCAAGATTTTTTTCCAAGTAAAAAATTAACCCAGAAATTTGATCTCATATTTCATGCAGATGTTTTGGAACATATAGATGAATATAAAAATTTTCTCGAAGCACAATTTGAGCAACTGAATGATAATGGATATTTAGTTGTGAATGTTCCAGACGCTAGCGAGAGCATTGAAAATGGAGATATCTCAATGGCAATGCATCAACACTTAAATTATTTTACTAAAAAATCTTTAAATTATACTTTAAGTTTAGTGGGTTTCGATGTGATTTCTGTAGATAGTGCAGGTTACGGTGGTTCAATATATGCAACTTGTCAAAAAAAAACTAAAAAAAATGATTTAAGGACCAAGACAAAAGATAATTTCTATAAAAATTTTATAATCAGAGCAAAAAAAACAATAGATAATTTTAAAAGTATTTCAGAAAACATAATTAATGATCCAAATCGCTCTCTTGGGTACTATATACCACTCAGAACTTTACCATACTTATCATTTTTAAATCATAATAATAATTATAGATTTTTTGATGATACATCTCATTGGCATAAATGTGTTTTTGATGGAATGGATGTTCCTATAGAAAATTTCTCAGATTTAGTAAAATTTCCAACAACAGATATTATTTTAATGAGCTTAACATTTGAAGATATTATAAAAAAAAAATTACAAAATAATTTTGGTAAAACATTAAACGTAATAAGTTTAAAAGAATTAATAACCACAGCAAAATGAAAAATATTTTATCAAAGGAAATAGAATTATCGATAGTAGCAACAGTATATAAGTCTGAAAAAATTGTACCAATTCTAATAGATCAAATTCAATCTAGCTTATCTACATTATCAATATCATATGAAATAATTCTCGTTGATGATGGCAGTGAAGATAACACTTCATGTGTTATTGAATTAGGAATCAAAAAAGATAATCGTATAAAAGGTATTGTTTTAAGTAAAAATTTTGGTCAACAAATTGCTATGAGTGCCGGCATTGATCATGCAAAAGGCAAATATATTTTGATAATGGATGGTGATTTACAAAATCCTCCCAAAGAGATTCCAAACCTATATAGAAAAATTATTGAAGGATTTGATATTGTCTACACAAGATCTACTCAGAAAAATAATTTGATTGATAGTTTTACTTCGTTCTATTTTTGGAAATTTTTAAAAAAAATATTAAAAATAGATATTGTAGAAAGCCAGTTGATGATGAGAATTATGACAGCAGAAGTAGCAAATAATTTTAAAAAATACCCTGAAAAAACGAGAACTATTGCCGCAATAAATCATGATATCGGGATGAAACAACATGTTCTTAATATTACTAATAAAAAAAGAATTATAGGTAATAGCAACTACAGTACAATAAAGAGGTTTGATCTAGCCATGAATGTTATTTTGGATTTATCTCAAAATCCACTAAATTTCCTTTTTATAATTGGTTTATTTGGGACTTTATTTTCCATATTTATAATCCTGTTCTATCTTTTAAACTTCTTTATAAATGATTCCTTGCCCGGCTTTACTACGAATGTGATTTTAATTATTTTTTTTGGAAGTTTAAACATTCTTTTTCTTGGCCTCGTCGCAAGATATTTATCAGTTATTTACATAGAGCTGAAGAGACGGCCACTATATTTTATTAAAAAAAAAGTAAATATTAATTTAGATGAACAATCGAACACTACTAGTAATTAAAGAATTTAAAAAATATTTAGAATATATTATTAATTTTTTATTAAATTTTGTAACAAAAGAAAAATTTGATAAAAATAAGTATAAATTCAGTATTAAGGAAGTTTGGTATTCTCCATGGGAAATAAGCAATCAATTTAATGAGTTGTATTTTAAAATATTTAAAAATACTTTAATAAGCAAACAAAAGCTTTTTTGCTTATATAATATAAGTAAACAAATAAGCAAATTAGATGGAGCATTTTTAGAAATTGGAACTTTAAAAGGTGGTTCAGCTGCTTTGCTTGCTTCTAGTTTAAAAGGAAAGGAATTAATACTTTGGGACAATTGGAATGGTTCAATGAATGACGATGTTAAAAAAAATAATTATTTTGTTGAAAAAATTTATACAAAAAAAAGTGATTATTTTTTAGCAAAAAGTCTAGTAGAAAAATTTACAAATCAAAATAAAACTAAATTAGTACTTAAAAATGATTTATTCCCAAATAAAAAAATAATTGATAGTATTAATAACAATATATCACTCGTTCATTTTGATATTTACGACAAAGATGCATTTATTAAGGGAATAGAATTAATTTGGCCTAAAATTATTAATGGAGGCATTTTTATTGTTTCAGCATATGGGTCAATTTCTCTTGATTCACTTACAGATGCCGTAGATAATTATTGCAAAGATAAACAAGATTGCGTTTTTTTTCAATCTTTTTCAGGTTTAGCAATCCTATTTAAACAAATAAGATGAGTAATATTTATTCTTATATAGAAAAAAATTTTAATCTAGAGGATCTTAATTTAGAAAATGATACAAATTATAACGATCTAAAAAATTATTTTATTAATGCTAGGGCTGATGCAGCTCATTGTTATCAATTTATTAAAGAACATTTACATAAAAATAAAAAAATTCTTGAAGTTGGTGGTGGAGTTCATTTATTAACAAGTTTCTTAAACCAGGAATATGATGTTACTTCAGTTGAGCCTGGTGGATTTACAAGTTATACTAATAACCTTAGGAATAAAATACTAAGTAAAAAAAATCTTAAAGTTCAGACAGCTAAATTAGAAAATTTTAGAACCGAAGAAAAGTTTGATCTAATTTTTTCTATGAACGTCCTAGAACATACTGATGATATTGAAACGCACTTACGTTCCTGTATAAATTTGTTAAGAAATGAAAACTCATTATTATTAATTCAGTGCCCCAATTACACTTTTCCATTTGAATCCCATTTTTATAAGTGGTTTATACCTTTTATGCCTAGTTTTACTTTTAAGTACTTAAGAAAAAAAAGTTTAATTAAACAAATGGGAGATGATAGATACAATAATATATTTAATTCTTTAAATTTTAACTGTACTTATTTTAAGATAAAAAATTTAAACTTACCTATAGCTTTTAAACACCCTTTAAAAGATATATTTGACAGAATAGAAAATGATGTTGTTTTTAAAGAGAGATTATTTCAAAATACACTTATAAAGCTAAGCCATAAATTCATTAAACTTCTAAAAATTAAAAATTTATTGATTGCTGCTTATCCTAAATTTTTGTGTCCCTATTTAATTATGGAAATTAAAAAAAAATAATTTTAATAGTTTAGTTGTTTTGTTTCCTTTTTTCATTGCAACTATCAAAAATTAACTTTGTGTTAACTGGTTTATATAGTTCTTGTTTTCTAGGGTTTTTATAACCACCTGCGCCTTTTGCAGTTTTCCATGATCCCATCAATTGGTATTGGTTAGGAAAGTCTGCACCCAAATAATTGAGTAATTCAGTTGAAATACTTCTTCGACCCTTAATTTCTAGAATAAACCAAGCATTTGAAATTTCTTTACAATTAACCAAATCAAACTTTGCTTTTGCAAGATTAAGACTTCCTTTGTAGCCGCCAATATTCCATGCAGTGCCTATACTTTTTCCATTCATTAAGTAAACTAATGTTGGAGATTGGCCCGAGAGATCAATAACAGGATCTTTTTTTTTAAAACCTGATTGAGTAACGATATTCCTAAAATCATTAATATAATTTGAAAACTCTTTTGAAAGTTTTAGATAATACTTATTGTCAACATAAATTTTAGATTCAGATAATCTCAATGGTTCATTATATCTATATGGTTTTTCCATCCTTTCTTTAATGTGTACAGAAGTGATTAATTGACTGATTAAAACAAAAAAAATTATGAATATTTTTTTGTGAAATTTTAAAAATGTTGGAATTATTATTGTTAAACTGGCGATTAACCAAAAAAACGAGGCTAAACCACTTTGTATCCAATTATTATTATTTGTTCCTAATGCAAAGACATAAGGTAAAACTAAAAATAAAATAAATATTGACCACTTAATTTCATTAATTTCAATTTTTTTATTTATTATAAAA
>ERZ802830.4489-NODE-4489-length-11179-cov-8.17853_pt1 | contig 11179 bp, 23 predicted proteins | sample MGYA00345654_ERZ802830 | MGnify/ENA primary metagenome ERZ802830 (study PRJEB30503, sample SAMEA104212375) | marine metagenome | biome: Westerlies Biome; feature: [SRF] surface water layer (ENVO:00010504) within the epipelagic zone...; material: water...
AACATCTAAATTTTTCATCACGACGACACCCGAGGCACCGTCGACTAGAACTTCTTTACCCATCGGATATATATCAGCGAATAGCGACAATGCTGCAGCAGAATCACTTGCCGCACCAGAGTTGATCACTGCAGTCAAATCAAGTTTGGCAGTATAGTTCTTGAAGAAATCTTTTTGTGCCGCATCATATAGGTCATTGACAGATAATGGCCAACCCGTTTCGCGTAATCGTTCGTTCATTAAGAAGAACGTCCACTCGTATTCGTCAGTTCCATAAAGGCGATGCGAAAGAGTGTCTGGTCGGTCATAGTCTCTAATTTCATATTCTATGTATGTTGAAATATTTTCTTTCAGCGTGTCAATAACATCAACATACTTCGAAAGTTTCTGATAAGAAACAGGTTGATCTTCTTCGCCGAAACGGTATGCTACCCGAGGAAAGTTTTTAAAATAAACTGACATTAGAATCCCTCTCTTACTTTGTTCTTATCGAGCGTTGCAAACTCGATAAAGTTCAGTGTCATGTCAACTTCAATGAAGTAATTCCTGTTCTTCCCTTCAAACATACCAGTCGAAGTTTGATTAAAGTTAGTTTGTACGGACTGCAGATAACAACGTTGAACATCAAATCCTGGGTTTTTTTGTTTGCCGTCCAATATGTTTATCTCAAAAATATTTGGAAACGTGTATGCGAACGGAACAGTCCCATCAACGTTGTTAGACTCTGGATAAACCTCGCGCCGAAAAAACTGAATTATTTTTTTTATCTCAAGGGATTCTTTTTCGCTCTTCGCAATCATACGAAAGGGAAACGAGAAAGAACGCATGTTAACGCCTTCAAACAAAGTTCGAAGATTAGGGTTTAGCGTAACTCTGGTTGATTCCTTGATCGCATTACCGACACCTTCGGTTAAAATAGTTCCGATACCTGCACCAATTAAACCGCCTACTGCTCCGCCGACTGCAGTACCTGCTAGTCTCGCTGTTAGTTGTGCTGCTAAACCCGCAGTGGCTTCAGTTATTCTACCGTTTTCATCTGCGCCGTCAGGAGTCAATGCACGAATTATACCAGCACCAGTTTGAGTCGTCCCTTGAGTATAATTCACTCCATCAGTATATTGGACACCGCGCATTAAAGGAAGCATCACAGTTCCTACTGCATCACCCCCTTGGAAATTCTCGTAGGAGTTCAAATTTCCGACAGAAGTAATCGTTTCGGATGCTGCTCGAGCGACATTTCCAGCTGCTGTGCTAAGTGCGTCAAGAGTTCCTTCCGCTTCTTCGGTTCCTTCTGACAATAGATTTCCGAACCCTGTAAATGGTCCTTTCTCTTTCATTTCTTTGATTTTTCGTTTACTGCTTTCGATCAATTCGTCTTGTATTGGTTCAAGTTTGTAAGCAGTAAACATAATGCGGACTGGGTAATCTCCTTTGAGATTCTCAGGCCATTGAAAAAACTTCTGTTCTGACTGCTCCTCGGGCACATCTGTCGCTTCGGGGTTTTGCTCATCAGTTGCATTAAATTCTGCAACTGGTTCTCCTTGATTAGCACCAACCCCAGCAGCTTCTCTTATTTGTTGTGGTGTTAGTTTATCTCCAACCTTTACGTCGTAAATATTATCTGCCATTAGTGCACCCTAATAAATAACTGTGGATTATTATTCAATTATTTATAGGCAATCATGGCATCGTATAAAGGAAGATACAAAGTAAAAAATCCAAAGAAATATGAAGGCGATCCGACAAGCGTCATTTATAGATCACTTTGGGAAAGAAACGCATTCCGTTGGTGCGATGAAGCGACGAGTGTCAAGTCTTGGTCAAGCGAGGAAGTCGTCATACCTTATTATTATGAGGTAGACAAGAAGTACCATCGATATTTTATGGACCTTAAAATTGTACTTGAAAGCGGGAAGACAGTCCTCGTTGAAATCAAACCATTCAAAGAAACTAAACCTCCAACTGGTAATCGTAGAACAAAACGCTACATTACTGAGGGGTTTACCTATGTCAAAAATCAGAATAAGTGGGAAGCGGCAGCAGAGTATGCCGCCGACCGTGGGTGGGATTTTCAGATATGGACTGAAAAAGAACTCGAGAAGATGGGTATTTTACCGAAATCAATGAAACCGTTGAAACCTTTTACTAAAAAGAAGAATAAATAGTATCAGGAAAATAAGGTAAAGTAGATGTCAAATTTATTTAAGACGGTAGAATACGAAGCGTTCCGTGCCGGCATTACGCCAAGGACACAAGAGTCACGCAATTGGTTTCGTAAGAAAGTACAGAACATGCGTGGAGTAAATCGCCGAGCATTGATGAATGAAGATCCAATTACGAAAACGCCAGACTCGGTGACAGGATCAATGTATATGTTCTTTTACGATGCCAAGCATCGTGACAAGTTACCATACTGGGATTCGTTCCCATTGGTAATCGCAGTCGGACCAGCAGAGAAAGGGTTCTACGGTTTGAACCTTCACTATTTACCAATTGAGTTGAGAGCGAAGTTCTTGGACTCGCTGATGGACATTACGAACAATAAAAAGTACGATGAGTCGACGCGATTTAATATTACATACAGTCAACTACAACGTGCTTCTAAAATGAAATACTTTAAACCTTGTTTCAAGCACTACCTGACATCACAGGTAGAAGGTAAATTTGCATATGTGCCACCACCTGAGTGGGAGATTGCTACGTTCCTTCCGGTCGCGCAATGGAACAAGGGTTCGCAGTCTCAGGTATACAAAGACTCTAGGAGTATGATCTAATGGCATTAAGACCAGGATCGATAGAAGACCTTAAATCGTTAATATCAGACAAGGGTGGATTCGCCAAAGCGAATTTATATTATGTGCTATTACCTTCTTGGTCAGAAAGAGGTTTCGGCGGCACGGCGAAGCCTCAAGAGTTAGGTGTTCTCTGCAAATCTGTGACATTGCCTTCAAGATCACTAGCAACAATACAGCGAATCATTGGTCCAGATATGCAAGATGTTGCATATGGTTATCAGAATGGTAGAGTGTCGATGACTTTCCGAGTTCTTAACGATCAAGGCATTCGCTCATACTTCGAGACTTGGCAACAAAATATTGTGCAGAATAACGATCGATCCGCCGAAGGAAATTATTCTATCGCCTTTCCAGATCAGTACATGAAAAATGTGTTTATATACCAACTGGAACGAGGTCGTTCGTTGCCGATCTTTAATCGTAATTTTTCTATTGGTTCTGGTCCAATTAATATTGATTTGGATTTTGATATAGACATAATGACAGGAGGAGGAGCGAATTATCAGTGGGCACTCATGAACGCATACCCTGTATCATATCAGTCAGAAACACTTACCGATGACGCCGGAGATCAAATTAGTGAAATTACTATTGATTTTTCATATAAAAACTGGGTCGGTTCACCAATGAAAATTTCTGAAAGTCCGACTATGATTGGATCCGCTGGGGTGAATGCTTCTTCGGTTGCAACAAAAGCGATTAACAAGATTTACGATATTTTAAATTAATGGAGATATATTATAATGGCATTACCTATATTAAATGAAGCACCGAAATACACCTTAACTGTTCCTTCAACAGGAAAGAAGGCAAAGTTTCGACCGTACTTGGTAAAAGAAGAGAAAGTGCTTTTGATTGCCGCCGAATCTAAAAATGAAATAGAAGTGATCGATGCGATACAGAATACGGTTGCCGCTTGCCTTGACGGCAGTATTGACGTTTCACGTTTGACTACGTTTGACCTTGAGTATATTTTTATTCAACTTAGGGCGAAGTCAACCGGAGAGGTCGCTCAGTTAATTGCTAACTGTACGCATTGCAGTCACGGTAATGAGCAGTCAGTAGACTTGACTCAGATTAATTGTTCTGTACCAAAAGATAGTAGAGGTCTTGTTTCGATAACAGACAAAATTACTGTTGAGATGAAATATCCAAGCTATGCTGATTTTGACGTATCTTCAGAAAATATAGAAATGACAGGATTCGATATAGTTGCAAAGTGTATCGATACGGTAATGACCGAAGATGAGCGAATCGAGATCAGTGAAGAACCGATTGAAAATGTAATTGCATTTCTAGAGTCAATGACACAGGAGCAGTTTACAAAAATTGCAGGGTTCCTTAGTGAAATCCCTGCGCTGAAGTATAATTTAGAATTTGACTGTTCTTCTTGTGGAGAACATAACAATATTGAGTTAAAGGGTCTACAAAGTTTTTTTTAGTGTGCCTCTCACATGAAGATCTGACAAATCATTTTAAAACAAACTTCATGTTGATGCGGCACCATAATTATTCTTTGTCAGAATTGGAAGCGATGATGCCGTGGGAACGTGACATTCATATGATACTATTATTGCAAGCGCTGGAAGAAGAAAAATTAAAACGAGAGCAAAGGTAAAATAATGAGTCTTTCAAAATTAATAGAAATACAAGCAGAAGATCTTGAAGTACAACAGGATATTGACGACAAACTTGAAGCACTGAACAACCTTATCATAAAGCAAATCTCTTTGATGGAAACTCGTGACCGAAGAGAAGAACTGATTGAAAAGGAAAGGAAATCAGAATCAAAAAGGACGTCAGAAGCAGTATCGAATGCAACGAACAGCACCGCGCCAAGAGCAGAGGGAACCTTCGGTAGAACATTTGGTTCGGTTGCCGGAAAGGGTCTTGGTGCTGGAGCAGGAATAGCAGGTCTTGGATTAGGTATCGCAGGGTTTATGGGTGCTATTTCTGCCGGAGGCAAACTGACCGAATGGATCAACACTGACATGACTGCCCTCAAGCGTGTGATGGTAGGTGTAGCAGAAGCCTTCGATGAAATGCCGATGGGTGGATTCTTAAAACTTGGTGCTGTTCTTGCTGCAGGTGGAGCAGCAGGTGCTCTGTTCGGTATAGGGAAAACTGCCGGAGCAACCATAGGCATGGTTGCTATAGGGGTTGGTATCGCTGGGTTCCTAACTGCGATGGCAGGTATGGACGCCGCAGCATCAAGGTTCGGCGCAGACGGATCGACGATGAAAGACATAATGGTTAATGTCGCCGAAGGTCTAGATGCGTTTAAGGGTGACAGTTTAAAATCTATGGGAGTTCTGTTGGGCGCAGGCGCTCTTTTCGGATTAGTTTCTGGCGGAGTTGCCGGAATAGGCGTTCCGGTAGGACTTACTCTTATTGGAGCAGGTCTCGCTGGATTCTTAACTGCGTTTGCCGGTATTGGTTCTCTCGCTAGTTGGATGGGCAATAACGGCGAAGGTATCAGAGATATTATGGTCAACATCGGCGCAGGATTAAATGCGCTACCGATCGCCGATGCTGATGCGATGTACAAAGTTGCTTCTTCTATTATTCCCCTCGCTGAAGGAATGTCTATGTTATTCGCGGAAGAAGGTCTTGGGAAGATACGAGAGATAAACGATAAAGTGTTAAACTTTATGTTTGGCGAAACCGCAGAAGATTCAATCTTTCAAAAACTAGCAGATCAGTTAGAGATTATAGGATCAATGTCCCCAGAAGTTATAAGAAACCTTACTCCATTATCGGCAGCAGTACGAGATCTGGGATTGGGTTTGACAGATATATCAAATGTCGATATGGGCGATTTCAACAAAAAAATCGGAGCATTTGGCGAATCGATGGCAGTAGCAATTCCAATGTTGAGCGACATATACAATGGTACTGGAGGAGAAGAAAGGACGTATGAAATACCAGGAATGATGAACGATGTTACAGCAGATTTTGGAGGCGGTTTAAAATCAGTACCGATGGAGCAAATAAACACCAAATTATCCCAGTTCCCATTAACTGACGCCGTCAATCAAGGAACCATAGAAGCGGTGACTGCTGGGGGAACAACTGTAGTAAACAATATCACAAACGCGCCATCAAATGTAAGCACTCAGAATAATATCGCATCGACCCCTTCAGTTACTATGTCACCGGTGACTGGAAACTCTTCTAGGTTTGATGCTTGGGCATAAAAAAGGGGACCTAAGTCCCCCCAAAAACGTCTCGGCAAGCTCTTCGCCCACGGAGGTTGTTTTTGATCCTAGTCTTCGGCAGCAAGTCTCGAGAAGAATGACATAGTGTCTTCCTCATCATCTACGGCAGAAGTTGCCATGGCGGCAGGAGCAACTGAAGGTGCAGGTTCTGGGGCAGGCGTCGATTTCATTGGCGCTGCCTCACGTACAGTTTCCATCTGAACTTGTTGTGCAGTTGACGGAGCCTCTATCTGACCCAAAACCAAGTGAAGACGTTCCTTCAACTCATCATATGTTTTGTAGTTGGCAGGATCAGTAAACTCATTCAGATCATAAAGACCTTCATATACTTGCTCGAGTTCACTGTCGTCACCACTCATAAGCGGAGAAGGCGAAGCGAACTCTGACTTATCATAGTTACGATATCCCTCGACGTTACGAATCTTCAACTTGAACGAAGCACCTTCCCAAAAGTCAAATGGGTTAATTGGTTCTTCGTCAGCAAACTGAGGTTGCATTACATCCATAACCTTATCGAAGATTTTCTTACCGAAAGTGTAAAGGAATACCTTACCTTCGTTCGATGGATTCGCTGGATCTGATTCGACCAACACATTCGCGACATAGTGAAGACGACGCTTCTGAATACGTGCTGTTTCTTTATCGGCATCATTGCCTGAGTTCCAGAGACGCGAGTTAAACTCACCGAGTGGATCTTGCTGACCAATACTTGTGAGAGACTTCTCGATGTACCATTGACCAGTTGGACCCTTGAACCCGTGATCCCAGTAGCGTACCCATGGAAGTTCGTTACCTTCTGCTGCCGGTAGGAAACGCAGAACAGCATATCCATTACCTGCCTTATCAACAGTTGGTTTCCACTGACGCTCGTCGGCATAGGACTTTTTATCTTTGGGGGCGTTATCTACGTTTGCCGCAGATACGAGATTTGAAATTGAATTGCGATTACGCTTTAAATTAGCAAATGACATAGTATGTTCCTTGTATTAACAATGTATAGTTTTGTATAAGTTTATCCACAGATTTCATAACCAATACAGTATATAGTGCCTATTTTTCAATCAATAGGCAAGCTTTCAGACCCGTTATCCGCAATATAATTTAACTTCATTGCGTCGACTTCAAGCTTCTCTTTGATCGCCGGAGAGATGTATTTCTTTACATCCTCGGGTTCTATTGTGTGCTTCTCGCAAAGATACATGATAGCATCCAGATACGATAGCGAAAGGTTCAGTACAGTTTCTTCAACCATCATACTGAATCGCTTCTTGGTCATCAAGAAGTCTTCAACTTTTTCTTTAACATCTACCATTATGTGTTCCCATAGTTAATCGAAAGACCCGTCTTCCTTCATCCCACACCAGTTACACGATTCACCTTTCGAGCAACAGTGTGGTCCATTGTGTTTGCAATTATGTTCCCACATATTAGCAGGAATGCTTACATTCTTATTAAAGATCTTGTCCCAGTTGCTATCAAATGTTTTTTGATCAACTGAGAGCGGTCTTGGTTTATCACCCTTTCCGTTCATATTCCCTCCACCATGCTGGGATACGACGACGAGTCCACTTGGCGAACTCGCGTTTGTCTTCCCAGTAAAAGTTACGATAAGATGCGATCGAGTCGCCCTCGACAATACAGTGAGGATACTGCGCCATGGCGGGTGTCGGTTGAGTAAAACCTTTCCGGTCTAATCCATCAGGTGGGAGAAGCAGGTAATAGTCAAGTTTGCGAATAGACTCATGGACGCGACCGTAGCGATGCGTGTACTCGCGTCCAAGACTCATCCACATATCATATAACCAGTTATAGTTCTCGCGCGAATCGCGTACCCACTTCGCTGAGGGATGGTTGACGTGACATGCTTTATAGACGTTTTCGTTCATGAGCGGATCTTCAAGAAAGTAACGCTTGACTCTCCTGCCGTTTACTGTACGACCTTCCCACTCATTACCGTCGATGACTCGATGTGCTGTTGAGAGAAGTTGTGCATACTCGATACACATTTTCACTACATGCTTGTCGCAGTGCTGTTCGGCGCAAGCATCTGGATCATTATCTAGATAGAAGATATTCATTTCTGAGTTTGTTTCTGCCTTCGTTGCATTTTAAGGACACGCGTTAACATGCCGCGATTAATATGATTCAAACTATAATACTGTTTTTTCGCACGTTTGTCAACTAACCCGCACTTTCTCAACAACTTCGCTTGCTTACCATTCATGATCTACTCTCCAAAAAGTTTTCAATTGCCTCGCCACCTTTCTCGTCGACGAAACGCATTCCTTCATATAATTTGGATACAACAAAAAATGAGATATCCCAAACAACCACTACGGGAAAAACCAGTGCTACTTTTAACGCTCTTTTCATAACATCAATCCTCTTTAGTGACGCCCCCAATAGGAGCACTTCACGGCAACATTTGCAACTGTAACCTGACCCACGAACCTGCAACCTAGGACGCTGTTCGTTTATTGTATTAGAGGCGAAGTGCTTTTATTGAAAGCGTCGATCATAATAGATCGACGACTTCTCTTTGCTTCTTAGCAGGTTGACGAATACCGAGGGAGGTCTCGAGGATCTCAATCTCTTTGTCCTTGCGTTTTTGCCACTGCGCTTCGGTACGCTTACCCTTCTCAAAAAACTGAGACGCCTTGAGGCGCTCTAGAGCACCTTCGCGACGAAGTTTCACTGTATGTTTACCTCGCATTCTGACTCCTTTTCCACTTCTTCTTTAAAAACTGTTCGACCGAAAGACCGCACTCATTAATTACTTTATCAAATTTATTTGCTTCTTTCAAGTCCCATGTGTTGTCAATAAAAGATCCATAATGATTTACAACGAGATCGACGAGCGCTGAATCTTTCTTGTCATTAAAAATGTATCGAACCTTTCGCTCTAAATTTAATTTGTTCACCTTTGTCATCACTCGCCCTTCCAGTTTAGCAATACAGTCAACAGTTCAACCTCACCGTATGTCAGACTGAATTTCTCACCACCATTCTTGCGATCAATACAAATATCGTATCCCTCACCGTTGCTCCACTCAGTGACTTCCATGTAGTCGTTATCACTGCTTAGGTGACAGTACCCTTTGAGTTCTGCGAATACCGCTCGACGCTTACTTACTTCGATTTTGCTCATTCTTCAACTCCGAAATGTGTTAAAAGATCGCCCGGATTCATCCGCAGTTCCATTTCGTCCCAGTGTTTAGCAACATATTGTTCGCATTCTCGAACAATCAACTCGGCGAACTTTGCTAGTTCGTTATCATAGTCGCTTGCCCAGTCCACCACCTGTCCTTCAGGTTTCCAAGATTCGTCCGCCCACATTACAAATCCTGCTTGTTCAGCAAGTTCTTTAATATCTTTAATATTCATCTGCCCATTGTCTCCGGACGACCTTTTGGCCATTCCCAAACTGCACACTTTGTCATCTGTGATTGTCGCACTACACAAAGTTTTTGCGCAACACCACGACCGCCTGCACATTCTAGTCTTTCAGTATCAAAAGTTATCCACCTGAGGCAGAGCCCTTTGTCAACTTGTTCACCTATTGTACTACAACCTGCTACCATTGTCAATAATAAAACTAAACTATATCTCATTAATCTTTATCCATCAACTCTCTTGCTTTGTCTTTCCATACATTCGGAAACAATCCATGAACAACTAGTACAAATGCGATAGTCCATGCCCTTTTTAGATGACCGAAATACGTGTATCCAGTTTCTTGTAAGTGTCCCATATCACTTCCCCAAAAGAAAATATTTAGGGTTTATATTTGCTCAAGTTCAATGGCACACTTTTCCAGAAACTCTTTCCCTGATCCGCGCGATGCCTTATAATCTTCTCGGTATGCTACTCGAACGATGCCCGATTGATGAATTAATTTAGCGCAATCCATGCAGGGCATATGAGTCGTCACCAGAGTCGCACCCTCACCAGATTCGGTTGACTTTGCAAGCTTAGCGATAGCATTCGTTTCGGCATGTAGCACTTCGGGTTTTGTTTTATACGAACCATAAACTTTCTTATCGCTCGGATGAACATCAAATGTCACGCCTTCGTTCGGAACCCAATCTTCGCATTCGTTTTCCCAACCAGAAGGCATGCCGTTGTATCCGATAGAGATGATACGACCGTTCTTAACAATAATTGCACCAACTCTTGCGCGAACAGCATGAGAAAGTTGCGCCGTTTCTTCAGCGACTCTCATGAAGTATTGTTTGAATTTAGGATTCACGAGGTTTGACCCCTTCTTCTTCAAGTTGCCTAAGAATACGATCCATAGTCTGATGACCATCGTCGAGTGTTAGCGAGACGCTACAAATTTCACTCCAGCATTGTGTTGGATTTCTCCACCGAGAAGTTTCGAGTGTGGGTTGACCGTTAGGAAAATGCGTGTAGTATGCACGCAACAACTCTTCAAGTCTTATATCTAAGCGCACCAACTACCCCCTCAGTACAACTTGACCCAAGGCGAGTCGTACCTCTGTTTCGGTCAAACCCATTAACATCAAATCTCGCTTTGCGACTTCTTCAGATAACTGAAAATTCCGTAACCTATCAATGATGTCTTGGACACGCATATCTTTCTCTATCTCACTCATACATAAGTCTCCCACGAATCAATAAAATTCTTTACTTTGTTCCGCAACTCAACGGGCATTTGACTGCCATACTCAACAAGAAGTTCTTCTGCACTCATTAATGGCAGACGATTCTCTTCACAAAACTCTCGCCAGTATTTAGTCAACCATTCAACATCGCTCATACCAAACCTCCTCTACCAATAATTTTTGCAAACGCACCTTCAGACACATACTGAACACGCTCGTCATGCTCCATGAAACTCATCTCGAATGGAACGAAAACTTCTTCTCCGACGCGTTGACCTTCAGTGTCGAAACGGCACTCGATGACGAAACCGCCACGATAATCTTCACGGAGGATCTTACCAATCACAAACGAGTCATCGCGATTTTCCATTGGACGGAAGTCCATCGCCTTGATGTACTCACCAACTTTTGCAACACTTTCAAACTTCAACATAATAAAGATTCCTTATCAATTTCAATAAAGCAATTGTACTACGATTGTACAAGAATGTAAAGCATTTAACGATAGCTTTTATTATAAAACTTTTGGAAAACGATTGGA
>ERZ802830.4492-NODE-4492-length-11173-cov-22.4553_pt1 | contig 11173 bp, 13 predicted proteins | sample MGYA00345654_ERZ802830 | MGnify/ENA primary metagenome ERZ802830 (study PRJEB30503, sample SAMEA104212375) | marine metagenome | biome: Westerlies Biome; feature: [SRF] surface water layer (ENVO:00010504) within the epipelagic zone...; material: water...
CAGGTGAAGAAAACGCCTTGGACTATCAAGTAACGGCACTAGACCGCCCCGCTGCCGAGGAGTAGGGTAACCGTTCGGCTATGAGTAGTGCGGGATTTAAAAGCACTGTCTTTTCGGTTTAACACTGACCTTTTTTGTATTAATTAACTTTGGGTTTAGCAATAAAATCGCTATTATTTTTATACGGTGTTGGGCGTTCGTATTTTTTCCTCGTTCAGTTTTTTCCATTTTCTCACTCTACTTCTTGTGTTTTTATAGGGTGAAGAAGTGTTCAATTGTATCATTTTTCCTTTTGTCCATTTATCGTACCAAGGTTTTTCATAAAGTTCTTCGTTTGTATTATTTCCAATCAGTGTTTGGACTTTCTCTACAGTTTGGTCTAATCTATTCAGTAATGATGAATAATCCATATTTTCATAGTCCACATAAAATTTTTGGGCGAGTTTTCCCAATTCATTCCATTTATAACCTTTTTCGGGAAAATCAACTTGGTCTCCGTTTTCTTTTTTCCGATTCCATTTTAAAACGAGTTCGCCCCAACCAATCAGATAAGCAACTAAATCCGAAATACTCATTTTAGTTCCTTTTGCATGACCATCGAGTTCTTTTTCATTAGTCAATTCACTCGGGATACTATTTAAATCCGTTTTCAGTTTAGAATAAGAACTTTCTATCGCAAGTATTAAGTCATTTTTATCTTTAGGTACTGGCATTCTCGGGTTTTATTATATGACGCACAACTACATAAATATACGCATTGCGTATATCCACATTTTATATATGGCGTATATCCATTTTTGAGCATATTTGCTACTACGCTGATTATCAATAATATATGTTGCTATTAGGGCGGTAATCAATTTACCAAAAGCGAATGTAGTATATGCCAACTAGCACGAAAATCCACAAAAATGACCCCTAAACGTATTGCTGTTTTTGACCATTTCGATTAGTTGAGTGACAAAAATGTTACGCTAGTACTTTGATTTTAGCCAACGCCATTTGCATCATTGACCTCAATCCAGTAGCCATTGGGGTCTTGAAAATAAAGCTGTTTGATGCCGTCTTTCCTAATGTTGTATTGGTTTGCTGTTCCGGGCCAGTCGTAGAAGTTGATCTCTAGGCTTTTTAGATGCAGTATAAAACGGTCTAAATCATCTAGCGCCATAGCAAAATGGATGGCCTTGTGTGTTTTTATTTCAGCTTCCGGTCTTGGAATGAGGTGTAGTTCTTTGCCTTCGCCCAAAGACAACCACCTTGTGGCGGAGTTAGAAGCGCTGTTTTCGATTTCCCTTAAGCCAAATACCGCCTGATAAAACGCAACCGATACGGTCACATCCTTAACAGCTAATGCCAAGTGATTAAGAGAGAGATTTTGCATATTGTGAAACCAGCTTTATGCGAACTGCAAGCGTTTTGCAGCAAAGCGGTAGCCAAAGAGTAGGGCAGCGCTAAAGAATACATCGCCTACAATCGAATACCCAAAAAATGGGATGGCCAGCGTAAAGCAAGTAGTAAAGCCTTCGGGTGTAAGTGGGTAATATAAAAACCAAACCCCTAAGTTGGTTACCACAAAGAACAATAGGCTGCTTAAAAGCACAGATCCTATGTTCATCTTTTTGACCACAAAGCCCAAGGCGGTAACGCCCACAAAAGCCAAATAGACAATGGGAGTAATCATCGAAAAGCCCAAAAATATATCCGTTACCAACATGGCCAAAATAGGCATGAGTATGGCCCAGTGCTTGCGGCTAAAGTGGGTGCCGGCAAACAGCGCCACAGCCGTTATGGGCGCAACATTGGGAGGGTGAGGGAATAAACGCACCAATACGGCTACAATGATAAAGCTAATCAGTACGGTTTCTTTTTTGCTGAAGGGCATAGTATTTTGTTATAAAACAAAGGTACATATTTTTCAATAATCCCCTTTATTTCTATCGTTAAAACCTTAACTTTGTACCAGCTTTTGGGTTCTTACATATGCGAAGATGAAAAGGGAAAAAGGTGTAAGGCCTTTGCTGTTCCCGCAACTGTAAGTACTGCAACGCTCAATACTTCTACCACTGTCCGCCTCGGCGTATGGGAAGGTTTATTGAGTAGTACAAGTCAGGAGACCTGCCTAAGAGATTCATGCTGTGCGTGCTCGGGATAAGCATTATCGGTTCATTATGTATAACAACTTAAACATGCGATATTTAATAGCAGCAATGCTATGTATAGGTATCGTCCATGCGCAAGAGCAATTGGACGAAGTAGTAGTTTCGGATACGCGTATTCCGAAACCTAGAAAAAACAGCGGCAAGGCCGTTGTGCACATCAGCGCAGCAGCGATAGCTAAAAACAAGGGCATATCGCTAGCGCAATTACTCAATCAATACGCCGGTATATATATATCGGGTGCCCAACTGCACCCTGGACAAAACCTGTCCTATTTTATTCGTGGCGGTAATAACCGACAGGTGCTTATCCGCATCGACGGTGTGGTGGTCAGTGATCCCTCTCAAATCGAATCGGATTTTGATTTGCGCCTCGTAGCTTTAGACCAAATAGCTACCATTGAAGTGGTAAAGGGTGCTTCGAGTAGCCTGTATGGCAGTGGAGCTGCCACCGCCATTTTAGATATCACCACCAAAAAGGAACTGACACAAAAAACCAAGCTTACGGTAGCCCAAGAATGGGGTACCCAAAATACATTTGACCAAAAATTAGGTAAGCTTTCTGACGTGACCAAACAGTTTGTGGAGGTGCAGCATCAACTAGGTGATGTGGCCCTTTCCGGCTCAGTGCAACGACTAGCATCTGATGGTATGTCGTCTGTGGCGGGTACGGAAACCGATCCGGTTAAAAAAGAAAACATACAGTTCAGTGTCCAAAGCCAATATAGCGGTCCTTGGGCATGGTCGGCCTATTTACAACGAGATGTGTTTGATGCCAACTTTGACAGTACCTATCCCAGTTTTGCCGATGCAGATTATTCATTTGTGAGCAAACAACAAAGGATTGGCTTTGCACCGTCTTATACCAATGGAAAATCATCTGTGCAGACGCAGTTTTCTTGGACAGATACCTCACGTTCTTATGCAGACAGTTACCCGTCGGATTATAAAGCAGATATGTTTACTGCGGATCTTACTTGGCGTCATCGCGCATCGGACGAACTAACCCTGCTAGGCGGTCTTTTTTATCAAGACATTGATTCTGATTTTAAAAATGCATCTTCTGGGGAAAGTTACACGCACAATAACCTAGCAGTTTTTGTTAGTGGGCAATGGCAACACGCCAAGGGCTATGCCCTTCACGCCAGTGTGCGCAACTCCGTACACAGTGAATTTGGCAGTCACCAAACCTTTACGATTAATCCGTTTTATGTAAAAGGGCTTTCGTCTGGTGGCTATCTTAAGTTTTTTGGTTCTTGGGCGACATCATTTATTGCGCCATCGCAGTATAAGCTCTACAGTGGTCAATATGGCAACACGGAGCTAACGCCCGAAGAAAACCAAACCCTTGAATTGGGTGTAGAGCAAGTGACGGATAACAGCCGCATTACCGTGGTTGCCTTCCAACGGGAAGAGGATAATTTTGTGGATTTTGTCTTTTTATCCAATTTTATGGGATATCAAAACCGCCCAGGAATATTTAAAGTGCGTGGGGTGGAGGTAGAGTCCAATTGGAGCCTAAAGCATTGGAGCATCAATACCAACTACACTTTTACCGAAAAGGTGGGTCAAGCGCCTTTACGCCTGCCCAAGCATGCAGCCAACATTGGTCTGAATTATGCAGCACCCAAAACACAATGGGGATTGCACTGGCGTTATATAGGAAAGCGCTATGATGTAAACCAAGCCTTTACACAAGAAAAATTAGATGCCTATGCCTTGGTAGATGCACGTATTGCCTTTCCAGATTTTATTGGGAATACCACAGCAAGTCTGGCTGTAACCAATGTTTTTGATGTGGAATACACCGAGATATTTGGTTTTACCACTTTGGGACGTAACCTAAACATAGCACTGCGCTATGCCTTTTAGTTTTTAGGGAAATAAATCGTTTTTCCGGCTTCGGTTTGAAGCTCAATAAATGATGCGGGTAAGCTGTTGGCGTTTATTGATATGCTTCCAGAAGTTTGCCCGCTTATGTATTCTAGTGCTTTCTTAAGTAAGGGCTCTTCTACATCGCCAAGCACCCCCATATTAGATAAGGTTTCTGGAAAGGATATATTGGGCAGTAAACCTTCGGAATAGTCGCCCACGCCTTCGCTGTTGTAGTTTTTAAAGGTGATGGGGAGCAACAGGTACTTGTGGTTGGGGTTTTTGGTTCTGTTGCTGTCAATATAATCGTAAAAAGGATTTGAACCCACGTCTTTTCCTTCAGTTTTATCGCCAATTTGAACCACATTTAAATAGGGCTTTAAACCATTAATGGTCATTTCGCTGGCTGAAGCTGAGTTTTGTGTGGTTAAGAAAAACACCCGTGATAACCCCAAGTTGATATTCGAATTGGTGATGTCAACATCTGAATTATTTGCACTTAATTTTTCGTTATAAACAAGCTTTCCAAATGTCTTGGTGGCGTGTTCTCCTGCAATAAGCCCTGCGAGCAGTTGGGCAGTTCTTATTGCTCCGCCTCTATTGTAGCGCAAATCCACCACAAGTTCATCTATTGGCGCTGCGGCCAAATCGGCAAAGGCAGTTTTTAGGGCTTCGTCTTGCGAAGTGACAAAGCTGTTATACATCACATAGCCCACCTTTTTGCCATCGTGTTGAATTACTTTGGACAAGTGAACACTTTGTTCTGTTTGCTCGGTATTGATTAGGCTAATGCTGCTCCCCGTTTTTGTGATGGTGTTGTTGTTGATGGTCGCCAAATCAATGGTATAACTGCTGGCATTACTGAACAACAATTCTCTATAGTTGGAAACGGTGAGTTGGGTTCCGTTTACATGTGAAAAAAAATCACCACGTTTTACGCCTTTTGATTTAGCATCTGATCCTGCTAGTACATACTGCACATAACCGAAAATGTCAGGGCTGTCTTTTGAAAAACGGACCAATCCGAAAACCATCCCGTTGCTAAGGGAAATGCCTTTAACGCTATTTTCAAAAGCCTCGTAGTCGTCTGTTATATAGCTATACTTATCATCTTCAAATTGCAACGCACTGAATAAAGACTTGGGACCATCAAAAGATTGCAGAAAGGCGGTGTATTCTTTATCGTATACAAACTTGTTGTCGGCAAGGTTAGGAACATCCTTTTGCCAGTAATAGGCGAAATTCATCACCTTATAAATAAAGTCTTCTACTTCAAGATTTTCTGTAGGGGCGACAACAATGGTGTCGTCAATATCGTCTTTGCAACCAAAAAAGAGGATAACAAGTAAGAGTGGAATAAATTTTTTCATAGGTTTGAGTAAATAGGTAATCAAGGTAATAAAAATAAATTTCTCTAATTTGTAACAAGGTGTTGCCAAACTCGTTAACTGTACAAACACCCAATAAATCTTCGACCTGCGATATGGATGAAAAAACTTTTTTAAAACGAATCTTAACTGTACAAGACAGTATGTTTCGCTTAGCAAAGAGGTTGTTGACATCCACCGAAGAGGCTGAAGATGCAGTACAAGAAGTAATAACAAAATTGTGGACAAACATGACACAGATGGCAACATTATCGAATATTGAAGGCTACGCCATGACCATGACCAAAAACTATTGTTTGGACAGGTTAAAGTCAAAGCAAGCCTCACAATTGCGATTGGTGCACTATCATCACGATAAGGCAACAGCTTCTCTTGACAAACAAATTGATGCACGTGACAGTGTTTCTAAACTGATGGTCTTTATGGAAGACCTTCCAGAACAACAGCAACTTGTTTTACAATTGCGGGATATTGAGCAATACGATTTTGAGACCATTGCACAAATAACCGAACTATCGGAGGGCGCAGTACGCGCAGCGCTTTCACGAGCACGAAAAAAAATCTAAGCACAACTCATTAAAGCACACAATCATGGAATTGAAACAGCTTCATAAATACGTAGACTTGTATTTTGAGGGTCAGGCGACACTTGAGCAAGAAGCGATCCTCATGGATTATTTTACGCAACCGGTAGTTGATGTAAAGCTTGCGCAATTCAAGCCCTATTTTGAGGCAATTACCAGTGAGCGTAAGCAAACATTTAAGGGGCAATTGCCCGTGAAGCCGTCTTCCAAAAACAATTGGCGTAGGGTTATAACCATAGCTGCAGTAGCTGTTTTCGGGTTTTTTATAACGCAACTAAACAATACACAAGTAATTCAACATACCCCCGAAGAACTTGTGTTTGAAGAATTTAAGGCACATATGTATTTCGTGTCTCAAAAACTAAACAAAGGCCACGAAGGTTTGGCCCATATGGAAACCTTCAATCAAACGACTAACAAATTTATAAAGACAGATTAATATGAAAAAGAATATTCTTATGGTAGCCCTTATAACAGCTGCGTTTAGCTGGGGGCAAGACGTTTTCGAGAAATACGAATATGACGACAGTGTCAGTTATTTTTCGATCAGTCCAAAAATGTTCCAAATGCTTGCCAAGCTAAGCATAGAAACAAGCGATCCAGAAGCGGATAAATTCATAAAGTTGGTAGAGGAAATCGAAAGCTTTAAGGTCATTACCACAGAGAGTGAAGACATAGCTAAAGACATCCAAATTTGGGTGGATAAACACATCAAGACCCAGAATTTAGAAGAGCTGATGCGTGTACGTGACAAAGGAGCACATGTTAATTTCTACGTCAAATCAACAAAAAACGACGACAGGGTTAAAAAGCTGCTTATGTTCGTAATTGACATAAACGGGGACCAAATAAACCTTGGCGATCGTAATCCTGAAACCGTATTGCTGTACCTAAGCGGCGACATTGATTTAACCCAAATTTCCAAGCTTGTCAATGAGATGAATCTTCCCGGTGGTCAGCAATTGGGAAAACTAAATGAGAAATAAGATGAAAAAACTATTGATTTTTGCCGTCGTGGTGGCCTTTGTGGGCTGCTCCAAAACCCAAAGTATTCAAGAGTATTACGTCGCTAAATCTGAAGACCCTAATTTCCTTGTTATTGATATTCCTACTTCCATTTTGGGTATCAAAAATGAGGTCTTAAACGAGGAGGAGCAAGCGGCTTTAGATTCTTTCCAAAAACTCAATGTATTGATGTTTCGCAAAACGGTGGCAAATGCCGACCAGTTCCCTGAGGAGTTAAAAGCAATATGTCAGATTATTGATGGAGAACAATTTGATCCTTTAATGACTCTAAGCGATCGCCAATTTTCCGGAAAATTACTTCTTGAAGGCAGCGTGGAACGTCCCGATGAGATTGTGTTTTTCGGTTCCGCTTCCGATGAAGGTTTTTTGTTGGCCCGTCTAATAGGCAGCAAGATGCAAGTTGAAAAAGCGGTTGTACTTGCCAAAGCACTTGAGCGTGAAGGCGCACTTGATAATGCTGTCGAGGCCATAGGCCAAATACTCTAAATCCCTGTGTAGTTTTCCGGTCTCAAAGCACGTAATTCATCCCTTACTTCGGCTGATATATTTAAGGTTTCGATAAACGCACGAATAGATGCCTCGTCAATACCTGTATTGGTACGGGTCAGTGCTTTTAGTGCCTCATACGGCTTTGGATATCCCTCACGACGCAAAATGGTCTGAATGGCCTCTGCGAGTACTGCCCAGTTGTTGTCGAGGTCTCCTTGTATTCCCTTTTTGTTGACTACAAGTTTTCCAATTCCCTTAATTAACGATTCAAAACTAATCATCATGTGGGCTATGGGCATGCCCGCATTACGCAATACCGTACTGTCGGTCAGGTCGCGTTGAAGTCGGGAGATGGGTAGCTTTTCTGCCAGGTGTGACAGCAATGCATTTGCAATACCGAGGTTCCCTTCCGCATTTTCAAAGTCAATGGGATTTACCTTGTGTGGCATGGCAGAAGAACCAACTTCTCCTTCTTTAATTTGTTGCTTGAAATAATCCATAGAAATATAGGTCCATATATCTCTGGAAAAATCAATCAGTATGGTGTTGATGCGCTTTTGGGCGTCACATAGTGCAGCATAGTGATCGTAGTGCTCAATCTGTGTTGTTGGAAACGAATGGTGCAGGCCAAGTGTTTTTTCTACAAATGCTTTTCCAAACGCCTGCCAATCAATATACGGGTACGCCACCTTGTGTGCGTTGTAATTTCCAGTGGCACCGCCAAACTTAGCCGCCATTGGGATTTGCGTCATCAGTGAAAGCTGTTGGTCAATACGTGTTTTAAATACGTTGAGTTCTTTGTCCAAACGCGTAGGGGAGGCCGGTTGTCCGTGTGTTCTGGCCAACATGGCTACACCTTCACAACTAGTCGTAAGCGCTTCAAGCGCTGCGATTACTTCTTGAAGTTTTGGTAAGTATTCACTTTCACAGGCTTCTTTAATAGAAAGTGGAATAGCCGTATTGTTGATGTCCTGTGAGGTGAGTCCAAAGTGGATAAACTCTTTGTATTTACCCAGATTTAAATCGTCAAATAGTTGTTTTAAAAAGTACTCAACCGCCTTTACGTCGTGGTTGGTGACCTTTTCAATGTCTTTAATGGCTTGTGCCTGATCCAAATTAAAATGGCGGTACACGCTGCGCAATTCTTCCATGGCCGTTGCAGGAAAATCTTTAAGCTCAGGTAAAGGGAGCTCGCACAAGGCTATAAAATACTCCACTTCAATCCGTACGCGGTATTGGATCAATCCGAATTCTGAAAAGTATGGACTTAGGGATTTTGTTTTTGGGCGGTACCGACCGTCAACAGGTGAGATTGCACTTAATTTGTTTAATAACATAGGCTTTCAAAATGCAAAGGTATCGAATTTAGCTTTTTTAGCGATTAAGAATTTTATACTCTTCATAACAGTTGCTGATGGCCTCCAGTATTTGCAGGTCATTAGCACCCTTGATAAAGCTGTCAGAGAAGTTGCATTTACGCAGTATTTCGTCTAAATCTACTCTATCAATTTGAATGAGTTGCTCCAAGGTTTTTCTATCGTATTTGACCGCCAATAAATCTCTAAGCTCGTTGTTGGCCCTCACTTTTTTGAGTTTACGCAACTGTTTGGGCTTTTTACCAAAAATATTATACAAGAAATCAGCTGGGTTTGAGATGGCTTGCAAAATGCGAATTTCGCCAAGAGGCGTTCTGTTGCCTGCTTCATATCCACCAGATGGTAGTCCAGGAATACTGTACCTCCTTGTTCTGTTGATGGGAACATTTCGCGCATCAATATCCAAATAACCCGTGAGTTGGTAGGGGCGTACTACTACTTCTTCAAGCGCCAACGCAAGCTCAGTCAGTTGAAAACGTGTGTTGGGATATTTTACCAAGTCATTGGAAACGCGAACCTTAATGGGTTTGTAGCCTAAATAGGAAAAATAAAGGGTGTCGTTAACTTCCGCATCGATGGCAAATTTACCATCCTTGTTGGTTATGGACATGGTCACCTTGTTCAGGTTGATGATATGGACTGTTGAAATGGGTTTTTGATCTGATGCATTTTCAACAATACCAATGACCTCTTGCCCATATAAAACGGTACAAAAACCAGTTAAAAAGAGGAATTGCGTAAAATGTCTAATCATATGCTTTTACAAACTAAATGCATTCCTTGATGCTCTGCAATGTTTTTATCTAAAATTAACATTATGTTAGGGATTTTAGGTGCTCAAATAATGCGGTAATGGCCCTACTGCGGTGACTTAGTTTTAATTTTATCTCACGGGGTAGTGCTCCAAATGTTTCACTGTAACCCTCTGGTATAAAAAGGGGATCATAACCAAATCCTCCTGTTCCACTAAGTACTGTTGCAATTTCGCCTTTCACGATGCCTTCAAAGCAAATTTCCATATTGGCGTCCACGTACGCAATAACGGTCTTGAACTGCGCCTTCCGATTTGTGGTTTGTGCCAAGGCACCCAAAAGTTTGGCGTTGTTTTTTTTGTGGTTTTTTTCCGCTCCAGCATAGCGTGCTGAATATATCCCTGGCGCACCATCAAGCGCAGCAACCTCTAAGCCACTGTCATCAGCAAAAACGGGTGTTTTAAATACCTCATAAATATGTTTGGCTTTTAGTAATGCGTTCCCCTCAAAGGTTTTTGCAGTCTCGTCTATTTCGTTGTGATAACTCACATCGGCCAAGCTTTTGATGTTATGCTCTTTAAAGACGGCCTTTACCTCTTCAACCTTGTTCTGGTTGTGGGTTGCAAATATGAGTTCTTTCATTCGTGATGATAGGGTTGATTGTTCAAAATACTAAATGCACGGTAGAGTTGTTCTGCAACAAAAATACGTACCATTTGGTGTGAAAAAGTCATTTGTGAAAGGGCTATTTTTTCTTGTGCTCTAGCGTATACTTCTTGTGAAAATCCATAAGGACCACCAATGACAAATACCAATTTTTTAGTACCTGCATTCATTTTTTTTTGAAGAAACTCCGCAAAGCCTTTGGAAGTATGTGGACTGCCTTTTTCATCAAAAAGGATAAGGGTGTCGCTGGCGCTTATGGCTGCTAGAATCAGTTTACCCTCATCTGTTTTTTGTTGCTTTTCAGGAAGGTTTTTGGTGTTTTTTAGATCAGCAATTTCGTGCCAATCAAATGTGGTGTAGCGTGACAAGCGCTTGCAATAATCCGGCAACCAACTCTTGAGCTCAGCCTGTTGCGTTTTGCCCACGCATATCACTTGAATTTTCATACTGCTAAGGTATCAATTCTCATGGAAGCATTTTGTTTTAATAGCTACCTTTACACAATGCTACAGAAAAGCAAACAAAAACTTAAGGCTTGGCTTCAAAACATACGATTTGGCGATGCCAAGTCCATTTCCCTTTACCAATTATTGGTGCTGTATGTCATTGGGATTTTAAAAGGAACCTTGACTACGCGTGCCAGCAGTATTGCTTTTAGCTTCTTTTTATCCCTGTTTCCTTTTTTGATTTTTGTACTTAATATCATTCCGTTTGTCCCTATTGATAATGTGGAGCGCACCTTTTCATCGTTTTTCTTATCCATTGCACCATCCGAAGCACAAGATTTTTTGAACGGCGTGCTCTACGATATTCAATCCAAGCCAAGAGGAGGCTTGTTGTCTACTACTTTTGTTTTGTCCATGT
>ERZ802830.4494-NODE-4494-length-11173-cov-6.56746_pt1 | contig 11173 bp, 10 predicted proteins | sample MGYA00345654_ERZ802830 | MGnify/ENA primary metagenome ERZ802830 (study PRJEB30503, sample SAMEA104212375) | marine metagenome | biome: Westerlies Biome; feature: [SRF] surface water layer (ENVO:00010504) within the epipelagic zone...; material: water...
GTCGGGGGCGAGCATATTCAACAGCTGGGAAGGCAAAGATCGATTACTCATGCGCAAAACCCGTTGGCGCGCGTGGCAGCGCACATAACGGAACGCATTCTTGCGTTGCGCAGTGAATCAAAACGATACGTCTAAAGACAATTCCAGAGCCTAGTGAAAAAATATAGGCCGTGAAATTCAGAGCATGCGGCACGTCAATCGATCCAGAATCAAAAAGGATCGCCAGATTGGCTCTTTGATGGCCAATCTGCTGCTCTTAACGCATGAACGGTACTTTTTAGGGGATGACTGGTATGTCTGTTGTCAGTCAACGTTAACGCGCATCCGCCGGAATTGGCTTCTTTAAACACGCTGAGATGACCCAGTCACGCCGAGGGCCATCTGCCGCCAACATGACTGGGCCGAGGATACCGTCAACCAGAAACGTCCAGAAAATAACCGCCGCCATCCAAACGCTTAACATGACCGGCGGTTGGAGTCGCAAAGTGAGTGCCGATAATCAAAATGTCATCGTCCACATAGCGTTCCAGCAAGGACTCCCGTGTTTTTTGCCCTTGAGCCTGATCCACATCCGCAGACGAACACCAGTCAGGCCGGCTCATCTGCACCGGGTGATGAATGCAGTCGCCGGTAATCAACGCTTCGGCGCCGCTGGAGCGGATGTGCACGCTCACATGCCCGGGGGTATGACCCGGCGTGGGTTCGAGACAAACCTCCTCGCACACCCGATGCGCCACATCCACCAAATCGACTAACCCTGCTTCGACTACCGGCCGAACCGAGTCAGCCAAAACGGGGCCATACACCGACTCATCTTCATTGGCATCCCAATGCTCCCACTCGGTCTTAGCAAACAAGTAGCGTGCGTTGGGAAAGGTTGGTATCCACTGACCGTCCACCAGCATGGTATTCCAGCCAACATGATCCACATGCAGGTGGGTGCACAAAACCGTGTCGATGGTCTCAGGCGGATAACCAGCATCTCGGAGATCCTGCAAAAAATGCGTCTGCATATGAGACCAGTTGGGTACGGTGCGCTCTTTGTCATTGCCGACGCAGGTATCCACAAGAATACGTCGTTCGCCCGTGTCCACCACCAGCGCATGAACGCTCATCTGCAAATTCCCCTGGTCGTCCATAAAGTGCGGCTGCATCCAAGCAAACGGCAAGCAGGCTTCTCGCGTCGCATCCGGCAGAATAAAACGAGACCCGCCGAGACTTTCGATCTCTACAATTCGCGTAATCTTTACATCACCCACTATCCACTGATTCATTGCCTCACTCCCTTTGTTCTTTGAGAAGTTTTAGGGCTTTAAGCCCACAAGCGCAAGGTCTAAGCTCGGCGTTAGACAAATCACCGGAAGAGGAACCTTGTCCATGCAATTGCTAAAAGACATCGCCACGCTGGGCCACTTGCCTGCACTGTTAAAACTCAAAAAGGGTATGAAGCCAAGGCCGGAGGATGTAGCGGACTGTTTCGGCGCTCGTGTCGAGAGCAATGCCAAGCTTTTCGGCGGCCACAGCGCCATCGTGTGTGAGGGAAAGGAATTGAACTGGACACAGTTCAATGCGCTGGCGAATCAATACGCTAACGCTCTCAAAGAGCAAGGACTGGTGCGGAACGATACGGTCTGCGTGATGATGGAAAACCGGGTCGAGTTCCTGGCCTTGTTGGTCGGTTTGAACAAACTCGGCGTCACCGCCGGGCTGCTGAACACCAATCTGACCGGACGCTCGCTGCAACACTGCATCAACGTCATCAAGGCCAAAAAGTGTCTCTTTGGCGCCGAAGTCATCACTGCCGTTGACGACATTCACGACGAACTGGATTTGGCATCTGGCCAAGACTTTCTGTTTGTGGCCGACGCAGCAACCAGCACCGCGTCTTGCCCGGACTGGGCGATGGATCTGGATACCATGCAGCAACAGGCAGGTGATCAAAACCCGCCGGAAACCGGCCTGAACACCATCGGGCAAACGGCGCTATACATCTACACCTCGGGCACCACTGGCCTGCCCAAGGCCGCGGTGATGTCGAACCGACGCTACTTAATCAGTGCGGATATGTCCGGCACAGCGGGACTGAAAACCAAGCCCGGCAATCGAATTTATCTTTGCTTGCCCTTGTATCACGCCACCGGTCTGCTCTTAGGCGTGGGGTCTTCTTTCACAACCGGTGCCAGCATGTATGTGCGACGCAAATTCTCTGCCAGCGCCTTTCGCAGCGATATTCACGACAACAACTGCACCCATATGGTTTATATCGGAGAGTTGTGCCGCTACCTCACCAATATAGCTGGGGAAGCAAGCGACGCCGCTCTGCCCTTGCACTCCATCATGGGCAATGGGATGCGCCCGGATATCTGGATGTCCTTCAAGGAGCGCTATGGCATCAAGCGGGTTTGTGAGATCTATGGTGCATCCGAAGGCAACGTCGCGTTCGCCAATCTGATGAACAAGGATCTGACCGTGGGCATGACATCGGCGGAAGTTGTCTTGGTACAGTACGACGTCGATCAGGACGAAATCATTCGTGACAGCGAAGGCCGATGCCTTACCGTCGCACCGGGCGAACCGGGCTTGCTACTGGGCAAGATCACGCCGGACACGGTCTTCGAGGGCTACACCGACCCGAATGCCACCGAGGGCAAAATTTTACGCGACGCCCTTGTGGATGGTGATGCATGGTTTAACACCGGTGATCTGATGCGCGTGGTGGACGTAGGCTACAGTTTGGGTTACGACCACTATCAGTTCGTCGATCGCGTCGGGGACACGTTTCGCTGGAAATCTGAAAACGTGTCTACCAACGAAGTGGGCGAAATCATCAACGGTTTTGATCAGGTGAAATTCTGCAATGTTTTGGGCGTAGAGATCCCCGGCGCCGATGGTCGAGCCGGCATGGCTTCTCTCACCTTAAACGAAGGTGTTGAAGCACTGGATCTGGATCGATTTTCCGCCTTTGTCCGGGACGCCCTACCCAGCTATGCGGTACCTGTATTTCTGCGCATTGATGAGGACATCGACGTCACCGGCACCTTCAAAATGTTGAAAGGCGACCTTCGCAAGCAGGGCTATGACATTGAACAGATCGACGGCCCCGTCTACGTCATGAAGAATGGTGAAAGCGTTTACACCGCACTCAACGCCGAATATGTGAAAGCCTTGAACACCGCCAGTGCCGGATTCTAGCGCTGGGGAAAAGAAACCGGTCTTGCTTCTTGATCTAGGCGGCGTCGTTCTTGGCATCGATTTCCACCGAGTGTTTCAGCATTGGGCGTCCGCCGCTGGGGTCGAAGCTTCGCTTTTTTACGAACACTGGACCCTGGATCAGGCCTACAAAGATCAGGAAATCGGTCGACTCGACTTTGCCCAGTACACGGCTCATTTAAGTGACACCTTGGGTGTCTCGATGAGTCCGGAACATTGGCGAGACGGCTGGAATGCGCTGTGGACCGAGCCGTATCACGAAGTCGCCGCAACATTCGTCGAGCTGAAACAGCACTTCACTCTGTGTGCCTTCAGCAACACCAATGCCGTGCACGCAGAGAGCTTCATGCAGCGCTATCCGCACATCATGGGCCAGTTCGACCAACTTTTTCTGTCCCACGAAGTGGGTTGCCGCAAACCCGGTGCAGAGGCGTTCCTACATGTTTGCGATTTGATGCAAACCGAACCCCAGCGCGTGATATTCCTCGACGACAGTCAGGAAAACGTCGCTGGCGCGCGCGCCGCAAAGTTAACCGCCCATCACACCCGGAACGAAGCCGAAGTGCTGAACGTCCTGAATCGACTTTAACCGCCGCCGATCAAAGACTGGCGGTATCCAGAAGGGTAATCAGCCCCAAGGCTTCTTCTCGGGACGAGCCGCAGACCGCGACCTCCGGCGCAAAGCGTGAGCAAAAATCCGGGCGCTCGGGTGAGTCGAACAAACGACAGGCAAACGTCTCGTCCAGGTGGACACATGCGACGCCAGCCGGCTTACCGTTCGGCATTCCCGGCAGCGCCGAGGTAATGCTTGGCGCGATACAGCATGCGCCACAGCCTGAGCGGCATTTCACTGATTGTACTGATGGGCCAACGCCGCGTATTTCTCAACCATCGGCAGCACGTCGTCCGGCGAGCCCGAGGGCAGCGCAAAGATGATTCGGTCGAAGCCCAACGCCATCAGGTACTCCACAGCGGCCGCATCGGGACCCACACCAAAAATACTGAAACTTGGTGCGCCATCGCGACCCGCGGCATCCCATGCCTCCCGGGTCTGGGCAATACCCGCTGCGTAGTCGACACCACCGCTGGCGTCAGTGCGCAACGCGTCCTGATAGATCGGAAACCAACCATCTCCGTATTCGGCGATACGCTGATATACAAACCGTGATGAAGCGCCAAGCAGCACCGGCGGGCCTCCGGCCTGAACGGGCTTGGGATAAGCCCACAGCTTGTCAAAGTCCACAAATTCGCCGTGATACTCGGCTTCTTCTTCGGTCCAGATTTGGCGCATGGCGAGCACACGCTCACGCAAAATCTTCCAGCGTTGGGCGAAGGGCGTACCGTGGTTTTCCATTTCTTCCGCATTCCAGCCAGCACCCACACCAAGCTCTACGCGTCCGTTGGACAAGAAGTCCAAGCTCGCAACCTGCTTGGCCATCAAAATAGGATCACGCTCGGTGACCAAGGAAATACCGGTACCGAGTCTTATGGTCTTGGTAACGGCCGCAGCCATGGACAGTGCGACGAAGGGATCGTGGGCATGCCAATACTGGCGAGGCAGTTCAGCACCACCCGGCCAAGGGGATTTTCGGCTGGCGGGAATATGCGTATGTTCAGGCAAAAACAGCGATTCAAAGCCGTGAGCCTCGGCTTCCCGCGCCAGGGTGTCCGGCGCAATCGCGTAGTCCGTGGCAAAAATCAGCAGTCCAAAATCCATACCCGACCCTCCAATAATCCAAGGTACAGCTTAACCCGTTACCGAGATTGGGCGAAACGATCAGAGTGCGGGAATATTCAGCTGTGCCAAGTGACGGTCTATTTTCGCGACGTAGCGTAATCCCGCTGTATGGCGGTTGGAGTTCATTCCAATGTTGTAGGCCGACAGCGCGCAAGCTTGCTCGCCGTCGCAGCGTTCCAGCAGAAATCCCAGAATTTGTGTACCGCAATAAACATTTTGCTCAGGGTCATACAGGTCGTTTTGGCCGCAGAACTCCAGCCAATAGTGAGGCCGAATCTGGGTGGGGCCGATGGCACCCACGTGGGACTGCACGGTTTTGCGAAAGGAACTTTCGGCGAACACCAAACTGGCGATCAGCTCCGGCCGCAATTCCTGCCGAGCCGCGGCTTCCAAAATCCAGTCTGAGAACTCAAGCGCAACCTCAGGTCTCAGCCCAAAGCCAATCACCAGCTTGTCGGCAAAATCGCCTGCCTGCTGCATGTGGGTTTTACTGGGAAAATCCGGCAATGTCAGATCTACCGTTACCAGTGAACCGTGTTGGCCTGAGGCAGGAATCGTTTGCTGCTGGATGTCTCCACCGGGCTGAAAAGCCCACAGCCAGGCACAGGCCAACACCACTCCGGGGGTCCCCGAAAAGCGGCCCAGTTTCTGGCAAACGATTGAGGCGCTCAGTAGAGAGCGTTGGCCTATACGCCAGACCGTTCTTCGCCATCCATTCTCGCCAGTTTGCATCATGTTCTGCATGCCAGTCGTCTCCTGCGCTTTCGCGCCATAGAGCCTGCGTTGCTAGGGGGACACAATAATGGAAGAAAAATGGAATTCAAGACAAAAAAGGCGCAAAAATGCGCCTTTTTTCGGATCGTCAGTTGAGGACTAACCTGCGCGTAATGCGTCTATGATCGCCGCTCTCTGCTCCTCATTGGAGACCGGGAAGGAGGCTGATGTACGGTCCACGAAGCCACCGTAGCGACGCAACATTTCCGGCGCTATCTCTTGGGGCTCACCCATCACACCAAAGGCGTTGATCATGTCGTCGGTGATTAAGGTGCCCATCTCTTTCCAGCGGCCCTGCTTGGACATGGTATTCAGCTCGCCCTGCAGTTCGCCCATGCCGATGGAGTCCAGTACGCCTTTGTAGGCGGGTGTCGAGCCGTAAAACGCGATGCGCTCTTGGGTAGCCACCTTACTCTTCGCAAACTCTTCCTCGTTGCGGCCTGTAACAACGAAACACGAGTAGGAGAGCTCAAACCCTTCACGCGTTTTACCCGCCTTTGCCAGCCCGGCTTCAATGGCCGGTAAGGTGACGGAATCGATGTAAGCTTGAGTGCTGAAGGGGTGAATGATCATCCCATCCGCCACTTCACCGGCAACTTCCGTCATTTTCGGACCCACCGCCGCCAAAACAACCTTTGGCGCGCCGTATTCGGTGTCATTTGGTGTAAATGCTGGCGTCATCAGCGTGTGCTGATAGTGCTCGCCTACAAACTGCAGTGGCTCACCGTCATACCAATTAGCCCAAATTGCACGCATGGCCAGAATCAGCTCACGCATTTGTGCTGCGGGACCACCCCAAGGCATGCTGAAACGCTTGGTGATGTGAGGCTTGATCTGCGATCCCAAACCCATGGTGAAGCGGCCCTTGGAATAGGCATTCAGATCATGTCCGATATTCGCCAGATTCATTGGACTGCGGGCAAAGGCAACAGCAATCGAACTGGCAATCTCCAACTTCTCGCTGTGTTCCGCGGCCAACAGCAGAGGGAAGAACGGGTCATGATTCATCTCAGCGGTACGAACACCGTCATAGCCTTGGGTTTCAATGGCTTTCACCGCATCGGGAATGGCGTGCAAATCCAGATTAATACCGGTATCGACTTTCATATTCTTTTCCTTATTGGTTCGTTGTTCGCCTTAAAAGCGTGGTTAGGAAGACAAGTCGCGAATAATCGCCAGCCGTTTGTCCTTGGGTATATTCGCGTAGGCTGCAGACGTACGATCCACGATGTCACCGTAGCGTGCCTTCATCTGGCCAGCGATGGTGTCGGGTTCGCCAATGACGGCAAACTCTTTCAAAATGTCTGGGGTGATTAGCTCACCCATTTCATCCCATCGGCCCTGCTTCGACATGCGATTGAGGTCGTCTTGAAGCTCGCCAACACCAATACTTTCCAGCACAGGACGATAGGCGGGGGTGGAACCGTAAAACGCGATCTGCTTACAGGTCGCCACTTCAGCCTCGCGCAGCTCTTCTTCGGTTTGCCCGGTCACCACAAAGGCGGGATAGCTGATTTCAAAATCGGCTCGGCTCTTTCCAGACTTAGCAAAGCCCTTCTCAAGCGCGGGCAATGTGGTCTCGCGCAGATACTTTTCTGTCGTAAACGCATGGGCAATGACGCCATCTGCGACTTCACCCGCCACTTCTGTCATCAGCGGCCCCACGGCTGCCAGGAAAACCTTGGGCGCGCCATAGTCTTTATTGGTGGGCGTAAAAAACGGCGTCATCAGCGTATGGGTGTAAAACTGCCCAGTGAACTCCAGAGGTTCTTGTTGATGCCAGCAATCCCAAATGGCTCGCATGGCCATGATGTATTCCCGCATGCGGGCCGCAGGGCTAGACCAAGGCATGGAGAACCGCTTGGTAATGTGCGGCTTAATCTGGGAGCCCAGCCCCAACACAAAACGGCCCTTGGAGTAGGCGTTCAGGTCGTGGCCAATATTCGCCAAGGTCATGGGAGACCGGGCGAACGCCACGGCGATTGAGGTCATCAGCTCGACTTTTTCAGTATTTTGAGCCGCCACCAGCAGCGGGAAAAAGGGATCATGCGCCGTCTCAGCGGTCATCACGCCCGCGTAGCCCATTTCTTCCAGCTCTGCTGCCTGCGCGCCCACCGTATGCAGGCTCAGTCCGACACCGCCATCTACTTTCATCTTTCTCTCCTCACCGAATTCGTGTCCCCAAACCGAGCATAGCCGAATTTCTGGCAATTGCCGCTATTCACCGCTGATGGCCTGAGGAGGCAGTTGCTCGCAGATGCCGTCGATCGCCCGGCCACTGTGACTAAAACTCAGGCCGTCGTCTTGCATGTCCGCCAGATAATGCTGAACCCCGATCTGATCCGACTCAACGGTAAGTTCATAGAACAGCGCATTGGGGTGTTTGACTTGGCGCATCTGCTGCGGGGTTAAGTCCAACAGGCAGCCCAGAATCGCACGGGATACGACGCCGTGCGTGACGATGCCAAGACACTCAGGTTGCGGCCAATCCATCAGCAACTGGCGGAAACGCGCCATCAAATCCGGTAGGTTTTCGCCACCGCCCGGACGATGATTATGGGCATCGCTTTGTAACCGCAACCACTCATCGGGAAATTCTTGCTGAACCTGTGCCGGAGTCTTCCCGGACCATGTTCCGCAATCACGCTCCAGCAACGCATCCGAAAAATGCTGGGGGGCGTCGATTCGGGCATTGATGAAATCCGCCGTCGTACGAGTGCGTTTCGCCGTGGAAACCCACAGACAGTCTACCGGCGGCAGCTCCGCCAACAGATTGCCGTGAGCCAGCGCCTGTTGGCGTCCGCGTTCGGTCAGCGGCGAATCCAGGCGGCCCTGCATTTTGCCCGCGACATTCCACTCGGTCTCACCGTGTCGAAACAGATAAATCTTACGGGCCATCATGCCCCGCTATTCTGGTTTGGCATGGCGCTGCTTAACTAGGAGAACTGGAATTCGTTGGCGGTAAACGCGGCGAATGTTCGGTCCACGTCCTCCCGATTGCCCGCCAGCGGGGCGATGATATGGGTATCCACGCCACCGTCAGCGTCTGCCTGAATACGCTCTTGAATCTCGTCCTCGTTACCAATGATCGCGATTTCATCGATCATTTCATCTGACATCGCTGTGGCCGTTTTGGCGCGGTCCTTCGCGGCCCAACCCTCAGCAATTTGCGCTGCGGCTTCCGTGTACCCTGCCCAAGCAAGAAAGTTGTTGTAGACAGGCGTTGCGTAGTACGGGCCAAAGGCGGCGCGAAACAAGTTACGGCCATAGTCCTTATCGTCGGTACACAGCACCATGGCGCGATTCACAATTTCGACGTCTGCAGGATTCTTGCCAGCGGCTTCGGCACCAATCGCAATATGCTCCATCATCTTGGGAAGTGCGGCCTTTGGCCAAAGATTAAAGATCACACCATCACCGACTTCAGCAGCCATCTCGATCATCTTTGGACGCAGAGCAGCGAGATACACCGGCGGGGCATTTTCCATGGGTGCCTGTCGGTAGCCACGGCTGAACACAGTCTCACCGTCGTAATCGGTTTTTGCACCGGTCAGCATGATTTTCACCAGTTCGGCTGTTTCACGCACCCGGGTGAGCGGTTTTTCCAGCGGGATACCGTTGAACTGACCCATGATCGTTTGACTGGAGGACCCCAGACCTAAAATAAACCGCTCAGGCAGTAACTGCCCAATGACATTGGCTGAAGCGGCCAACACTGAAGGTGAGCGGGTATATACCGGCGTGACCGCCGTACCAATACGAATGCTGGATGTGTGGTGGGCGATTCCTGCTACTTGGGTCAACGTGTCGGGAGCACCGGAGTCGCTAAACCACGCGTCGGGAATTCCGTTTTCCTCGGCCCAGCGGATACGGTCAACGGTGTCTGAAATGCGCGGACCGGCTGGCAGCGTTACTGCAATACGTTTTTCCGACATGAAATTCCCTCTATTACTCTTGCAAAAGACAAGCCTCGCACTTTGCCCTCCATGAGATCAAGCCGTATCCTAGCCGACTGAACGAAATCAGAGAGCAGTATGAGCGACGTAGAACTGACCCCGGTGAGAGAAGCCCACAAATTTGACGCCCAAGCACTGGAGCAGTATCTGCTAGCCCATGTGGAAGGCTTCCAAGGGCCCATGGAGATTAAGCAGTTTGAGGGCGGACAATCCAATCCAACGTTCCAACTCATCACGCCCAATCAGCGCTATGTCCTGCGTAAGCAGCCCCCAGGTGAACTGCTGCCATCGGCCCACCAAGTGGATCGGGAATACCGTGTCATGCACGGACTTTGGACGACCGATGTGCCGGTTCCCAAAATGTTTTGCCTATGCGAAGACCCTGAGGTGATCGGCACCAAATTCTATGTGATGGAAATGGTCGAGGGCCGCCTCTTCACCGAAACCCGCATTCCCAGCGTGAGCAATGAGGACCGTCGCGCAATCTATCTTGATCTGGCTCGGGTCATGGCCTTGCTGCACGCGGTGGATCCGGCGGCTGTGGGTCTGGAAACCTTTGGCCGGCCCGGCAATTACTATGAGCGTCAGATCGGCCGCTGGAGCAAACAATACCTAGCGTCGCAGACGGAAGAGTTACCCAACATGCACAAACTCATGGAGTGGCTGCCGAACAACATTCCGGCAGAAGCTGGGTCGGTAATCGTTCATGGTGACTACCGCTTGGGCAATGTCCTCATTCATCCCACAGAACCTAAAATTGTCGCGGTACTGGACTGGGAACTGTCCACCCTGGGAGACGGCTTGGCGGATCTAGGATACCTGTGCCAGGACTATCACGGCGATGCCTATGACGATGAAGGCCTCGCCGGTGCGGACTTCGCAACGCTCAACTTGCCAACGGAAGCTGAATTTCTTGCCGAGTACTGCAAACACGCGGGCAGAGACGGCATCGAGAACTGGCACTTCTACCTGATCTACAACATGTTTCGGTCAGCGGGGATTATTCAAGGGGTTTACAAACGCGGCTTGGACGGCAACGCCAGCTCGGCAAAGGCCCTGGAATACGTCGACGCCGCCCGCTTGCGCTCGGCACGCGGCTGGGCGCTGGTGGAAGAGAGCCAGAACGGCTAGCCAGCGAACAGTCAGGCACAAAAAAGGGGCGATAAACGCCCCTTTCTTTGCCCTAGATCTTTCCAGCCAAGACCTTTTTTTGAAGATCTTTTTTTGAAGATCTTTTTTCAAGATCTTTTTTCAAGATCAAGGGCAACAGAAGCTGCTCTGTCTTAGAGCATTTCTTCTGCAACCACCTGCAGGGCCGCCGGGTCTTGGCAACCCAGCAACATGCTGGACACCTGACCGTGGTTGCCCGCTGTCTTCCAGCGAGCCAGACGCTCGCGAATGCGCTCTGCTGGTCCGACCAGGGCACAGGCATCGATCAGTTCCTTGGGCACCGCGGCCATGGCTTCGTCTTTTTTGCCGGCAAGATACAAGTCCT
>ERZ802830.4501-NODE-4501-length-11163-cov-11.0781_pt1 | contig 11163 bp, 8 predicted proteins | sample MGYA00345654_ERZ802830 | MGnify/ENA primary metagenome ERZ802830 (study PRJEB30503, sample SAMEA104212375) | marine metagenome | biome: Westerlies Biome; feature: [SRF] surface water layer (ENVO:00010504) within the epipelagic zone...; material: water...
AAAGTATCAAAAGCTCCTAACAGATCATAACCATTTAACAATTGGCATGTTCCGGCTGACCCTGCGCCAATCGAGAAGGTGAAAATAGAAACGGCGTCATCCACAGCTTTGCCCACTTCATAGGGCATGGCCTCTATTTCCAAACCAATGGCGCCGGCGTCTTCGATCGCTTCAGCATTCTCAATAATTTCAATGGCTGCATCAGCCGTTCGACCCTGCATTTTAAAGCCACCAAGAAGATGCACTTTGTGGGGAAGAAGTCCAACATGGCTCATTATGGGAACCCCTGCATCTGCAACGGCTTTTATGATGTTGGCTCCTTCGCTACCGAGCTGTAGCTTGAGGGCATCTACGCCACTTTCTTTCATTATTTTTATAGCATTTTCCACAGCTTTTTTTTCAGTCGCATAGGAACCATAAGGCATAGATGCGATCGTCATTGTGTTTGGTGCACCATTACGGACAGCGAGGATGTGCATAATCATTTGGTCGACGGTGATTTGCAACGTATTTTGATGACCATGCAGAGTCATACCTAAGCTGTCTCCAACCCCAATTATATCCACCCCAGCTCGCTCTGCCCAAGCAGCTGACATGGCTTCGCCAACAGCCACCATGGCTAATCTTTCACCTTGGGCTTTTTTATCATTTAATTCGGGTATAGTAAGTTTGCTTTCCCGCATTGTAACTCACAATGTTGTTCTATATGGAACAATAATTAATTATTTGTTTACGCACTGACAAGTGATAAATTTGAAGTAATTTTAAAGTTTTTGGATTATGAAATATGGTCAAAAAGAAAGGGGATCTCGATTATTCAAATATTTTTGAGGCTGTAGAGTTCCCTGATGCATATAAGGTTTCGTATCTGGCGAATGCGATCGTCTTTCCAACATATGAGGACGTTAGAAAAGATTTTGGCTTAGTCAGGGCAGAGTATCATTTATTGCTATGTTTGGCACATTATTCTGAGTTGACTGCACAGGATGTCGCCAGGATTACTCGGCGGCCACGAAATTCGATTTCTAGAGCGGTCCATAGAATGCTGGATTTAGGTTTTTTGAAGAGGGTCCCGGATCCAAGCGATGCGAGACAGGCAAAATTACGGATTACAAAAGAAGGTAAAATTATGCACAAGAAAATTTCAAAACATTTAGTAGCTCGTGAAGCTGAAATTTTCAGTGCCCTCTCTGAAAGCGAACGCACGCAATTTAGAGATTTAATCAGAAAATTAGCAAATTTTGCTTCAACGCTAAAACGTTAGTTTCCCTTGTATTTTTCAACTTCCACTTCGATGTTATGTGCAGCAGAACCTTGCCCCAAATCTGACGTTCCTGTGTCTGCTGTTAGCACATTAGGGTTTCCAGAAATGTCTAAACCTTTTTTGGTCGGCGAAAACCAAGCACCTGTTGCCAGTGAGATGACACCTGGTATAATTGTTTCCTTGATCTCTAAAGTGGCGAGACAAGAACCTCTAGAATTCCAGATTTTAATTAAATCACCTTTTGAGATGCCCCTTTTTCCTGCATCTTCAGGGTTCATAACTAAAACTGCATGTTTAGTGATGTCCTCAGCAGCTGCTTGTAGTTGGCTATGTAATTTATCATGGGGTTGTGGCGATAGTAAACGAAGTGGAAACTTCTGGTCCAAAAGGGGCTTATTAAAAATAGGATAACCAGGAATTTCTGGGTAATTAAATTTTGCGATTTTTTCTGAATATATTTCAATCTTTCCGGATGGTGTGCCAAGTGGATTCTTTAAGGGGTCATCACGGAAAGCTTTGAAGGGCACGTAGTCCTCTTCATCCAGATCAATCAACATCCTCTCGAAATTTTTTTCTTTAAGTGTCTCGAGGTCTGCGACATTAATTCCCTGACTTTTAGACTGCATATAAAACTTATTATAAATGCTTTGAATCCATTCCTCGGATGATTGATTTTCTGTAAATTTTTCGTCGCAACCAAGCTTTTTAGATAGTTCAGTAAAAATATCATAATCATCTTTTGCTAGTCCCACTGGCGAGATCATTTGTGGCATATAAAATAAATAAGGGTCTCCTTTCGCCCAACCTATATCTGATCTTTCAAATTGTGTGGTGGCTGGAAGAACTATATCGGCTCGCTCTGCTGTAGCCGTCCACCAAGGTTCATGGACGATTACAGTCTCTGGATATTGCCAAGCTTTGGCAAGGCGATTCAGATCTTGATGATGATGGAATGGGTTTCCTCCGCACCAGTAAACAAGTTTTATATCTGGATAAATCCGTTTCTCACCGTTGAAATTGTAGGGTCCACCTGGATTTAATAGCATGTCTGCGATGCGAGAGACGGGTATAAAATCAGAGATCGGGTTTGTGCCTTGTTCAAAAAGAGGGCCTTGCATTCTTTTTGCGGTTTTACCGATATTTCCAATGGCCCCGTAGCCGAAGCCAATACCTCCTCCGGGTAGGCCAATTTGGCCCAGCATAGCGGCTAAAACGCAAGCCATCCAGAAGGGATGCTCTCCATAACGCGCTCTTTGTAAAGACCATGAAACACTTATCAAGGTACGACCTGATACCATGCTTCTCGCAAGTTTTCTAATTTCAGAAGCGTCTACACCTGTTTCTTTGGAAGCCCATTCGGGTGTTTTGGCAAAATGCCCATCTGTTCCTAAAAAATATTTTTTAAATAATTCGTAACCAGAGCAATACTTACTCAAAAATAACTGGTCTGCTAATTCCTCAGTTTCTAAAACGTAGGCTATAGCTAGCATTAAAGCGACATCTGTGCCTGGGTTTATTGGAAGCCAACTAGTCTCTTTTGGGCTATCATCTTTTTGTGGGCTAATTGAAACCATGTTCTTGCCCGAATGACCGAATTTTTTAAACTGACTGGAAACATCATGCTCCGTGGATCCGCCCATGCTGACTTGAGAGTTTTTAGGATTTATGCCACCAAAAATAATTAGGTTATCAGTATGTTTTCCTATCAACGACCAACTATTTATTTCTCCCCATGTTATTTTATGAAAATTTAACCCTAAAACGTGGGGTATAATGGCTTGTGCTGCGCCAGTGCTATAGCTGGCATATGAGCTAATATATCCGCCTATAGAATTGAGAAAACGGTGCAATTGGCTCTGTGAGTGATGAAATCGACCGGCACTTGCCCAACCGTAAGATCCACCAAATATAGCCTCATTACCAAAATTATTTTTTACCCGAATTAACTCCTTGGCGGTAAGATTAATCGCATCTTCCCAGGTTACAGGAACGTATTCATCATTTCCCCTTGCGGTACTTGTTATTTTTTCTAACCAACCTTTTCTAACGTAGGGTTGGTCTATCCGCTTTGAATGATGGACAGCATTTGGCACAAGCTTTGAAATGTTCGGAGGTAACGGATCAGCATCGAAAGGTTTAGTATTAACTATTTTTCCATCTTCAACAAAGACCTTGAATGCACCCCAATGACTAGTGGTTACTTTTGAAAATTTGTTTCCCATAAAATAAAACCTAAAGGACTGCGAATGTACCGCATAATATAACTTAAAAATAATTACATATACTACGGTATTTCAAGATAAGGACTTTTAAAACATATTTTCCTTTAACTTGGAGCTCTCACTATCTTGGGGCAATCATACACTTGTTTGAGAATAAGTTCTACTAAGCTAAATTCTGACTCGCCATTTAGGTCTTCAAAATAAAGATGGCTTGGCCACGGCTCATTAACAAAATTATTTGACGGTAAATCAATTTTTTCACAGACTTCCTTAATAGCTTGTACATAGTCATTTGCCGCTGAGCCCAGCTGAAGCTTTGCCATCTCTAAGTCCTCTATACTGTTTCTATCGACCTCGGTAGAACCTACGCCTGCTGTTAGAGGTATATTTCTCTGTAGAGATTGGTCGCGATAAAAAGAAACATCAACTTTATCTGCTTCTAGACGCATCATAAATTTCTGACAAACACTGAATTTTATATCGGTCAGTTCATTTAAATCTACTTTGGTGATTGAATTGGAAGCTTTTGAATTTCTTCGAGAGCGTCTATTTTTACTCTGCACATTTGCTACATAGTCACCTCTATAATTACAGTCAAAAACCCGTCCATCCCAAAGATTTCCGCCGTCCATACGTTGGATTGATCTTATAGACATTGCTTTGCAATTCTCTGGACCAATAAAAAAAGGTGAGCCTGAAGCGTCAGAAAGCTCTACCCATCCATTAGGAAAAACAGTTAAGTGGTGTTCAACCCAAGGTGCTATGACTTTATCTGCCAGATGATCAAGTAAAGCATTCACATGATCTGGATCATTTACAACATCCGCTAAAAGTGGTTCTTGCCCGTAGATATCGGCTGCGAGACTGTAAGGTGCTGAAATTTGGAGCAATGGTTCCATCCCAGTTAATTCTTCTGTGACACGCAAGATATCGTCAATTATTTTTGGAATACCTGTATTAAAATCAGGTGTTTGTAATTCAAAGCAGTTTTCTTTATTTATCAATGCTTCATCGGGGTCAGATCCAGGAGGAAATTTATCGGGATACATCATTTTTTGGCCCAAGACTTCACATGAGAAAGCGTAGAGTGCCCAGGTCATATATAATTTTTTTACTCCTAATAGCCTACCAACAGTAAGATTTGCACGAACATATCTGTAAGGGTCAGTTTTATAGTATTCGGCAGAAGTGACGCCATATAAGTCATTCAAGATGGCAAGGGCTAACATATGTACAGAAGCCGTTGCATGAACCTCGTTGGTGGGGGCGAGTACAGAAAAATTTCCATCAAAACTACCTGAAATTGCAGCGTCAAATACAGATTTGATTTCAGCTTTTGCTTCTTCGCTACCAGCTTGCCAGGACTCTAAAAGGTGAAGACCTTTAGGGTAAGAATAAGTTTCTAAATTCATCATCTCAAACCGAAAATAAATTGATTTTGTAATATATTTATTACAAAATCTAATGATTAATAGAACGGTATACACAATAAATTGGAATTATAATATAGATCCATTATGAAATTTTTAATAAGCCCATTAATAGTTGTAAATTTTTAAACAACTTGGAGTGAAAAAACATTTTGTAGAAAAAATAGACCTATAAAACATATAATAAATGCTACGACTGGTGCTATCACCCATCCAATTATGATTTTTCCCAGAACCGCCCAATTTATACTGGCTAAACCCTTTAAAATTGATATGCCAATAATAGCACCAACTACTGCTTGCGAACTGGAAACTGGGACTAATGGTATAGTTGGTAAACCTAAATTTGATAAAAATGTTTCAAGACCACGTGATGCGAACATAAACAAAACAATTGAGTGCGAAATTACCGCTATCAAAGCTGTCGTCGCAGAAAGACTACCAAGTTGGGATCCCACTGTTTCCATAACTTTGCGAGAATATGTGAAGACGCCTAGACCGATTGATAAACCACCCAACAGCAAAAGTTGTTGCGCTGAACTTATGGTAAAATTTCCAAGTTCAAGAGTTGGGAATGGTTGAACTGGTATAAAAACACCAACAACGTTTGCTATATTATTCGCCCCCAGGGCGTAAGCACCCAATCCACCAGCGACTATTAGAGCAATTCTTTTTATTGCGTCCAATGTAATCATATGGATAGCCATACGCCGCGAAACAAATTTTACTGATTGGACAATTAAAACTGCAATGATGCCTGCCAGAAGAGGACATAAGATCCAAGTGCTTAGAATCTTTAATAAAATAGTTGTATCAGTGGGTTTTTGAGAAAAGAAATTCCAGCCAATAATTGCTCCAACTATAGCCTGGGATGTTGAAACAGGTAGGCCGCCTTTAGTCATAATAAAAACTGAAAACCCTGCAGAAAGAGCAGTCATAAAAGCGCCGGGTAGGGCTGAAATAGCCCCAAGTTTTCCCAGGGTTTCAGTCGTTCCAGCTCCTGAAAAAACAGCGCCGAGTAAAACACAAATAGAACAAATTATGGCTGCGGTGCGCCATGAAACCATTTTTGTTCCAACAGCGGTCCCAAAAACATTTGCTGCATCGTTTGCACCTAGAGCCCAGCCTAGAAAAAGGCCACTGGACAAAAATATAAATATAAGAGGGTCTATGGCCATTAAGATTGTCTTTTAATGGCGTAGATAGTTAAGCGATCTGCTACATCCTCTGCGTGATCTGCGATTGAGTCAATTCGGTCGACGAACTCTCTTAGATGAAGTTTCAATGCTAATTCAATATTTGAGGAAAAAATTTGTTTTTTTAGATTTGAACTTAATTTATCCGCCTCTTTTTCGTATAAATTAACTTTAGCGACATAGCTTGAAACTAAATGTGGTGATTGAAAAAAAACCCTAGCCCCAGTTGCTAATTCATCAACAGCCTTTGCAACCATATTAGTTAACCTTCGATAACCAGGAACTAATTCTTCATCGATAGTTGGAGATTCTATCGAAAATGCCCATAGAGATGTTTTCATAAGTGAAAAAACTTCATCTGCTGTTTCGATTAGCCCAAGAACATCACCTCTAGAATCTGGGATCAGCAAATCGGAATAAATTGCTAGTTTAATTTCGCTTCGCAGAGTATCGGCACTGGTTTCAATATCGCATACCTGCTCAAACCGAGTTGTGTACTCTTCCGACAAACCTTCTCGGAGATAATTACGTACTGCCAATCGATAGATTACTCCAGCTTCTGCCAGTTTAAGAAAGAAGCTATCTACTTTATTCTCAAGATCACTAGTTTTTGGAAATAGTCTTAAATTGAGTACCACTTGCTAACCTTATTTAAATATTTGCTGCTCTATGCAGCGGGGGTTTGTCTAATATGTTTTCTGTAAACTCACTAGAGTTATAATGGAATCTCGTATATACCCAATCTTGAACAAAATATAGGCCCATTAGGAAAGATTATGGTTAAAGCTGCAAAAGGCGCACTGTTAGCAACGCTGGAAATTGACAGAAACTCTGATGTGCCAATTTATCGCCAAATTGAAGATTTTTTACGTCAGATGATACTTAATGGTGCACTGCTACCTAGTCAAAAATTACCCTCAACGCGTGAACTGGCATTAGAATTGGGCGTATCTAGGATCACAATTAAATCGGTGTATGAACAATTAATTTCTGAAGGTTATGTTAAAGGAAAAACTGGTGCTGGCACATTTGTATCTGAGGGATTAGACAGTGAGACACCGATAGTACCTTCCGTTGATGCAGAAAAAAATGACGATTTTGATAGAAATTTTTCTCAAACCGTTGAACAAATTTCGCTTTCAAAGGCAAGTGCACGGTATGGGTCAATCTTACCTTTTCGACCTGGTGTGCCTGCTTTAGACAAATTCCCAATTAAAAGATGGAATAAGTACCTGAGCCGGGCGACGACTAAATCTGACATTACAAATTTTAGTTATGGTGACTTACTGGGATCTAAAAAACTACGGTCATCGATTGCTCATCACTTAGCGGACTCAAGAGGCATGAAAGTTGATCCAAAGCAAATTTTAATAACCTCCGGAGCTCAGCAAGCTTTTGTTCTTATTTCTTACGTATTGATGAATAAAAATGATACAGTTTGGTATGAAAATCCTGGCCATATTGCTGGCCGAGATCTGATGAAAATTGTTGGCGGTGATGTATCACCAATTCCTATTGATAGTGAGGGCTTGAGTTTGCCCTTCGCGATTTTAAATTTTCCAAAACCAAAACTGATATTTACAACACCATCTCATCAGCAACCATTGGGTATCACAATGTCGCTTCAGAGAAGGCTCGCTCTTTTGAAATACGCACATGAAAATGCTTCTTGGGTGATTGAGGATGACTATGATAGTGAATTTCGTTATCGGGGTCGGCCTCTCCCTGCACTTGCGGCATTAGATAAGGTTGGTCGCGTCCTGTATGTTGGAACCTTTTCTAAGTCACTTTTTCCATCAGTTCGTATAGGTTATGTCGTAGTGCCGGAGGCTCTTATGGATGCATTTGCTAAGATGCGTAATATTTTTGGACAAACTTCGTCAGCCATAACGGAAGAGGCCCTTTCAAATTTTATGGATGATGGTGGCTTTGCAGAGCACATACGAAAAATGCGCCGTCTATATCGTGATAGACGAGACATTCTACTAAACGCACTGCAAGAAAATTGTTCTAATATTTTGATACCGCAGCAAACAGATGCGGGAATGCACATTCTTGCAGATATTAACAAGGGTATAAGTGATCGGTTGGCGCATTTGGAACTCCTAAAATCGGGAATAGATTCACTGCCCTTATCAATCTATTATGAAGGTCCTGCTCAAAGACAAGCGCTGGTCTTGGGTTTTTCGGGTGTGCAAAAAAGAGTTATTCCACAGCTAGTTAGCAAAATGGGGGCTGTCCTTAATTCTTTGAATACTGATAAGTAAATTAAACCCCTGAAAGGTCGGTAAAATTTGGAAATAAAACAGAGCCTTCCGGTCGGTGTAATTTACTTAATAATTGAGCTTATTTTATCGTTTTTTATTGCAAGTATTGTTAAGCTACTTGAACCAAATATTCCGATATTCCAAATTCTTTTTTACAGGTATTTGTTAAGTTTACCTTTGCTGATGATCTATGGATTTGCAAAATATGGGCTCAAAATACTCAAAGTTAACAACATTAGGCTTCTGCTACTCCGAATTATTTGTGGTTTTTTGGGCTTAGCAATGTGGTTCTTAGCAGTTGCTAAAATTGACATTAGTTTAGCTACCGTACTTCTAAATACTATGCCGCTTTTTATTACAATTTTATCGGTAATAATTGCGCGGGAGAGTGTTGGCTTGCGAAGGTCAGTCGCTGTGATTGTAGGGTTTTTTGGTGTAGTTTTTATAATTCTACCTATCAATGCATCTTTTAATTTTGCAGGCGTAGCATACGCGCTGTTGGGTGCTATTTTTGCTGGGCTGATGTTTGTTTTTATCAGGATGCTTGGTAAAACAAACGCCTCTATACCAACAGCAATATGGTACAATTCCTTTGGTGTTGTTGTTTCAGCAATTATTTTGTTTTTTAGCGAATACTATTTAAAAGATAACCTTATCAGTCTGATGCATAAAGATCTTCCCTGGAATTATTTACTGGCTCTCGGCTTATTAGCTAGTTTTCAACAATTTTTCCTGGCTGAAAGTCATAGATATGCCGATGCATCAGCATTGGCTCCCTTTCACTACCTTGCTATACCTATGGGTATAACTTTTGGGGTAATATTATTTAATGAAACAATTACCGTAAAATTTATGATAGGAACTCTAATAATAGTAGCGTCGAATTATTATATTCTTATTCGAGAAAAAACCCACTCTCCAAATTGAACTATTTATCATTTTCGTTCTCTAAATTTGGCTTTTGATACATAGCAGCTGAAGCTGGCATTGGAACTTTTGAAATTATCTCAACCTCTCTGACCTTTTCGCGGTAGATAGCATAAATTCCCCCAAACAGAATTAAACTCATACCAATCCATGAAAGACTAGAAGGCCAGTCACCAAATATTGCAATGCCCCAAAAAATACTGAATGGAATTGCAACGTACTCAAACGGTGCGAGTAACGAGGCTTCGACTGTGCGGTATGCATGGGAAGAAGTTATAGACAGCATTAAAACCGAAAATGCACAGATAATTATAAAAACCATATCTTGAAAAGTCGGATATATGGGGCCTCTAAGAAGAAAATCTATTGATAGGTTACCGGTTGGTTCCAATGGATTGAACCAGTTTATAAAAAGCAACGGAATCGCTGAGATGAGGTAGCAAAAATTTTGAATAGTCACGAGCGCATATAAATTTCCCTCAGACTTCAAGCTGCGGGTAAAAATCTGGAAAACAGCATAGCTTAATGCTGCGCCCAATGCTAATAACATTTCTGGTTTAAAATTCTCCGTTCCAGGCCGCATTATTAGAATTACCCCAGCCAAGGCTACTAGGACGGAGCTAATACGATGAATGCCTATTTTTTCCTTGAGTATAATCGACGAGAGTAAGGTGATTAGCAGTGGTGATACAAAAAATATAGAAACGACCTCGGAAAGGGGTAGGCTACCCAGTGAGATAAAGTACAGATACATAGCAATTACCAAGCACATACCACGGAGCGAAAACAGAAGGATTACCCGTGGAGGTAATTTAATAACCTCGCGAATACCTGCTCCAAAAAAAGAAACAACCAAGATACACAGGATAGCTCTTATCGCAACAATCTCTGCTAGGGGAAAGCGATCACTTAAAAGCTTAATTAGTGCATCATTGAGCGGTATTATTGACATTCCGAAAGCCAATAAAAATACCACTACCGGCGTCTTATCTATATGATTTTTTAATTTCAATTGAATATCTTTAATCAAGCTTAAATTAAGTCGTAATTTAGACAAAGTTCCAAATTAAGCTGTATTGCTTTTCTGTTAGCGCCAAAGAATTTGTCGTAATTAAGAAAAATGCTGTTTCCTGTGTTATCAAAAACGATATAAAGATCGCATTTAAAGTTATTCATCGATGGTTCTAATTTAGTGAAAAAAATTTCTTATGGCTTAAGACTTTATTTATTTCTAAGTTTTTTATTGGACCCTGTTTATCTTATTTATCAATTGATTTCTGTTTTGAGAGGAAAAGAGAATCCAAAACGGTTTTGGGAGCGTTGGGTCACTAAGCAAATTAAAAGACCTTCAGGTAAATTAATTTGGCTACATGCTGCAAGTGTTGGGGAAAGTTTATCACTTTTGCCGCTTATTGAAAAAATTATAGCTGATAATCCCAAGATTAATATTTTAATTACTTCTACAACTAAAACATCTGCTGAAATTTTAGAAAACATTTCAGAACGTCAGGTAATACATCGGATGGCTCCTCATGATACATTTTTCGTTTCAAAAAGGTTTCTTGAGCACTGGAAGCCAGATCTGGCCGTTAGAGTAGAGAGTGAAATTTGGCCTAGAATTCTTTTAGAGCTGAAAAAAAATAAAATTCAAAATTTTCTACTAAATGCTAGGTTCTCGAAGAAATCTATATTGAGAATTGAGAAGCAGGCTAAATCTGCCTCCTTTTTATTTTTGCTTTTTGATCGCATCCATGTGCAAGAAAAATCAACTAAAGAAACACTTACTAAGATTGGAGTGGATAGTAAAAAAATAAAGGTAACGGGAAGTTTAAAAGATAGTCGTGAGAGATTATTTGT
>ERZ802830.4504-NODE-4504-length-11152-cov-10.9381_pt1 | contig 11152 bp, 9 predicted proteins | sample MGYA00345654_ERZ802830 | MGnify/ENA primary metagenome ERZ802830 (study PRJEB30503, sample SAMEA104212375) | marine metagenome | biome: Westerlies Biome; feature: [SRF] surface water layer (ENVO:00010504) within the epipelagic zone...; material: water...
CCGACGACCACTACACCCCCAGTGTAGTGCGCTACCAGGCTGCGCTACATCCCGAATAATTTGCATACGTATTATACTTTTGGTTAAATGCATTATGAAAAAAATATTTACTATCTTTTGTTCAACAATATGCTTCCTGGCTTCTAATAACTTATATTCTGAAGAATCTGAATTGTTGGTATCAACTAGTTCAGGTATAGCATCTGGAATCAAAAATAGTGGTGTTATTTCATGGAATAATATTCCTTATGCCAAACCCCCAGTCGAAGAGTTGAGATGGAAGGCACCTCGTGATATTAATAGTGATTCATTAATACAAGATAGTAAAAAAATTACTTACTGTGTCCAAGAGCCAAGTAATCTTGGGGGTGCAGATGGAGATACCTTAGTAGTTGGTAGTGAAGATTGTTTGTATCTTGATATCAAAGCTCCAAAGAAAATTGATAAGCCACTGCCGGTAATGTTTTGGATTCATGGTGGTGGAAATATAACTGGTAGAAAAGATATTTATGATTTTTCTAAAATGGTTAAAGATCATGAAGTAATTGTTGTGACGATTAATTATAGACTGGGTCCTTTGGGTTGGTTTACGCATCCAGATATTCAAGACAGGCAAGAGGGCATTGATAAAACATCTAATTTTGGAACATTAGATATTATTCATGCACTTAAGTGGGTGAATGAAAATATCAGTAATTTTGGTGGCGATAATAATAATGTAACTATTTTTGGTGAGTCTGCTGGTGGACACAATGTACTTAGTTTACTTGTATCACCTTTAGCAAAAGGCTTATTTCATAAAGCCATCAGCCAATCTGGCTATACAACGAGCATTAGTGCACAAAAAGCTTATAAACAATCTGAATACTCAGATACCAGCGCTAATACCAGCAGTGAATTTGTAAGAAAAACTCTTTCTAAATTTGATAATAAACCAACCAATATCAGAGAAATGCTTTTAGCATTAAGTGCTGAAGATATTTATCAAGAATATATTGGCAAAAGTAATCTCAATATTCCTTTACTTACTGATGATGGCATCGTTATTCCACAGATCGGACTAAAAAATGCTTTATCGAAAGAAGAGTATGTTCAGGATCTTCCTTTTATTGCTGGCTCAAATAGGGATGAGGTAAAGCTTTGGCTTGGCTCAGCAACTTATTTTGTTGAACTGAAATATTCTCTTTTGGGTGATATCTTTAATGTACCTAGAGTGCAATTAAAAGATAAAGAATCCTTTGAAGCATTTAATTATTATAGAAGCAATGCATGGCAAATAAGAGGTGTGGATGAACCCCTAAGTGCACTCAAATCTGCAGGATTAAATAAATTATATGCATATAGATATGATTGGGATGATCATAGAAAATATTTGATTGGAAATTTTCAAGAATTAATAGGCGCTGCCCATGCTACAGAAATCCCTTTATTAACTGGCAATAATAAATTAGTAGGTGATTATGGTTTTTTTATATATCCAAAAGGACCATCAAAAAGGTTCACCTCAAAAAATATGATGAAGTTTTGGACCCATTTTGCCAAAACTGGTTCACCAGGATCTTCATCAAATGGAATTAAATGGAATTCCTATTTCAATGAAGGCAAAAAATCTTATTTAATAATTGATAAGAAGAAAAATATGAAAGTGGAGTCCAAAGTTCCAAGTTTTAAGACACTTGTCAAAGAACTTGCTGTTGATAATAGAGTGAATGAGTTAGAAAAATGTATAGTCTTATTTCAAATGGGTACTTATGTTGGGCTGGATATATATAGTGATCTTGAAGCAATGTATCCTAATCAGTGTAATGTTAATAAATCTATAAAATTCTTAGAAGATAATGCATCATTTATAGATTACTAGATTTAACATCCTCTTTTAACTTCAACATATCTACATGTTTTATATTTAACAAATCAGTAATTTTTCTTATTAAAGCATCTTCGTATTTATCTAATCCATTCGTTGCATAAGCTACTGTCCAGAGTGAACTTATTAAGAAGTGCTTTTCGTTTTTGTTAAATGAACTATTAATTTCTGTAATTAGATCATGAAGCGATGCATTATCTTGACTATATTGTTCTATATCGTTGATTACATCATCAACATTTCTATTATCTTTAAGAGATGATTTGACAAAATCTTTAAGAACCCCCATTTCTTTTAAATCAATATCGCCGTCTGCACGAGCTACTTCATAGGCAAGGTAAACCGACAACAAATCATAATCGAACTCATTGTTTTCATTTTCCACCTCAGCCTGATTATTTTTTTTAAAGAATTTTAAAATATTCATGTTTGTTTTTTTATATTTGTACAGAGTATTAAATATATAAAAGAAAAAAATACAAAGCAATAAAAACTTACATAAGGAGTGTCGTGATACAGTCTCTCTAGAACAATGCCAAAAACACCTATTAAAAAAGATACAAAAATATAAGCTCTTAAAATCTGATTGGCTGACAAACCTTGATCTAATAAAATATGATGAAAATGATCACGCCCAGGGCTAAATGGTAGTCTCTTAGTCGATATTCGATCTAGTATAACTCTAATACAATCCCACAAAGGGATAGCAACAAGCCATAACATAGTTACTCCAGAAGTATTTCCTCCAATATGATTAGAGCATATATCATCTGAGTAATACACGCATGTAATTGCAACAGTAAGTCCTAAAAAATTGGATCCATTATCGCCTAAAAATATCGTTCTTTTTTTGCCAAAAAAACCAAGGTTATATAAAAGAAAACCTAGTATTGATCCAATCATTACAATTGGGCCTGTTGAATCTTGATTATCAATATATATCAACAATAATGCATTTACAGCAATTGCTGCGCAAAGACCATTTAATCCATCAATCATATTAAAAGCATTCATAAGACCCACACAACAAAAAACCGTAAAAGGAACACTTAAAAGGCCTAAAGAGATTTGTCCTGTAAAAAGTATATTGGGTAAATACTCTATATGTATATCAGTTGCCAAGATCAGGCCTAAACAAATAAGTGATTGTATTGAAAGTCTAAGCTTTGCAGATAAGCCATATAAGTCATCAAGTAAAAATACAATCAAACAAGCAAATGAAGCAACGGCATACTGTATCAAAAATGAAGAATATTCAAAACCAGGTGCTTTAAGATCAGTTAAAGCATTTAATATAAAAAATGTTGCTATAACACCAATATATATTCCAATACCTCCAACCAAAGGAGTTGGATCAAGATGGAACTTTCTCACATTATCTGGAAGATCAATAAGTAATGAGTTGGTTTTAGATATATTCCTTAAAATTGCATTTGCAATCGCAGAAAAAGTGGCTGAAATAAATAGAAGTGATATTATTAACTCAATATTTAACATGATTGCTATGGTAACAAATTCTTCAAATTTATTGCAATACACCGTCTTCTCAATTTATTGATGAATAAAGAGCATATAAAAAAAGAATTACTACTTGCTAAGTCAGCATCGATTGCTGCAGGCAAATTACTCACTAAAAAGAAAAAAATTCTTAATCAAGAAATCTTTTCATCAAACAAAGATGTTAAATTAAATGCAGATATTGAAGCTGAAAATTTAATTAAAAACATAATATCTAAAGAATCAAATTATCCTTTTCTTGCTGAAGAAAGTGGAAAGTCCATTGAAGATTTAGGCGATCATTACTGGATAATTGACCCCTTAGATGGCACTGCAAATTATTCAAGGTCTATCCCAATATCTGCGGTCTCAATAAGTCTGATGCATAATCTAGAACCACTCATTGGAGTAATATATGATTTCAATAATAGTGATATGTATGAGGGGTCCACCGTTACAAGTGCTTTATTAAATGATAAGCAGATAAAGGTATCAGCAGTGAATCAAAAAGATTCAGGCATTCTCATCACAGGTTTGCCAAATAAAACTGACTATTCAGATAAGAATTTATTAATGATGATAAGAGATTTTCAAAGCTGGAGAAAGGTTAGAATGATTGGATCAGCAGCAATGGCATCAGTATATGTTGCATCTGGTAAGGCTGATGTTTATAAAGAAAAGAAAACTTATATCTGGGATATTGCAGCCGGCGCTGCCATTGTTAAAGCTGCCGGAGGACATGTATCAATCAGCAATCAGAATAGTGATTTTCAAGTTGATGTATTTTTTTCAAATGGGAATATTTTAGAATAAGCATACTATGAGAATTTTAATTCTTAGCGATGGGATACCAGGCCATTTCAATCAATCCATTGGTATTGCAAAAATTTTATCAGAAGAATTCGAAGTTGTTTACGAAGTGGTAGAGAGCAAATTAAAATTAAATGCACTTAGATCTATATCAATGCAACTTCAAAAGTTGCTTGTAATAAATTTAAATCTTTTCAAAGCAAATCTAATTCTTAGTTTTTTTTTCAAAATTGATTTGGATAAATTTGATTTAATCATATCAACGGGTAAAAAAGTTGCGTATCAATCTGCGGCATTAAGTTTAATTTCAGGTATTAAAAATATTCATGCTGGGACTATAAAAACTATAGATAGGAAATTTTATACAGCCCATATTACCGGATTAGCAGACCGACAATCTCCTAATAATATTGTGACTACAATCCCTCCAACAAAATATAAACCAATAAAATATGTAAATAATCAGGATAATAAATTATCACTGTTTTTAATTGGTGGGGATGGAGCTGGATATTCTTATGATTTGAATGATTGGGCTATGTTAGCAACAAATATTGAGCTTATGTTTAACAAAGATAATATAAAGCCAATTATTGTTACTTCAAGGCGAACAGATAAAGCTCATGAAACATATTTATATAATAGATTAGCTAACCTATGTAGCAAAGATTCTATTTGGTTTCATAAAGAAAGAATACCATTAGACTTAGAAAAAATTTTTAACAAAGTTAGTATAATTTTTGTTACTGAAGAAAGTGCAACAATGGCTGCTGAAGCTATTTCAAGCGGACTGCCTACTTCTACGTTATACCCTGATGGGCATAATCAAAAAAACGAATTCTATGATCATCTAATAAAATATGAAAATATGAGATATATTAAAAGACTAAACTTTAAGGATGATTTAACTAGTCATAATTATGATAGTGCAATCTCTGAAACCATTATTCAATTAAGAAGTAACCTTAAAAAAAATATTTTAGAAAAAATAAATATATGAAAAGTTTAGTATGGCTTAGATCTGATTTAAGACTAAATGATAACCCAGCATTAAAAGAAGCTTGTACTAAGTGCTCAGAAGTTCATGCTATTTATATCTATTCAGCACAACAATTAAGTAAGCATAATGAATCAAATGTAAAGATTGATTTTTTAATACAAAATCTTAATCATCTTGCAAATAACCTTAGCGAATTAAATATTCCATTAACAATTTTAGAAAGTGAGAGTTTTCATGAAGATCCCATGATAATTAAGAACATAGCTGTTGAAAGACAGATTAATAAAGTGTTTTGGAATAATCAGATAGGTAAAGATGAGCAAGAAAGAGATACGGAGACAATTAAGTTTCTTGATGAGGTAAATATTGAATGCGCATCATTTTTTGATCAGGTAATCTACAAACCAGGAACATTAAAAACAGGACAAGGAGGACCTTATTCGGTATTTACGCCATTTAAAAGAAAGTGGATAGAAAATTTTGATATGGATTTTTTGGATATCGAATTTAATTATGAGGCCAGGAAGCCATCGAACATACTCTCAAATATCAAAAGTTTTAAGTTTAAATTTAATAAAAAACACATTGTAGATATGGAACAATGGAAACCTGGCGAAAGCCAAGCAGAACACAGGCTTAATCAATTTTTAAATAATAAAATATATGATTACTCTAAAGATAGAAATGATCCCATCATAGATGGAACTAGTAGGATATCTCCATACTTAGCGCTAGGCGTCATTTCTCCAAAGAAGTGTATTTTAGAAGCATTAAAATTAAATAACTTCGAATTTAACTCTGGGCATTCAGGAATAACTAAATGGATTGATGAAATTGTATGGCGAGAGTTTTATAAAAATATAATGTTTTGCTTCCCAAAGGTCAGCAGAGGGCAACCATTTCAAGATTACTCAAAGTTAATTAAATGGCGGTATGTTGAATCTGAATTTAATGCATGGAAAGAAGGTAAGACGGGATTCCCAATAGTTGATGCTGCTATGCGTCAATTAAAGAACGAGGGGTGGATGCATAATAGGTTAAGAATGGTTGTGGCAATGTTTTTTACAAAAAATATGCTTCACGATTGGCGATTAGGTGAAGCGTATTTTATGCAAAACTTAATTGATGGAGATTTTGCATCTAATAATGGAGGTTGGCAATGGAGTAGTTCCACTGGAACGGATGCAGCTCCTTATTTTAGAATATTTAACCCAATAACCCAATCAACTAATTTTGATAAAGATGGACTTTTCATTAAAAAATATTTACCAGAACTAAAAGATTTAGACAAATCTGTGATTCATAATCCACCTATAGAGCATAGAAAATATTGTAAATATCCTGAGCCGATATTAGATCTCAAAGAATCAAGATTGAGGGCAATAGAAGCTTTTAAAGCAGCTAAATCTTAGCTTAAAAAATCCATAGTCTAGATAATTATTCTTATGTATACTTTATTCACTTAAATTTTATGATGGAGAAGTAATGATGCATAAAACTGATTTAGAAATAGCAAACAATGCTTCAAAAAAGCATATTAAGGATATAGCTGCATCTATAAACATTCCGGAAGATGCTTTAATTGTTTATGGAAATGATAAAGCAAAGATTAGTTATGATTATTTAGATACGTGCAAAAATAATAAAAACGGAAAATTAATTCTTGTCACTGCAATTTCTCCTACTCCTGCAGGTGAAGGCAAAACAACTACTAGTGTAGGTTTAGTTGATGGTCTATGCCATATTGGAAAAAAGGCAATGATCTGTCTTAGAGAGCCCAGTCTAGGACCATGTTTTGGTATGAAAGGTGGCGCTGCTGGTGGCGGCTATGCACAAGTTGTTCCAATGACCGATATTAATCTTCATTTTACAGGAGACTTTCATGCAATTGGCGCTGCTCATAATCTACTCTCGGCTATAGTGGACAATCATATTCATTGGGAAAATACTCTAAATCTTGATCCAAGAAGAATAACTTGGAGACGAGTAGTTGATATGAATGATAGATCTCTTCGAGATATCACATGTGGTCTAGGAGGAACAGGTAATGGTATTCCAAGGCAGAGCGGCTTTGATATAACTGTTGCATCTGAAATTATGGCTGTATTTTGCTTAGCTAATGACCTAGACGACTTGAAGAATAGAATAGCCAATATTGTTGTTGGATATACAAAAAATCAAGAACCTGTAAAAGTTAGTCAATTAAATGCAGAGGGTGCGATAACAGCATTGTTAAGAGATGCCTTCCAACCAAACTTAGTTCAAACTCTTGAGAATAACCCTGCATTCATGCACGGTGGGCCTTTTGCAAATATTGCGCATGGTTGTAATTCTGTTATGGCAACAAAAAGTGCTTTAAAAATGGCAGATTATGTAGTTACAGAAGCTGGTTTTGGTGCAGACCTTGGAGCTGAGAAATTTTTTAACATTAAATGCAGAAAAGCTGGTCTTTCACCAGATGCTGTTGTTTTGGTAGCAACAACTAAAGCTCTAAAAATGCATGGCGGTATTAAAAAAGAAGATTTAAAGGAAGAAAATGTTCAAGCTATAAAAGATGGATGTAAAAACTTAGAAAGACACATACAAAATATAGCTAAGTTTGGTGTGCCTGTAACTGTTGGCATTAATGAGTATTTCACAGACACTAAAGATGAACATCAAGCAATAATAGATTTTTGTGAAGCTCATGGTGTTGCTTGCAAGATATCTTCTCATTGGGAAAACGGTGGAGAGGGTGCTGCGGACTTGGCATCTCATGTTGCTGATTTGGTAGATAAAAATGAATCTTCATTTGAAACTTTATATGATGATGATATGTCCTTATGGGACAAAACTAGACATATAGCTACAAGTATTTATGGCGCAGAAGATATTATTGCTGAGAAAAAAGTTCGAAATAAATTTAAGAAATTAGAAGATGATGGTTATGGAAATTACCCAATTTGTATGGCAAAAACTCAGTATAGTTTTTCAACAGATCCTTTGCTTATGGGAGCACCATCAGGCCATGAAGTGCCTATTAGAGAAGTAAGACTTTGTTCGGGTGCAGAGTTTATTGTTGTTATCTGTGGAGAAATTATGACCATGCCTGGATTACCAAGAAAACCAGCCTCTGAAAATATTGGTATTGATTCTAATAAGAATATCGAAGGTTTATTTTAATTTAAGTATAATTCAACAAATTCAAAGGTATGTTATGAAAGATAAATTACAGTTTTATATAAATGGTGCATGGGTAGAATCTGATTCAAGTGAAAAAATTGAGGTTATTAACCCTGCAAATGAAGAGCTTGTTGGGCATGTTTCTGCTGGTACAAAGAACGATATTGATAAAGCTGTCAAAGCAGCAAATCAAGCCTTTACAACCTATCAACATACCTCAAAAGATGATCGCATTGAGTTATTGAATAGTGTTATTGCTGAATACGAAAATAGGTACGATGATTTTGTTCAGACAATTACTGAAGAAATGGGAGCACCAATATGGCTTTCAGAAAAAGCTCAGGCGTCTACAGGTATTAAAAATTTACATGAAACCCTGGATGCACTTCAAGAATACCAATTTGAAAAAAAAGAAGGTGACTACACCCTTGTAAGAGAGCCTATAGGAGTTATTGGAATGATCACTCCATGGAATTGGCCAATGAACCAAATAACAACAAAGGTTTCTGCAGCTCTTGCAGCAGGTTGCACTATGGTTCTAAAACCAAGCGAAATTTCACCTTATTGTGCAATGCTTCTAGCAGAGGTATTTGATAAAGCTGGTGTTCCAGATGGCGTATTTAATGTTGTAAATGGATATGGGCCTAAAGTTGGAGCTGCATTATCTGATCATCCTGATGTAGCCATGATGTCTTTTACAGGATCAACTAGGGCTGGAATTGCAGTTGCTCAAGCATCTGCTGTGTCTGTGAAAAGAGTTCATCAAGAGCTTGGTGGTAAATCTTCAAATATCATTCTTGATGATGTTGTAGACTTAGAAAAATCTGTGAAAGGTGGTGCGGGTCATTGTTTCTTAAATTCAGGACAGTCATGTAATGCACCTACTAAAATGTTAGTTTCTGCAAATAATTATGAAAAAGCTGTTGAAGTTGCCGCTCAAACTGCAAACAATACGACTGTTGGTGACCCTCAAGGAGAATTTAGAATAGGACCTATAGCTAACAAAGCTCAGTACGAAAAAATACTAAGAATGATAGAAATTGGAATTGAAGAGGGTGCTACCTTGGTAGCGGGTGGAGTAGAAAAGCCCGAGGGTTATGATAAAGGTTACTATGTGAAACCAACTGTATTTGCAAATGTAACAACTGATATGACTATAGCTAAAGAAGAGATTTTTGGACCAGTTTTATCAATCATTAAATATGACTCTGAAGATCAAGCAATTCATATCGCAAATGATACAGAATATGGTTTAGCTGGTTATGTGCAAGGTGAAATCTCTCATGCCAATAAGGTAGCTAGAAAGATTAGAGCAGGTCAAGTCATTATAAATGGCGGAGCAAGGGGAACTGGAGCACCATTTGGTGGATATAAATCATCAGGCAATGGAAGAGAACATGGCGTTCATGGTTTAGAAGAGTGCCTTGAAACTAAAGCGATTATAGCTCCTTAGACTAATCTAATAAATCAGGCTCTCTTTTAATAATCATATCGTATGCTGGTTGATAGCTTGCCCATGCTGCAATATCGTTTGCAATAAATTCTCTGGTTTTAATAGCAGTTTCATGTGGAATAACTACAGGATCTCCAGCAGCTTCAGCCATAAGTTGAGCCTGACAACATCTTTCCATTGACATATAAAACCATAGTGCAATATCTACAGAAGGACCTGTTGTAAGAATTCCATGATTTTGCAGAATAATTACCTTTTTATCACCTAAAGCTTTAGCAATTTCATCACCCTCATCTACTTCCTCAACAACCCCAGAGAAATCTTTGTACATTGCTTGTGTTTCATAAAAGGCACAAGCATCTTGTGAAATGGGGTCAAGAGGCTTACCAAGTGTAGAAAAGGTTCTACCATAAATTGAATGAGAATGAGCAGCTGCATTTACATCTGGTCTTGCCGCATGAAGTCTGGAGTGAATTGCAAATGCAGCAACATTAACATCTTTGTCACCCTGGATAACTTTTCCATCATGGTTAACTAAAATTAAATCTGAAACAGAAATTTGTGAAAAATGAACTCCTAGAGGGTTTACCCAAAAATGATCAGGAAACTCTGGATCTCGCAGAGTAATATGACCAGCAACTCCTTCATTAAATCCAAAATAAGCAAACATCCTAAAACCTGCGGCAAGCTTCTCAAGCTGATTTCTTCTGAGTTCTGCTGCATTGGCAAATTCTGTCATTTCAAGACCTTTACCTTTTAAAGGAAGTCTTCCGTCTGTAGTATCAATCTTTATTGGTGAAACATTTGTCATTCTATATCCCTCTCTTCCTTATTGAATGTTAAAATAGCTTACCAAAAAAGTGAGATATTATGAAATTTAGAATTGAAAAAGATAGTCTTGGTGAGGTTAAGGTTCCACAAAAAGCTTTATGGGGTGCGCAAACTCAAAGAGCTTTGGATAACTTTACTATCAGCGGAATTAAATTTGCATTTCCTTTTGGAAGATCTTTTATTGAAGCTTTGGGCCTGATTAAATATTCAGCTGCAGCTGCTAATAATAAATTAAAATTGCTACCTCTTAATAAATCAAATGCGATTAAATCTGCGTCAAAGGATATTTTAAATGGCCTTCATGATGATTCATTTCCTCTTGATGTATTTCAAACAGGCTCAGGAACAAGCACCAACATGAATGCCAATGAGGTTATTGCAAATTTAGCTTCAAAGAAATCGAAATTAAAAATAAATGCTAATGACGATGTAAACATGAGTCAAAGCTCAAATGATGTTATCCCAACTGCAATATGCATTAGTGCCCTCATAGATATGAAAAGACTTCTATTACCAAATCTTGATCATTTAA